>Ga0197142_1003671_pt1 | contig 12738 bp, 8 predicted proteins | sample GBS60_MetaG_FD_148614 | JGI IMG/M metagenome (GOLD analysis project Ga0197142, IMG submission 148614) | Sediment microbial communities from Great Boiling Springs, Gerlach, Nevada, United States - GBS 60_MetaG | ecosystem: Environmental > Aquatic > Thermal springs > Hot (42-90C) > Sediment... | reverse complement strand
TCTCCCAGCGCAACGGCGCACGGTGCACGTTTGAGGTGCTCGGGAGAAGCGCATCCATAACGTTATCCACCAGAATGGTCACTTCGACGGCATCGACGGGATGCAGTTCCACCGGTTGCGTGTCCATCATCCATCCTCCTTCATCCATAAGGAAATCGCTTCCATTCAGGCAAAGCGTGGCGGGGACGGGAAAGAAGCAGTGACGTGTGTACACAGAGGCGCAGGGTCGCGAGGTGATGCTATATTATATCGCAACAGCGCTCCTGCTGCCAGCAGCGAATGACTTTGCGCGTCGCGTGAGGGCAGCGCGGGTTGTGGCATAATAGCCGCATCTGTGTCGCAGGATCGCCCTGCAAAAGAGAAACGAGGTTCCCCAATGCCGCCAAAAATTGTCTTCATCGGTGCGGGCAGCACTGTGTTCGCCAGAAATCTGATGGGCGACATTCTGAGCTTCCCCGAACTTGCCGACGCAACGCTGACGTTGTTCGATATTGACCCGGAGCGCCTGCGCACCTCCGAGATTGTGGCGCACAAAGTCGCAGCAGCGCTCGATGCGCGCCCGACGATTGAAGCGACAACCGATCGCCGGCGCGCACTCGACGGCGCCGACTATGCGATCTGTATGATCCAGGTCGGCGGGTATAAGCCTGCCACGGTGATCGACTTCGAGATCCCGAAGAAGTATGGTTTGCGCCAGACCATCGCCGACACGCTCGGCATCGGCGGGATTATGCGCGGGTTGCGCACCATTCCGGTGTTGTTGTCGATGTGCCGGGATATGGAAGAGGTCTGCCCGGACGTCACCTTCCTGCAATACGTTAATCCGATGGCGATCAACTGCTGGGCGATCAGTCGCGCCAGCCGGATCAAGACCGTTGGCTTGTGCCACAGTGTGCAGGGCACCGCCGAACAACTGGCGCACGATATTGGCGTGCCGGTCGAGGAGATCAACTATATCTGCGCCGGTATCAACCATATGGCGTTCTACCTGCGGTTCGAGCGCAATGGCGAAGACCTCTACCCGCTCATCCGCAAGGTCTATGACGAAGGGCGCGTGCCAGCGTGGAATCGGGTGCGGTACGAAGTCTTCCGTCGCCTCGGCTATTTTGTCACCGAATCGAGTGAGCATTTCAGTGAATACACACCCTGGTTCATCAAGCGCGATCGCCCCGATCTGATCGAGCGTTTCAATATTCCGCTGGACGAGTACATCCGTCGCTGCGAGGTGCAACTGGCGGGTTGGGAATTCGTGCAGTACAAACTCGACCATCCTGAAGCGACGAGCGCCGATCTGCGCGCGATGATGCATGCGCGCGCCAAAACCAACCCATATCTGACCGATGAGTTCATCGAGTATGTCATCACAGCCGCCGAAGACCTGGAGGCGGGAAAGGTCGTGCGTAGCCACGAATACGGCGCGCTGATCATCCACAGTATGGAAACGGGTCAGCCGCGTGTTATTTATGGCAACGTGCCGAACGATGGTCTGATCGACAATCTGCCACGGGGATGTTGTGTGGAAGTGCCGTGTCTGGTGGATAAAAACGGCGTTCAGCCGACGAAGATCGGCGCGTTGCCGCCCCATCTCGCTGCGCTGATGCAAACCAATATCAACGTCCAGGCGCTCACTGTCGAGGCGGCGCTGACCGGCAAACGCGATCACATCTACCACGCAGCGATGCTCGACCCGCATACCGCCGCCGAGCTCGACCTGGATCAGATCTGGGCGCTGGTGGATGACCTGATCGCCGCGCACGGCGACTGGTTGCCAGTGTATCATTAGCATCTTCGCGAGATGCGCATTTCCAGAAAGCAACCCTGTCCGATACTGTGGGTAACGTTATCGTTCGTTTAACAATCTATTAACCATATGTTATCGCCTCGCAACGCAGAGGTGAACAAAGCGCAACTCTCTTTTTAGCGCAATGCGTTATACTATAGTCGGAACCGGGACGCAGGCCATTGGGCAGGCGGGTAAACCGAAAGGTTTACGGGGAGATCATTGGATCACCCTCCCGGTTATGTGGTTCCTGGGGTTTCTGAAAGTACGGAGCGATGCGGTGTCACCGTGTCGCTCCGTACTATTTTTAGTGTGATTGTTACGGTGATGCGGTTGTATCACGATAGTGGCGTTCCGGGAGCGCGCGCAGGCGTTCGGCAGCCTGTTCTGGCGTAATATCGCGCTGCGCTTCAGCAAGCAGTTCAAACCCCACCATAAATTTGCGCACTGTCGCCGAACGGAGCAGTGGCGGATAGGCGTGGGCATGCAAATGCCAGGCCGGGTGAGGCGCACCATCGGTGGGGCGCTGGTGGAAGCCGAGGGAGTAGGGGAACGAGACCTGGAACAGGTTATCGTAGCGCGTTGTCAATCGTTTGAGAATGTCCGCCAGACCAGAGCGTTCCTCCGGCGTCAGGTCGCTGAGAGCGCCGACATGCCTGCGGCTGATGATCATAGTTTCGAAGGGCCAGACCGCCCAGAAGGGAATCAGCGCGACAAAATGGTCGTTGACGACGACAAGACGCTCTTCGCGCTCGAGTTCGAGGGTCAGATAATCCGCGAGCAATGAGCGACCGGTTGCCTCCAGGTAGTCTTGTTGTGCGACGTCCTCACGCATGATCGTCAGCGGCAGGCGCTCAGTTGCCCAGATCTGTCCGTGAGGATGCGGGTTGCTCGCGCCCATCATCGCACCGCGATTCTCGAAGATTTGCACATACCCGATGAAGGGCAGCGCTCCCAGTTCTTCATACTCCTGCGCCCATACATCGACGACTCGCGTAATTGCCGGGACATCCATCTCCGCCAGCGTCAGGTCGTGGCGCGGCGAAAAGCAAACGACGCGACAGATGCCGCGTTCGCTTCTGGCGTACAGCAGCGGCGGCACAGCGCTGCCGGGTTCTCCGTCGCTGGAAGCATACTCGCCGGAAGGAATATCCGGCAGCAGTGCCGAGAAGTCATTTGTAAACACAAATGTATGTTCATACTGTGGGTTGATCGCACCATTCGCTCTGGCGTTGCCGGGACAGAGGTAGCACGTCGGATCGTAGGGTGGACGCTGCTCGTGCGCGGACTGTTCGACCTGCCCCTGCCAGGGGCGTTTGGTGCGATGCGGCGAAACCAGTACCCATTCACGGGTCAGCGGATTGTATCGGCGGTGTGGATGATCGGTGAGCGAGAACACTGGCGCCTCCGGGACTGAGAACCGAGAACCGAGAGCCAAGAATCAGAAACCAGGAACTGAGAACCAGGAACTGAGAACCAGGAACCAGGAACCAGGAACCGAGAACTGAGAACCGAAAGCCGAGAACCAGGAACTGAGAACCAGGGACTGAGAACTGAGAACTGAGCACCGAGAACTAAGCACCGAGAACTGAGAACTGAGAACCGGGAAACAGGAGGTCTCCTTACCGCACAACACACACGTTCTGAACTATTGTTCCGCTTCCTGGTGCGCTCCAGGCAATTGGACAGGTGCTGGACTCACCCGGTACGATGGCGCTCTCACACCCGTATCAGACGGGAGGATTCCACGCGCCAGTTGTCCGTATTGTACGATATGGCGTCCGCCCTGGAGTCGCGCGCCGCCATTTTGTCCACCTGGTCGCCAGCATCATCCTTCACTGGACAACCCGCAACGCCCGCACAACGATCTGATCCGGTAACGGTCCTTCGACAACTTCGAGCCGCAGGGCAGTATTGGTTGTATTGGTAATCTGAAGATCCTGTCGCCCGCCAAACGAACCGGGCTGACCGTCGATATTCCAGATGGCAACGGCGTCTTCATTGGCGACGTTCAGCAAACCGATGCCGGCGGTGCGCACATGATTCGGAAAAGCGAAGGCTTCAGGCGGCAATACCGGACGCAGCGCCTGCACGTATCGGCTGGCAAGGTCGCACCATCCACCGCCGGGTACGCCAGCGACAACCCGCACATTCACGTGAGATGGATGACCGATGCTGGCATTGAAACTCCACGTTTCCCCGGGAAGAATCGTAATGCTGCGCAGTGCGCCGTTACTGGCATCGAGCGCTGCGCGAACGTTGTAGCCGACATCACCGGCAAGGCTCAGCGCCGCGCTTTCGCCGACCAGTTCGAAGTGCGCTGCTGACGACGATTGTGCGAAGGCAGCGGTCATCCCTGTTGCTGACCAGAAGAGCGATAACATATCGTTGTGCTGCGATGAGCGGTCAAAAATGACGGAGTGCGGTGCATACCGATAGTCCAGATACAGAATGACGGCACTGATGACCAGCACAACCACCGCACCGTAGGGGGACAGGAATGGTCGCAGCATGGCGCAACTCCTCTGTGTCTGTGCAGGCGTTTCGACCCGTGCGCAGCGCACGGGTGAGCGCAGGCTCGAAGATGTGCGGATTATAGCACAAGTGTTCTATAAATGCAATGCCGCTTCCTTCACATTTCTCCGGCTCACCCAAAAGTACTGTCCTGCCTGGTTGTCGGTTGGGGTATACTTTGGGCGCCAGATATGTGTGAGGGAATCGATGCCATGCAGATTCGTTTGTTTGTTCTGGTGACCGGCGCCGCGCTGTTGATGGTCATGGCAATGCCCGGATCGGCAGCCACGCCGGTTGGGGCGCAGACGATCAGAACCGTCACTCCCACGCCGGTGCGGCAACCGGACGGCGCGCCGCGTCCGACGGCTACGCCGCTCAGCGCAACAGCGCGCGAAACGGAACGTCTGCTTGCGGCGGCGTTGGAACGCACCGCGCAGATTGCGATCTATCAGATGGATGTGACCGTTCGCGCCGCCGGTGTCGTGGCGGGCGCTCGCGGGACGCGCGAAGAGGCGCTGATCGATTTTCGTGGCGAGTATAATGGCGCAGATTATGCGTTCGTTCTGCGCACGCCAGACCTTGAGCGTCAGGGTGTCGATCCGACCACCGGCATCACTGCCGCGCGCGCGAAAGGTGTCACCTATGCGCCTGGTCCACTGCCGATCCATGGAGTGACGGAACCGGTCTGGTATGATCTGGGGTCCGATGTGCCGTCGTTTCTGGCGCCGCCGTACCGTCTCGATGACATGCTGCGACGGTTGGGGAATGTTCTCCCGCTGGCGGAGATGGCGCGTGGTCGCACCGAGACGATCGATGGGCGGCGTTGCACTGCGTACCAGTCGGGCGCGGAGGTGGCGCCAGCGGCGCTGGGAGCGTTAGGGCGACCACTCGTACCGCCAGCATCAACGAATGCCAGCGCACCGCTCGATCTGAACATTCAGCGCGGAACGGTGCAACTCTGGCTCTGCGACGACGGGATGTTGCGGCGTATTCAGGCAGTTGCCGCCGGCAACGTTCGTCAGCAACCTTCACAGGTATTCTCGACCACGTTTCGGATCGATATCAGCAATATCAATGGCAAAGTGACGATTGCCGCCCCGGCACAGGTTCGCACCATTCAGCGCACGCCGGAGCCGATTGTCGCAGCGCAGCGCGCCGGTCCGATCCGCAGTCTACCGGGCGGCGGCAGGATTGTGGGGCAGGTGAATGTTCAGGATGCTGTGATCATCATCGAACGCAGCGCAGATCGACGCTGGTACCGTGTGCGTGCGCCGGCTGCAACGGGGTGGGTCAGTGTATCGCTGCTATCGGTGCCCCCGACTATTGCGCGTCAGGTGCCGGTAGCGTCATCGTAATGGCTACGCCATGCGTCCGGGGTTGAGCGGCGGCGCCGAAAAGACCAGACCGGCGCGTTCGAGCAGGTCGATACAGGTTTCCAGGATCTCGACGCCGTGATCATTGAGGGGTACGCCGCTCTCCCAGTCGTGCAGCAGGCGCGACGCTTCACTGTAGGATGCCAGGGTGGCGGCGGTTTCCGGCGTTGCTGGCATGCGCGCGTCGATGGCGGCGATCAGGAGGTTCAGACGCTTGCGGGCGATCTCCATATTCTCAGCGTGTGGACGAATGGCTTGATCGCATTCGATCAACAGACGTTCTTCTTCTTCCAGATACGCGATGATATTGTTCAAACAGACGGTCAACTCGTGCGCCAGCGGATCGTTCCCCGCGTGACGCGCCAGTAGCGCGATGCCGCGACGCGCTTCATCGCGGTAGGCGCGCGCTTCGTTGATCTCGTCACCAAACCCCAGCGTGCGCGCAAAGGATTGATCCCGGTAGGACCAGAGATTGCTGAGCGTATAGGCGATCTGCGCCAGCGCCGCCATCTGCGGACCGCTGGTGAATGCCAGCAGCGCCTGGATCAGACGCACTTCCTTGAGCACCTTATCGCACAATGCCCGCGCTTCTGGCAGCGCTGCGACAATTGTGCGCAATGCCCGGGCATAGGCGATCATGTCGCGCCGAAGCGCCTGGTTGGCATAGTCGAATGTGCTCATGGATCATCTCCAGGAAAGGGGCGCGGCATGCCGGTCTGCTGTCTCGTAGCGGGTGAATGTGGCATGCCGCGCCGTCGTTTCTGCTGATGTACCGTTGGGATGCGCCGTCCGGTTACGCAGACACTCCTGCCAGACGGTGCATGCCGTCGCGCAAGGCGGCGTACATATCGCGGTAAATGGCATAGACGCGATCATACTGTGCGACCGCGTGATCGTCGGGGACGACGCTGGCGGTCAGGGTGACGCACCGGTCGACCGCGTCCGCGACATCGCGGAAGAGTCCGGCGCCAACACCGGCGAGCAGAGCAGCGCCGTATGCCGGTCCTTCTTCGGCAGCCAGCGTTGCCACCGGGGTTGCGTAGATGTTCGCCTGCATCTGCCGCCACAGTGGGCTTTTGCCGCCGCCGCCGGTTGCGCGGATCTGGTCTGGCGCCATCCCCAGGTTGCGCATAATCTCCAGTCCATCACGCAGCGCAAACACAACCCCTTCCATCACCGCACGCGCCATATGCGCCAGGGTGTGGCGCGCCGTAAGTCCGATGAATGCGCCGCGGGCAAGCGGATCGAGATGCGGCGTGCGCTCGCCGCTGAGGTACGGCAGGAAGATCAACCCTTCGGCGCCGGGCGGAACCGATTCCGCCAGGTTGGTGAGATCGTCGTACCCGAGATGTTGACCGGTCACGGCACGCAGCGTGTCGCGGAACCAGCGGAACGATCCGCCAGCTGCGAGTGTGACCGCCATCAGGTGGTAACGACCGGGCACGCTATGGCAGAAGGTGTGCAACCGCCCATGCGGATCAAGCGCAATCTCGTCGGAATGGGCGAAGATAACGCCGCTGGTGCCGATGCTGCTGCTGACGATGCCGGATTGTACGATGCCTGCGCCGACTGCTGCCGCTGCATTATCGCCGCCGCCAGCAACGACCGGCAGACCCGCGGGCAATCCCAGCGCCGCTGCGATGTCAGGGCGCACTTCGCCGGTCACTTCAGGACCCTCAAACACACGGGGGAGCCAGGCGCGCGGGATGTCGAGCGCAGCCAGAATCTCATCACTCCAGTCACGCTGGCGCAGGTCGAGCAGCAGAGTACCGGCGGCGTCGGCGGCATCGGTGGCGCTGATGCCGGTCAATCTGCGGCGGATATAATCCTTCGGCAGGAGCGCCTGCGCTACCCGCGCATATCGCTCCGGTTCATGATTGCGCAGCCAGAGGATTTTCGGCGCTTGAAACCCGGTAAGCGCCGGATTGCCCGCGATCGCAATCAATCGTTCGGCGCCGACCCGCGCCGTGATTTCGGCGCACTCTGCCGCAGTGCGCTGGTCGTTCCATAGCAGCGCCGGGCGGATAACCTGATCCTGTTCGTCGAGAAACACCGATCCATGCATCTGTCCGGTCAGTCCCAATCCCCTGATCTGCTCAGGCGCAACACCTGCCTGAGCGACGACGGCGCGCAACGCATCACATGCCCCGCGCCACCAGTCTTCCGGGTTTTGTTCGCTCCAGAGAGGTTGGGGCGTCGATAGCGGGTATTCGGCGGTTGCAACCGACAGAACGCGACCGTGTTCGTCGCAGAGGAGCGCCCTGGCGCCGGTGGTGCCAATATCGAGACCGAGAAGACAGGCAGACATAGGAATCCCTCGCAGGCTAGAATGGTTCTTGCTGCGATCATACCGGGTTATGCCGTGCCGTCAAGGGTGGAGCGGGAGCGTTTATTCTACAGGGTTGACAATCACTTCAGGGAGAATTCCCCGTATCATGGTTCCGCTGGAGGGCGGTATTGCCCTCCAGCGGAAACCCGACAAGACATCCCGTAAATCTAGCGGACGACCATAGGGACGTACACGACGAAGTATCGGCTCACGCGAACAGAGATCGACGCCGTTCCGATCGCCCCTTCACGATCGGAGACGCGCACAGTGACGGTGTATGTCCCCTCTTCCGCATAGGAGTGGTTCAGCACAAAACGCTTCTCGTCGGACAGCGCGAGAGGTTGTGGTCCGCTCCCATCGCCATAATCGACGGTCGCATTCCAGTTGCTCAGCGGAACCTCTTCGACATCGGAGAATGAGCCGGCGCCGACGAAGGGATCGTCACGTTTGATCTGGGCTGGTGCGCTGATGGTGACAACCGGCGGATGATTGATCACCCGCACCGGGTATGTTGTGCGCGTTGTCGATTCTGAGTCGCGCACGGTGACCGTCATCGTGTACGGTCCGCTTCGTTCATACCGATGGTTGAAGGTGAACGTCCGATCCGGCGCTGGAGTTATCGTTTGCGCAGGCGTGCCATCGCCGAAGTCGATCTGGAGTGTGATCGAGTCATTTTCGGTGTCGGAGAACGAACCGGCGCCGCTGAATGGCGTGAAGATATGCATAGAAGAAGGGGTGGTCGCGTCGAGCGTCACTTCGGGCGGATCGTTCACAGCGCGCACAACGAACGACGCGCTGGCAGTTGCCTGTGCTGAGTCGCGCACCGTCACGGTGACAGTATAGGCGCCACTGCGTTGGTACTGATGGGTAACATCGAATGTGCGCTGCGACGTGAGGGTATTGGACACGCCATCGCCAAAATCGATCGTCACGTTCAATGTCTCGTCTTCGATATCGACGACCGATCCGCTCACATTGAACAATGCCAGGATGTGGGTCGTGGTAACGTTGCTGGAGAGTGTGATCTCCGGCGGGTCGTTGACCGGATTCACGGTGATCGTTGCCGTTGCCGTGGCGCTGCTGTAGGCGCTCGTTCCGCCGCCATTGCCAGGATTGACGCCGCGCTGACCATTGGCTGCGCCGTCACTGCGATCCCATGCGCGGTAGGTGACACTCGCCTGCCCGAAAAAGTTCGGCGCGGGACGGAACCTGATCCGGGCGGTTGGTTCGAGCGTGAGCGCGCTGGTTATCGATACCGTGCCGACATCCAGCCATGCAGCGCCATCGAGCGAGTACTGCCATGTCCCGTTGCCGCTGGCGCCCACCAGCGCTATTCCTGCCGGAAGTGCATCAGAATCGACATCGGTAACCATGCCGGTAAGCAGTGCGCCAACCGTCGTGCCTGGATTGCTGACGTCAGGGATATCTTCATCGATGGGTGGAACTGTTCGTGGTGCAGCGTTCAGCACCGGCGCGTCATTGACCGGTGTGACCACGATATAAATCGTTCCGTCATCCTGTCCATCACTGCTGGAAACGCGGAAGTCAAACCGGTCAGTTTCGTTGTAATGCGCCTGCGGCGTATAGATACGGGTCGATCCTGCGCCGCTGAGCGTTCCACGCGAGGGATTACTGATCGGGGCGATCGTCAATGGATTGACAAAAGGCGTCGATCCGGTCAACGTGATTGTTATCGGCGTATCTTCCGAAGTGATAACCACCTGGTCGTGGGCATAAGGAGCATCCACCCATTCGACCATCAGCGCCGGACCGGGCCATGCGATCTCCAGATGATGACCCTGCCGATTCGTCCACACACGAAAGAGATTATCGCCCTGGATCAGTGCCGATACCGGCACATCGCGCCAGTCGAAACTCCAGTGATGATCGGCGCCAATCGGCGGGGTGGGAGTTTCGGGAGCGCGGGCATTGACGTTAACGATTGGAACATCGTTGATCGTGATACGATCACGAACCGTCGGCTCTTCTTTCGTCTGATCGCCAGCCCATGTATGGATGATCATGCGTGCGGCGGCGGCGCCGGTTGGATCATCGGCGATGGTAAGGGTCGATGTCACGGTCTGCGAATTGCGCGGACCAAAGTTCTGCGGCACGCCAAAGACGCGCTGCGCTGAAGCGCCGTGATCGTGTGAGGAGGTGTACATACGCACCTGACGACCGCTGCGTTGAAACCATACGGTGCGCGCTGCGGTCATAATCGAGACCCCGTCGCTATCGGTGATCTTCGCCATGAGACGGACCGGCAACGGGTTGCCGTTCGCATCGACCTGATCCGGAATCCATGTCGTATTCCACACCACGCGATACACATTTCCGTCACGCACCGCCTGACCGATATGGCGTTGCATCTGGGTGCGCGCCATCTGGTACTGCCATTCGCGCAACACGCCGTTGCCATCCCAGTCGTAATCGAGATACTCACCGATCACATCAACCCGCGCTATTGTCCGTCCGGTTGGAGGCGTCGCCTGGACGGTGATCTGCGGCATTTCACCGATGGTCGCGTTTTGGGCGGGCGATACGATTGTGCCGCCGGGAGCGGGAATACTGCCGGGTGTGTAGTAGAGGCGGGCGATGAAACCGTAGACATACGTTGTTCCCCAACCAAAGTTGCCTGGACAACTGATGTCCTGACCATACTGATTGTTGTGCCCGATTGTAAAGCGGAAGCGATTCTCGCCGTTTCGCAATTGACTCAGATCAAGCGGCAGGGTGCGTCCCAGCACGGAGCGGAAATAGCAGTGCTGGCGAGCGCCTGCGGGAACATTCTGGATCGGTGGCAAAGGTTGCCAGTAATCCTGACTGTTGACGCGAAAATGCTGGCGGGTTCCGATGTGACCGCCCCAGTATTCGACCGCCAGTTCAGCGCGCACTGCGCCAGCCGGGTTGAATGTCAGACCCGCAGAGCGTTCTACCGGAATGTTGTTGCACGATGCAGAATTGGAAGGACGGAAGCAGAGTGTCAGGCGTTGCGGAAATGCATACTCACGAAACACGTCACCCGGTTGTGGTCCATCGGGCGCACTCTGCGCAATGGCGGTCGAGTGGGTGGGGGATGAAACCGGCAGCATGCTCGCAATAAGGAGGATTCCAAGCCATACAAGGGCGCGATTGCATCGCATAATTCGCTCCTGGCGTCTGTTTTGGCGCAACAACAGGCGCATGATGCGAGCAGTGCGGCGCTCAGGCATCAAAACATGGTCCTGCTTCGCTCTTTTGCTACGACATATTGCTTCAGGCTGAACTATAAGGAGAAATGGAGCGCTTCGTCAATAAATCTGAAAAGATTGTTATCAGCGGGGGAGATGGCTGTAAGAAGAGAGTCAGAAATGGCACAGGCGAAGGCAACGCCTTCGCCTGTGTTACAAGAGCAGATACGTCACTTCCGCCGCTTAACGAACGCCGAGCAACAATTCGTTCGTCAGTTGATCGAGGCGCTCATACGCCAGCCCGCGTCGCCCAAGCGCCGCCCGGTCGAACGGATGCGCCTTGAGCGCGGCAGCCTTTTCGCGGCTGTAGCCGCCCTGGAACGGCGCCATCGAGCCGTCGTCGGCAGAGATTTCCGCCAGCAACGCCTGAATCTCGGCATCTTCGTCAAAGCGGCGCGCCTTTTCCTTCAGGATCAGGTAGGTGCGCATACAACCGCGCGCGAATGCTTTGACCCCTTCGTAGTCTTCGGTGCGGTACGCATGCGCATCAAAGTGACGACTCCCCTGGTACCCGACCTTTTCCAGGAAGCGCACCAGGAAGAAGGCGGCTTTCAGATTGACCGCTCCGAAGCGGAAATCCTGATCGTAGCGCCCGATTACCTGATCGTTCAGGTCGATATGGAACAGTTTGCCAGCATCCCACGCCTGCGCGACGCCGTGCAGGAAGTTCAGTCCTGCCATCGTTTCATGGGCGACTTCCGGGTTCAGCCCGACCATGTCCGGGTAGTCGAGCGTGTTGATGAACGCCAGCGCGTGCCCGACAGTCGCCAGATAGATGTCGCCGCGCGGCTCGTTCGGCTTGGGTTCGAGCGCGAATTTCAGGTCGTACCCCTGGTCTTTCACATAGGCGCAGAGGAAATTGATCGCTTCGCGGTAGCGTTTCAACCCTTCCTGCGGATCCTTCGCCGCGTCACTCTCAACGCCTTCGCGACCGCCCCAGAAAACGTACACCTTCGCGCCACATTCAACGCCCAGATCGATTGCGCGCATTGTTTTTTGTAGCGCGTATGCGCGCACTTTAGGATCGTTCGAGGTAAAGGCGCCATCCTTGAAGACCGGATCGGCAAAGAGGTTGGTCGTCGCCATCGGCACAACGAGGCCGGTTTCCTGGAGCGCCGCCTTGAACTCGCGTAGAATGCGGTCGCGATCCGCCGGTGTTGCATCGATCGGGATCAGGTCGTTGTCGTGGAAATTGACGCCATACGCGCCAACTTCCGCCAGCAGATGGACGATTTCGACCGGCGAAAGAGGCTGGCGCACCGGTTCGCCGAACGGATCACGCCCGATGTTGCCAACCGTCCAGAGTCCGAAGGTGAATTTGTGTTCGGGTTTGGGTTCGTACATGTCACTCATAGGGATGCTCACTTTCGCAGGAAGTCATCAATATGTTTCGCCGCCGCCGCCAAACGTGAGCACACCCGGCAGGGTGCGCGCGTGGTCGATCCAGGCAGTCACCTGCGCCAGCGATGGTACGCGCTTCACCAGACCGCGCTCAGCATTGACTGCTGCCAG
>Ga0197142_1003670_pt1 | contig 12740 bp, 10 predicted proteins | sample GBS60_MetaG_FD_148614 | JGI IMG/M metagenome (GOLD analysis project Ga0197142, IMG submission 148614) | Sediment microbial communities from Great Boiling Springs, Gerlach, Nevada, United States - GBS 60_MetaG | ecosystem: Environmental > Aquatic > Thermal springs > Hot (42-90C) > Sediment... | reverse complement strand
AAGAAAATGGAGGTATAAAAACCCAAATTGTTAATAATAAAACTAGGGGAAAGAAAATCTCTCTTGCAACTTTCATTTTTTTCTATTATAATTTTAAATTATGGCAAAAATATTACCAGATGATAAACAAAAAATTATCGAAATGTTTGCTCAACATAAAGGCGATACAGGCTCACCTGAAGTTCAGATTGCTTTATTGACTCATAAAATTCAAAAATTAACTTTTCATCTTGAAGAAAATAAAAAAGATAATCATTCAAGACGTGGTCTTTTAAAAACAATTGCTAAAAGACGTCGTCTTTTAAATTATCTTCAAAGATTGGATGATAAACGTTACAAAAAACTTATTAAAGAATTAGAGCTAAAAAAATGAAGTATTTTGAAGAAAGTATTGATATCAGTGGTCAAAAACTTACCTTTCAATTAGGAAGAGTTGCTTTTTACGCGACAACTTCTGTTCTTGGCCGTTTGGGTGATACCTGTGTTTTAGTAACGGTAACTTTAGGGAAGGAGAACCAAAACATTGATTATTTGCCTTTATCAGTTGAGTATGTAGAAAAGCTTTATGCTGGTGGTCGAATCAAGGGTTCGCGGTGGGTAAAAAGAGAAGGTCGACCATCAGATGATGCGGTTTTAAAAGGGCGATTGATTGATCGCTCAATTCGTCCCCTTTTCCCCAAAGGTTTTCGTCATGAAGTGCAGATAATTACAACCCTTCTTTCAGTTGATGGTGTTAATTCGCCTGAGATTTTAGCTGCATTGACAACTTCTGCCGCTCTTCATCTTTCACCAATTCCTTGGAATGGTCCAATTGCTACTTTAAGAATTGGTTATATTAAAGCTGATGATGGTGAGGGTTCTTTTATTGTTAACCCTGATGAAGAAGATGAAAAATACTCAATCTTAGATTTAGTTGTTTCTTCAACGAGAGAAAAAGTAGTTATGATTGAAGCTAAGGCGGAGGAGTTAAAAGAAGAGGTGCTTTTGGAGGGGGTTGAGCTAGCAAAAAAAGAAAGTCAACAAATAATTGATTTTATTGATAATTTAAGAAAAAAAGTTGGTAAGCCAAAAATACAGTTTTCTTCATCTGTTTTTAATGAAAAACTAGTTCAAGTTTTGCAAAAAGATTTCAATAAAGAAATAAATAATTTTGTTTTAAGAAAAGCAGAGAAAGAGTTTGATGATGGTGAGGCATTAGAGGCAGTAGTTGAGGAAGTTTTGGAAAAATATAAAAACGAGTTTGAAAGAAGTGAAATTGTTAAAGTAATTGATTATTTGACTAAAGAAAACATCCGTCAAAAAATTTTAAAAGAAAGAAAAAGAATTGATGGTCGTACTCCTGATGATATTCGAGAACTTAAAGCAGAAGTTTCTGTTTTACCTAGAACTCATGGTTCTGGTCTTTTTCAAAGAGGAGAAACTCAAGTATTATCGGTTGTTACTTTAGGTTCGCCCTCATTAGAACAATTAATTGAAAGCCCTGAAGGGGAGGAAGCAAAAAGGTATATTCATCATTATTACATGCCACCATATTCTGTTGGTGAGGTTGGTAGATTGGGAGTGCCATCAAGACGAGAAATTGGCCATGGAGCTTTGGCGGAAAAAGCTTTAGAGTCAGTTTTACCAGCAGAGAAAGATTTTCCCTATACTATTAGGGTAGTCTCTGAAGTTTTATCTTCCAATGGATCGACTTCAATGGCTTCAGTTTGTGGGTCAACTTTGGCATTGATGGATGCGGGGGTTCCAATTAAAGCACCAGTTGCTGGTATAGCGATGGGACTTATTTCTTTATCTGATGATAACTACCTTATCTTAACTGATATTATGGGAGTTGAGGATTTTGCTGGCGATATGGATTTTAAAATTGCTGGCACAAAACAAGGAATTACCGCAATTCAACTTGATGTAAAAAATAACGGTTTGACAAAAAAAATGATTGCTGAAACATTAGAAAAAGCAAGATTAGCAAGGTTAAAAATTTTAGATTTAATTGAGAATACTATTCCTTACCCAAGAAAAGAGTTATCTCAATACGCACCAAAAGTAGTAGTTATTACTCCTCCAGAGGATAAAATCGGTGATATTATTGGTCCAGGTGGTAAGACAATAAGAGGTCTTATTGCTAAAACTGGTGTTGATATCACTATTGACAATGAGGGAAAAGTTAATATTACTGGTTTAGATAAAGATAAAGTCGAAGAAGCTTCTTTTTTAATTAATAATATGATTAGAGAGGTAGCGGTTGGGGAGATTTTTGTGGGTGAGGTTAAAAAAATTTTCCCTTTTGGGTTTTTGGTAGAACTTTTTCCAGGAAAAGAAGGTTTGGTTCATGTTTCTCAAATGGGGATGGGTTTTGTAAAAAATCCAGCTGATTTTGTCAAAATTGGTCAAAAGGTAAAAGTTCGGGTTTATCATATTGATAACCAAGGAAGAATTAATCTTCAACTGTTGAGATAATTGATTTTTCTTCTTCTTTTTGTTTATAATTGGTAAATATGGCAAGAAAAAAATCTTTTCGATTGCCTTTTTTAAAAATGAAAATTAATCGATATACAGTTTTTAATCTTTTTGGTTTTTTTTTAGTAGGAGTAGCAGCTATTTCTGCTCTTTCTTTTTTGAAGATTTTTTCTTCAGAAAATGAAGGTAAAGTTTTATATCAGATAAATCAGATTTTGATTGAAAAATTTGGTGGTTTGGCTTTATTTTTGCCTCTGATAATTTTTTTTGTTGCTTTTCATTTTTTTAATAGCAAAAAGTTAAAAATCATAAAATCGAATATCACTATTGGAATAATTTTAATCTTTGTTTCTCTTTTAGGTCTTTTAAATTCTGGTTTATATGGTAAGACCATTTATGAAAATTTAAAAATTGATTTTTCTGCTTTCGGGGCTTTTTTAATCCTTTTTTTTACTTTGATTATTGGTTTAGTTTTGTTTTTTGACACTTCAGTCGATTTTTTACTAATATTAATTTGGCGATTGATTAAGCATATTTTTATAATAATTAAAAATCATCTACTTAGAACTTTTTTTACCAAACAACAAAAACTGAAAGAGTCAAAAGATTTTATTGAGGAGAAAAAACCATTGCTTTTTCAACAATCAAAAAAACCAATTGAAGTTAATATTTCTTCAATATCTCAATTAACTAATAATCAAGAAAAAAAAGAAAAAGAGATAACAATTAAACCAATTCTTTCATCGCAAAGAGTTAATTGGGTTTTTCCTTCTTTGAATTTACTTTCTGACATTTCTCAAAAAGAAGCTAATCGGGGTGATGTAGCAAGAAATGCTGATGTTATTGAAAAAACTTTGGAAAGTTTTGGAATAAGAGCAAGAGTTGAAGAGGTTAATCCTGGACCAACGGTAACTCAGTATGCTCTAAAAATCGCCGAGGGAACAAAACTTTCTAAAATAACCGCTTTAGCTAATGATTTAGCTTTATCTTTAGCTACACCAACAGGAACTGTTAGAATTGAAGCGCCTATTCCTGGTCGATCTTTAGTGGGAATTGAAATACCAAACATTAGACCGCAGATTATTACTTTAAAAAACATTCTTTCCCAATCTATTTTTACTGAAAATAATGATCCTTTGTTGGTACCTCTAGGTTTAGATGTTTCTGGCAATCCTCAAGCGGCATCAATTGGAAAAATGCCTCATGTTTTAATTGCTGGGGCAACTGGTTCGGGGAAGTCAGTTTTACTTAATGCTTGGATTTCGACTTTTCTTTTTCGCACGAAGCCGGAAGATTTGCGCTTAATTCTAGTTGACCCAAAAAGAGTTGAGTTGACTTTATATAATGGCATTCCTCATCTTTTATCAGAGGTTATTGTTGAGGCAAAACAGATAATTTCTGCATTACAGTGGACAGTATCTGAAATGGAGTCTCGTTATAAAGAATTTGCTAAATTAAAAGTAAGAAATTTGGAGTCTTATAATTCTTTACCTGATATTGAAAAAAAACCCTATATTGTTTTTATAATTGATGAATTAGCTGATCTTATGATTTTTGCTGCAAGAGAAGCGGAAGATTTGATTACCAGAATTGCTCAGATGGCAAGAGCAACAGGAATTCATTTGGTTTTGGCTACCCAAAGACCATCAGTTGATGTAATTACTGGGTTGATGAAAGCCAATATTCCAACAAGAATCGCTTTCAATGTTTCATCAATGATTGATTCACGTGTTATTATCGATATGCCAGGAGCAGAAAAGCTTTTGGGTCGAGGAGATATGCTTTTTTTACCTCCTGATCAAGCAAAGCCAAAAAGAATTCAAGGACCATACATTAATGAAAAAGATGTTCAAAAAGTAGTTGAGTTTATAAAAGTTAATAATCCGCCAGTTTGTTATACTACCGAAGTTCTTGAACAAAAAGTTTCTTTTAATTCAAAAGGTTTAGGCGGGACATTTGTTGATGATGGAGACAAAGATCCTTTATTTGATGAAGTGGTTAGTTTAATTATTAACCAAGACTACGCTTCAGCCTCTTTTTTACAAAGAAAGTTTAAAATCGGTTATGCTCGAGCGGCACGACTTTTGGATCAGTTAGAAGCGGCTGGTTATGTAGGTCCAGCTGAAGGCTCAAAACCAAGAGAAGTGATAAAAAGAAATATTGATCAAAAACAAAGTTCTTCTGAATTTCATAATGGCTAACAGTTAAGGATAAAAAATAAATTTTTATAACTAAAAAATTTAAATAATATAGTAAAGATCATAAAAATAAAAATTTGATTTTTGATTATATAAGTTAATATAAAATAAGGTTATCGAAGATATTTTCTTATATTTTTGTTATGTTCTTCTAAAGTTTTAGAATAGTGTATTGTACCAGTTTTATCGGAAAGATAAAACCAGTAGGGTGTGTTTTCTGAGGCATCAATTACTGCTTTGATTGAGGCAAGACCAGGATTGCATATTGGGCCGGGGGGGAGACCCTTGTTTTTATAAGTATTATATGGTGAGTCGACTTCTAAATCTTTTTGAGTAAGATATTTTTTCCACCATGATCTTTCTTGAGGTTGATAGCCTAAAGCATACTGGACTGTGGCATCAACTTGTAAAGGCCAATCGTTTTTTAACCGTTTTAAAATAATACTGGCTACTTTTGATCTGTCTTCATCATATTTGACCTCTCTTTCGATCAAAGAAGCGATGATGATTACTTCTTCCTCTGTGAGGCCCTTTTTTTTAGCTTTTTGTTGAAGTTCTTTATTAAATCGACGATAAAAATTATTGTTTAAGATTTTAATAATTGCTCCAGCAGTTGCTTCTTTAGGGATAAGATAGGTGTCAGGAAAGAGATAACCCTCTTTGGCATACTTTAAAAACTCACTTTCTGGAATGGAAAAATTTTTATTAATCAGTTGAGCAATTTCTTCTTTTCTTAATCCTTCGATAATGGTTAGCCAAATATCAAGAGTACCCTTAGTTAACGTTTTAGCAATCGTTTCAGCATTCATTGATGGAGAAAGCCTAAAATCACCGGCTTGAATACTTTTTTCAATACCCATTTTTTTTAAAAGAAGATAAAAAGCCAGTTTGTTTCTTATTAGATTTTCACGGTAAAGATTATCGATTATACTTTTTAAACTTTCACCCTTTCGAATAACGAAAATTTTTGTTTGTTTATTATTTTTATCAACCGGAAGCAATCCTTGTTTATAATAAAAATAAGTAAAAATAATAGTTATAGAAAAAGTAAGAAAAATAAGAAAAGTTTTTTTCATCTTTATTGTTCGATTTTAAAAATTGGTAAATTTTCTAAAGTTACTTCAGCTTCTTCTAATAGATATTTATCACTTGAATAAAAAGTCATTATTGGTTCATTTTTTTTAACTGAATGATCTAGTTTTTTGTAAAGATAAATTCCTGCTTGCTTATCTTTTGGTGCTCCAAGAATTTTAGCAATTGTATTAAGATTATAATTATTAATATCTTTAATTTTACCAGAAGTTTTTGCTAAAATATCTTTTTTAAATTTTGCGAGTTTTAGTTTATTACTTTTTATTTCTTTAATTCCTCCTTGAGCGGCAACAATTTCTTGAAATTTTTTAAGAGCCAAACCGCTTTTTAGAATCTTTGTTGCTTCTTCTTCACCATCAAGATTAACTTTTACATCTTTATAGCACAAATCAAGAAGTAATCCAGCTAGTTTTAAGGCTTTTGTCTCAAGTTTTAAAGGTCGATCAACATCTTGTTCTAAGACATATAAGACATCTCTTGCTTCTAAGATTGGACCGATCCCTCGCCCGGCTGGCTCAAGCATTTCATTGATATCAAAAGTGACTTTGATATTAAACTTTTTTGCTAAAGATTCAAATTTTTTAGCTACTTTTTGAGCATCAGATAAACGATGAATTTTAGCAGTTTTACCGTAGGGTAAATCTAAAACTAAATGGGTAGTGCCTGCGGCAATTTTTTTCGACATCACAGAAATGATTATCTTGTCAAAAGACTCAAACTTTAGGGGCTCTTCAACACGTATGATAATATCATCGGCCGGGGCGATATTTAATCTACCGTTCCAAACAATGCAACCACCCACAGTATTGACAATTTTGGTGATCTCCTCAATAGAAAATTCAACATTGGCAATGGATTCCATAACATCAGCTGTACCTGCTGGGGTGGTGATGGCGCGAGAGGAAATTTTTGGAATTTTGAAGCCTGCGGCAGCAATAATTGGAACAATGATCATTGTAGTTCTTGTTCCAGCAATTCCTCCAACCGAATGTTTATCAGCAACAATTCCTTTAAAACTTAATCTATTACCAGTTTCCACCATTGCTTTAGTAAGATAATAAAGTTCTTCTTCAGTGTATCCTTCCTTAAATGATGAGGCAACAAAATAGGTAGTTAAGATATCTGATAGACGTTCGTGGGCGATTTCATCCATAATAGCATAAATTTCTTTGTAGGTGATTTTTTTACCGAGAAGTTTTTTTTGAATTGCTCTTATGGCAATTTCTTTTTGATTATTGTTTTCGTTAGTCATAGTTATTAAATAACTCAATAATTTTTTTCTGATATTCTTTTGCTCTTCCGATAATTTTAGTTAAAATGTATAATTGTTTTACTTCAAAAACCCAACTAAAAAAAAGATACCAAAAAAAATAAATTAACGCTACTAGAAATAAAAGAAAAAAAACGTTAATCGTGTAACTTGTGTTAAAGATCCACGGATCAGCTATTCTTAAAAAAAGATAAGAAGGTAAACTAGCAATTAAACTGGCAGAAAAGATCTTTGTTGTTTCAAAAATTAAATTTGAATAGTTAAGATTGTTTATTCTTTTAATCAACAACATAAAAAGCATAGAAGTATTAATGATAATCGCAATTGAAAACGAAAAAGATAAGGCAAAGACAGGTAGTTTTAGGAAAAAAACGAAAAAAATGCTTAAAAAAGTATTAACAAAGATAGATATAAGTCCAATTAAAAAAGGAGTTTTTGTGTCTAAAAAAGCATAAAAACAGCGAGTTAAAAAATAATACAGACTATGAAAGGGTAAACCTAAAGAAAAGTAGGAAAGGGTTTTGGCGGTAATAACCGTTGCTTCCCAATCAAATTTTTCTCCGCCAAAAAAAAGACGAACAAGAGGGGTTCTGGCAAAAATAAAAAAGATAGCGAATGGCAAAGTTAAAAAAATTAGTGATAAGATTGTTTCCTCAATGATTCTTTTCATCTCAAATTCTTTTTTTTCTTTTACTAAATCAGAAAGATAAGGAAGAGAAGCCTGACCCCAGGCTATACCAATAATTGAGACAGGTAGAAGTTGTAGATGTTGGGCAAGATAAAAAGCAGTATAGGAGCCGGGCTTTAAAAAGGTGGCAATAATTAAATCGATTGTTGCATCAATCTGCGAAATCATAACAGTAAGAATGCGAGGTATAGCCATCTGAAAAAACTCTTTTACTGCTGAATTAATTTTTAAAACAAATCTATAGAAAAAACCGTTGAAAAAAATAAGAGGTAGTTGAATTAAAAATATAATTAAAGATCCAACGACAACTCCTATAATTGGTGCTATAAGGCCGAGTTTATGTAAAAAAAAGGTTGTTAAAATGATTGATAAGTTATAAAAAATAGGAGCAATTGAAGGAAGAAGAAAAGTTTTATTTGCCTGACCAATACCAGTTAATATATTACCTAAAATCAAAAATGGTAGTTGGCCAAAAAGAAGAATTGAAGAGAAAAAAACGATTTGATCTATCTTTTCGGATGAAAATCCTGGTGTAATGATAAAAACAATTTTTTTAAGAAAAAGAGAAGTTATTAAGATTATTAAAAACAAAATTATAAAAATAAGGTTGATAATCGATGAAATACTTTCTTCAAGTTCTTTAGGTTTTTCTTTGTTTTTAATAAAAACAGGAATAAAAGAAGCAGTAAGTGCTCCTGTGATTAATATTTCAAAGATAATATCAGGAATCCTAAAAGAGGCAAAGAAAATATCTAGTTCTTCTTTAGGAAAATATGAGGCTAAAACACGAAATCTTAGAAAACCAAAAAAACGAGCAATAATAATGGTACCTGCAATTAATATAGCTGAAGATAGGATTGTTTTTTGTTGATATAAAATTAAAGATCTGGTGACTTTAACTATTTTGTTCATAAATTAAAATTATATCTTTTTATTAGATGCTTGACAAATGGTTTAATATGGTGTTAAATGGTGATATATGCTATTTTTTGGTGAATATGAAGTAAATATTACTTTAGGAGGAAGAATTGTTATTCCAAAAAAAATAAGAGAGGCTTTAGGAAAAACTAAAAGTTTTACCTTGACAAAAGGGTTTGATCCTTGTCTTTCCGGATTTAGAAATGAAGATTGGGAAAAAAATGTTTATGAGTTGATGGGCGTTTCAGTTTTGGAGATGAGAAAAATGGAGATTAAAAGACATCTTTTTTCATCAGCTGCAGTTTTGGAAATGGATGAACAAGGAAGGGTAGTAATTCCAAAAAATCTATTAATTTATGCCAATCTCTTAAATAAAAACGAAGCGGTTTTTATTGGGGTGGGGACTTACTTTGAAATTTGGGCTAATGATAAGTGGAAAACATATCAAAAAGAAATTGAAAAAAATATTAAGGAGTATCAAACTCAATCATGATTCATCAACCGGTCTTATTAAAAGAAGTAATTAATTATTTAAAAGTCAAAAATAACGGTTTTTACATTGATTGCACTTTTGGTTTAGGTGGTCATAGTAAAGCTATACTAAAGCTGGGAGGAAAAGTTTTGGGAATAGAATGGGATGAAGATACTTATAAAAAGGCAATAGTTAAATATCGATCTTTTTTGGGTAAAAAGCTTTGGTTGATAAATAAAAATTTTTCTGAAATAGAATTGATCGCAAAAGAAAAAAATTTTTATCCGGTTGATGGTATTTTGTTTGATTTAGGAATTTCGATGGAGCAAATTGAAAAAAGTGGTCGGGGTTTTTCTTTTAAAAGATTAGATGAATTTTTGGATTTAAGAATTAATAAAGAAATAAAAATGAAAGCAGCTGATTACCTTAACTTTTTTTCGAAAGATCAACTTTACGAGATTTTTTCTAAAAATACAGAAGTTGTTAATTTTAAACCTATTGTTGATGAAATTGTTATAAGAAGAAAATTTAGGCGGATAGAAAAAGTAGGAGATTTAGTTTCGATTATTAATTCAAAACTAAAACAGAAAAAAGAAAGAATATACCGTCAAATATGGCAAGGATTAAGAATTGTAGTTAATAATGAGTTGGAAAATTTAAAAAAAGGATTAGAGGGGGCTAAAAATATATTAAAAAAAAACGGCAAGATTATTGTTATTACTTTTCATTCTTTAGAGGATAGATTAGTGAAGAATTTTGTTGTCGCAAATTTTCTTGATTTTTTGACAAAAAAACCAGTTACTAGTTCATCTGAAAAAATCTTTGAGCGTTCAGCAAAGCTCAGAGTTTTTACTTTTAAAAAATGTTGAAGAAGATATTCTTATTATTTTTGATAATAATTTTTTTAGCCAATATATTTATTTTTGTGGTTAATATTAATTTGAGTCAAGAGATTGAAGTTTATGATAAAAAAATTAGCCTCCTTCGTCAGGAAAATCTAGACTTAGAAATTAAAATTTATCAAATAACTTCTTATGAAAGAATATCTTCTTTGGCGGCCCAACTTAATTTTATTAAAAATGAATCACCGATTTATCTTGATGAGATAAAATATGCTTACAAGAAGTAGGTTTTTTTTTATTTTATTTTTGCTTATTTTTTTAATTATTATATTAAAACTTTTTCAATTACAAGTTTTAAATCATTCTTCATCAAAAATTTTTAATTATTTATCGGAAAGGAAAATATTACCAGAACGAGGAAAAATTTTTGACAGTTTATCAAATCCTTTGGTTTTAAACAACAATAGTTATCTTCTTTATTTTGAACCAAAAAGAATTGACAATCCAGATGAAACCATAAAAAAAATTGCCGAAATTCTTTCTATTGATGAAACTTCTATTTCTTCAAGGTTTAATAAGACTAAAGATTGGGTGGCAGTTACTACAGTTAATAAGGAAAAAAAAGAAAAAATTGAAAAATTAAAAATTAATGGTTTAGGATTTGATTATTTATTAAAAAGGGATTATCCTGAGGCTTCATTAGCCGCTCATATTTTGGGATTTGTTGGTAAAAACTATCAAGGAGAAGATATTGGTTATTTTGGAGTAGAGGGATACTACAATAAGGATCTTTCTGGTTTACCAGGATTGATTCGATCAGAAAAAGATTTATTAGGACGACCAATTTTAATAGGAAAACAGGAAATGATTAAGCCGGAAAATGGTCGTGATTTGTTTTTGACAATTGATAAAAATATTCAAGGAATGGTTAAAGATAAGTTAAAAAAAGGAATTGAAAGATATCAGGCAGAAAGTGGCTGCGTCATTGTTGTTGATCCTTTTTCTATGGCAATTATTGCTTTAGTTTGTTTTCCTGATTATGATCCAAAAAATTATTTTTTATTTTCTGAGAGTTATTTTCGTAATCCGTCTATTTCCGATTTATATGAACCAGGCTCAGTTTTTAAACCATTAATTATGGCAGCAGCAATTAATGAAAAAAAAATTAAACCTGATGATTTTTATAACGAAACTGGACCAATTAAAATTGGTGAGTTTTTAATAAGAACTTGGGATAGTAAATATGAAGGAAAAATATCTATGTCAAGAATTCTTCAAAAATCGTCTAATGTGGGAATGGTTTATGTAGGTAAAAAATTAGGTAGCGATAAACTTTATGATTACTTAAAAAAATATGGCTTTGGTGAACTAACTGGAATTGATCTTCAGGGAGAGGTTGCTGGTTATTTAAAGCCAAAAAATCAATGGTATCCGATCGATTTTGCTACTGTGACTTTTGGTCAAGGAATTGCGGTAACCCCTATTCAAATGATTCGTTCTTTTGCAGCAATTATCAATGGAGGATATCTTCTTCGTCCTTATGTAGTTTTTAAAATTGTTTCTTCTGAAGGAAGAGAAAAAATAATTAAACCAAAAAAAGAAAAACAAGTTATTAGCAAGTTAACATCAGAGATTATTAAGAAAATGTTAGTTGAAGTAGTTGAAAATGGTGAAGTAAAGTGGGCAAGACCAAAAGGATATAGTTTAGGTGGTAAAACTGGCACTGCTCAAATTCCCATCAAGGGACACTATGATCCAAACAAAACTATTGCTTCTTTTATAGGTTTTGGACCGTCAAAAAAACCTCGATTTTTGACATTAGTTATTTTAAAACAACCAAAAACTTCACCGTGGGGCTCAGAAACAGCTGCTCCTTTGTTTTTTGAGATCGCCAAAGAACTTTTAATTTATTATAATATATCACCAGACAATCTTTAAGAAAAAGTAATAGTTTATGAAAAAAATTAGATATTTTATTCAAAGATGTAAAAATATATTCCATCTTTTAAATGCTATTTTAGCCAATGTTTTTTATGGTTTTCCTAGTAAGAAAATAACTGTTATTGGAATAACTGGGACTGACGGAAAAACAACCACTACTTATTTAATTAGTCATATTTTAAAAAGTTGTGGTAAAAAAGTTTCTCATGTTTCTAGCGTTTCGGCAAAAATTGGTGATAAAGAATATGATACTGGTTTTCATGTGACTACTCCTAGTCCTTGGTTTTTACAAAGATTAATAAAAGAAGCCATTAATCAAAAAGATGAATATTTTGTTTTAGAGACGACTTCTCACTCTTTGGATCAACACCGAGTTTGGGGAGTAAAATATAAAATTGGAGTTCTGACTAACGTTACTCATGAACATTTAGATTATCATTTAACATATGAAAATTATCTGAAAGCAAAATCTAAGCTTTTAAAAAAAGCAGAAATAGCTTTTTATAATAAAGAGGATTTTTCCTATCTTTATATAAAAAAAATTCTTAAAGAAAAGAAAAATGCTATTGAATATAAAAAATTACCAATTATAAAGAAAAACTTTCCCCAATTGGAAAATTTTAATCAGGAAAATTTCTCTTTAGCTTATCTAGTGTGTTTAAATTTAGGATTGAAAAGTGATGATATTTTAAAAGCAATGAAAACTTTTAAACTGCCAAAAGGGAGGTTGGATTTAGTATACGATAAAGATTTTAAGGTGATTATTGATTTTGCTCATACTCCAAATTCTTTTTTACAACTTTTACCTGAGATAAGAAAAAAATATTTAAAATATAAAGGAAGATTAATTCATGTTTTTGGA
>Ga0197142_1003669_pt1 | contig 12741 bp, 12 predicted proteins | sample GBS60_MetaG_FD_148614 | JGI IMG/M metagenome (GOLD analysis project Ga0197142, IMG submission 148614) | Sediment microbial communities from Great Boiling Springs, Gerlach, Nevada, United States - GBS 60_MetaG | ecosystem: Environmental > Aquatic > Thermal springs > Hot (42-90C) > Sediment... | reverse complement strand
TTGGGCCGGTGCGGCGTGGCCGGCTTCTCCTACCTGGCAGGCTTCGCCGCAATGTTCCTCGCAGCGGTCAGCCCCGAGGCCAGGCTGGCGGCAACGCTTATCGCCATAGCCGCCGCCTGCTCGATGTTCACGCTGGCGCCGAGCTGGGCTACCGCGATCGAGCTCGGGGGGCATCACGCCGGCGTCCTCGCCGCGGCGATGAACACCGCCGGGCAGATCGGCGGCATCCTGAGTCCGGTCATTCTGGCCTATATTGTCGATGCGTTCGCCAACTGGGCGGTGCCGCTGCACGTGACGGCCGGACTCTACTTGGCGGCTGCCGCCTGCTGGATCTTCATCCGTCCTCCGGCCGAAGTTACAGCTAGCCTTCCGCAATGACCGGGTGCGGCGCGCCCGAGCAGCGGCTCATTTGAGCGAGCCGAAGAATTCCAGGAACCGGCGGGCGTAGCGGTCCAGGTTCTCGATCGAGCCGCCGCCGCGAAGCGGCGAGCACATCTCGTAGCCGACGGTCCCGTCGTAGCCGGCTTCGCGCAGGGCGGAGAAGAATCCGCGATAGTCGATAAAACCCTCTCCCATGGGAACCGCCTGCACCCAGGCGGGCTCCGGCGAATAATTGACGAGCGACGACCGGTAACGGAAGCGGGGGCGCAACTGGTAGTCGGCGACGGTCGTATGGCAGGTGAGCGGCGCCATCAGACGGGCGGCCTCGACGATATCGGTGCCGTGCAAGGCCGGCGCCCAGGCGTCGAAACAGGCGCGGCAGTTGGGATGATCGACCTCCTCGAGCAGGTCGCGCAGGCTGCGATGATCGACCGCCAGGTCGTGGTGGTTCTGCACGCCGATGGTCACTCCCAGCTCGGCGGCGCGCCGGGCGCACTCGCGCAGCGCCTCGACCGTCATTCTCCACAGTTGGCTGTAGCCTTGAGCCGGGTGCTCGTAGGCGGTGAAAATGCGGACGACGCCGGCGCCAAGATCGCGCGCCATGCGGGCCAGCCCGGTCACGTAATGGATCTGAATCTCGACCTGCGGCACCTCGCCGTGCTCCAGATCCGCGCCGAAGTTGGTGTAGCCCGCCAGCACAGGCACACTCAGCCCGCGGCGCTCGATCCCCTCCCGCAGCCGCAGGCAGGCGTCGGTGGAGTAGTCGAGCACCGACAGATGCGGCCGCTTGGCCATCAGCATCACGCCGGCAAAGCCGAGTTCGGCGGCTTTGTCAAGGAACGCCTCCAGGCTGAGCGCCGCCTGCCCGGGCCAGAGGCCGGCGTAGCTCACCGAATGCAGGATGGGCGTCATGTCCGCGGGCTCCCCGTCGCCGGGCCGGGCGCATCGGAGTGGCCCAAATGGCGGTCCGGGGCGATGCGGTCCCGCACCAGTTGCTTGAGCTCCTTGATCTCAGGAAAGCGCCCCTGGCGTTGCCGCGACCACAGCACGGCGCCGTCCAGGCGGACCTCGAAGACGCCGCCGATGCCCGGAATCAGCACGAGCTCGCCGATCTCCAGCGGAAAGGTGGTGAGCAACTCCTGCGCCATCCAGGCCGCCCGCAGCAGCCACCGGCACTGGGTGCAGTACTCGATCTCGATGCGCGGCGAGCGTGGCTCAATCATCGGCCGACTCAGGCGATCATCCGCTGGCTCTGGTGCAACTGCTGGAGGCTCCAGACCCGGATCGGATCCCGGCGGCGGCTGGCGAGCGCCTCGGCGGCGGCCCGGGCCGCGCTGATCGTGGTGATGCACGGTATGCGGTAGAGGAGCGCCGTGCGGCGAATGATCCGCTCGTCGCTGAAGGAGAGCGCTCCGGCCGGAGTGTAGATAATGAGCTGGACATCGCGCGTCTTGATCAGGTCCACGACGTTCGGCCGCCCTTCGTTCACCTTGAAAACCCGTTTGTGCGGAAGCCGGGCCGCCTCGAGCGCGGCCGCCGTCCCGCGCGTGGCCACCAGCTCGAAGCCGAACTCGATGAGGCGCCGGGCGATGTCGACCGCGGCCGGCTTGTGGCGGTCGTTGACGCTCAAGAAGACGCGGCCCTTTTCCGGCAGCGGCGTGCCCGCGCTGAGCTGCGCCTTGGCGAAGGCCTCGCCGAAATTCTCGCCCACCCCCATCACTTCGCCGGTGGAGCGCATCTCCGGCCCGAGCGCCGGGTCCACGCCCGGAAACTTGTTGAAGGGGAAGACGGGACTCTTGACGAAGTACTGCGGCACGGGCAGTACGCCCGAACTCATGCCTCCGGCCAGAGGCGCCAGCTCGCGCAGCGTTTTGCCGAGCATGAGCCCCACGGCGATCTTCGCCAGCGGCACGCCCGTGGCCTTGCTCACATAGGGCACCGTGCGCGAAGCGCGCGGATTCACCTCGAGCACATAGACCTCGCCGTTTTTGATGGCGTACTGCACGTTCATCAGTCCGACGACGTTCAGGGCGCGCGCCAGCCGCCCGGTGTACTCCTCGATCAGCCTCAGGTGCCGCTCGGAGATCGAGATGGCCGGCAGCACGCAGGAGGAGTCGCCGGAGTGGATGCCCGCCTCCTCGATGTGCTCCATGATGCCGCCGATGAGCACGTCGCGGCCGTCGGCGAGCGCATCCACGTCGACCTCGATGGCGTCTTCGAGAAACCGGTCGATCAGTACAGGCCGATCTTGCGAGAAACTGACCGCCTCGTGCATGTAGCGCCGCACCGTCTCCTCGTCGTAGGCGATCACCATGGCGCGACCGCCGAGCACGAAACTGGGCCGCACCAGCACCGGGAAGCCGATGCGCCGCGCCTCCTCGCACGCCTTCTCGATGCTAGCGGCCGAGCCGTAGGGCGGCTTGGGAATCTCCAGACGGTCCAGCAGCCGGCCGAACAGCTCGCGGTTCTCGGCCAGCTCGATGCTCTCCGGATCGGTGCCGATGATGCGCACCCCGGCCTGTTTGAGCGGCAAGGCGAGCGTGAGCGGCGTCTGCCCGCCGAACTGGACGATGACGCCGGCAGGCCGTTCGGTCTCGTAGATGTTGAGCACCTCCTCAAGCGTCAGCGGCTCGAAGTAGAGCCGGTCGCTTGTGTCGTAGTCGGTCGAGACCGTCTCAGGGTTACAGTTGACCATGATCGACTCGTAGCCGAACTCCTGAAGCGCATAGGAGGCGTGACAGCAGGCATAGTCGAACTCGATGCCCTGGCCGATGCGGTTCGGACCGCTGCCGAGGATCATCACCTTGGGCCGCGCGTCCGGCTCGGCCTCGCACTCGGACTCGTAGCTCGAATAAAGGTATGGGGTGAAGCTCTCGAATTCGGCGGCGCACGTGTCCACCCGGTTGAAGACGGCCCGCACGCCGAGCTCGAGACGGCGGGCCCGCACCGCGGCGGCGTCGGTCGACCACAGCCGCGCCAGCGTCCGGTCGCTCAGACCGGCGCGCTTGGCCTCGCGCAGGGTTTCGCGGTCGATCTCCTCGAGCGTGCGTCCAGCCAGCTCAGCCTCCAAACGCACGGCGTCGCGGATCTGAGTGAGGAACCAGGGGTCGATGGCGGTCATCTCATGGACCTCCTCGACCGAGCGGCCGCGCTCGAAGGCGAAGCGAATGTAGCGCAACCGGTCCGGGTTCGGCGTGATCAGCTTTTGCGGAATCAGCTTCTCATCGAGCACCTCGGCCGCCGAGGAACGACCGGTCTCCAGGCTCCGCATCCCCTTGGCGAGCGCCTGCTTGAACGTGCGGCCGATGGCCATCACCTCCCCGACCGACTTCATCTGCGTGCCGAGCACCGGCTCGGCGCCGGGGAACTTTTCAAACTGCCACCGCGGGATCTTCACCACCACGTAGTCGAGCGTCGGCTCAAAACAGGCGGGCGTCTTCCGGGTGATGTCGTTGGGGATCTCATCGAGGCGGTAGCCCACGGCGAGCTTGGCGGCGATCTTGGCGATCGGGAAGCCGGTAGCTTTCGAGGCCAGCGCCGAGCTGCGCGACACGCGCGGATTCATCTCGATGATCACCATGCGGCCCGTCTTGGGGTCGATGGCGAACTGGACGTTCGAGCCGCCGGTGTCGACGCCGATCTCGCGCAGACAGGCCAGCGCGGCGTCGCGCATCATCTGGTACTCGCGATCGGTCAGCGTCTGGGCCGGGGCGACGGTAATCGAATCGCCCGTGTGCACGCCCATGGGATCGAAGTTCTCGATCGAGCAGACGATGATGGCGTTGTCGGCCAGATCGCGCATCACCTCGAGCTCGAACTCCTTCCAGCCGAGCACGCTCTCTTCGATCAGCACTTCGTGCACCGGCGACAGCTCCAGGCCGCGCGCCAGAATCTCCTCGAGCTCCTCGCTGTTGTAGGCGATGCCGCCGCCGGTGCCCCCGAGCGTGAAACTGGGCCGGAGGATCACCGGGTAGCCGATCCGCGAGGCGAAGCGCAGGCCGTCGTCGACGTTGTTGACCAGCATCGACTGCGGCACCTCGAGTCCGATCCGGGTCATCGCGTCCTTGAACAGCAGCCGGTCCTCGGCCTTCTTGATGGCCTCCAGCTTGGCGCCGATCAGCTCGACGCCGTAGCGCTCGAGCACGCCGGCCTCGGCGAGCGCCACGGAAAGGTTCAGACCCGTCTGGCCCCCGACGGTCGACAGCAGCGCGTCGGGTCGCTCCCGGCGAATGATCTCTTCGGCGAACTCCAGCGTCAGCGGCTCGACATAGGTGGTCGTGGCCATCTCCGGATCGGTCATGATGGTCGCCGGATTGGAGTTGACCAGGATGACCTCGTAGCCGTCGGCGCGCAGCGCCTTGCAGGCCTGCGTGCCCGAGTAGTCGAACTCGCAGGCCTGGCCGATGACGATGGGGCCGGAGCCGATGATCAGGATCCGGTGAATGTCGGTCCGTTTAGGCATGTCTCACCGTCGCGCCGTAGAACTCATCCATGAGGCGGATGAAATCGTCGAATAAATACCGCGAGTCGTGCGGACCCGGGGCCGCCTCCGGGTGGTACTGCACGCAAAACAGGGGGTGGGAGCGGTGGCGGAAGCCCTCGAGCGTGTGGTCGTTCAGGTTCACATGCGTGAGCTCGACCTCGGAAGAGGCCAGCGAATCCGGATCGACGGCGAAGCCGTGGTTCTGTGAGGTGATTTCGACCTTGTTGGTTCTGCGGTTGAGCACCGGGTGGTTGGCGCCGTGGTGGCCGAACTTGAGTTTGTAGGTTCGCCCGCCGAGCGCCAGCCCCAGAAGCTGATGCCCAAGGCAAATGCCGAAGAGCGGTTTCCTGCCGATGAGCTTGCGAATCTCGGCGATCTGGGCCTCGAGCGGCTCCGGATCGCCCGGGCCGTTAGAGAGGAACACGCCGTCGGGCTTGAGCGCCAGCACCTCCTCGGCGCGCGTCGTCGCCGGGACGACCGTCACCCGGCAGCCCGCCTGAACCAGCCGGCGCAGGATGTTGCGCTTGATGCCGTAGTCGAAGGCGACGACGTGATACCGCGCCGGAGGCGGGGCGGGGATCGGCTCCGAGGGCGAGCACGGCTCGGGCGGCGCGCTCCATTCGTAGGCCGATGGGGTCGACACGCGGGGCGCCAGCGCCAGGCCCTGCATGGACGGCAACCGGCGGGCGCGCTCGATGAGGGCCTCCGGATCGCTCCCGCAGGCCGACAACACGCCGCGCATGGCGCCGTGGATGCGCAGCCGGCGAACCAGCGCGCGCGTGTCCACGCCGGAGGCGATCGGGATGCCGTGTTCGGCCAGGAACTCTTCGGCCTCTTGCTCGGAGCGCCAATTGCTGGCGATCGGCGAAAGGTCGCGAACCACCAGCCCCTCGATATAGGGCCGGCCGGATTCGACGTCGGCGCGGTTGGCGCCGTAGTTGCCGATCTGCGGGTTCGTCAGCACGACGATCTGGCCCGCGTAGGACGGATCGGTGAAGATCTCCTGGTAGCCGGTGATCGCCGTATTGAAGACGACTTCGCCGCCTCTTTCCGCGAGCGCACCAAAGGCTTGGCCCTCGAAGACGCTGCCGTCCTCCAGGGCGAGCACAGCTTTCTTCAATGCATCGCTCCTTCGTGCCGGGGGAGTGTCTTTCCCCATTGGAGCATGAGCGGAAGCGGCAGTTCAACCTTGACCGGGCGGCGCTCAGCCGCGCTTGTGCCGCATCAGCCGCTCCAGCTCGGCCAAGAAGGCCTCCACGTCCTGGAAGTCCCGATAGACGGAGGCAAAGCGCACGTAGGCGATCTTGTCGAGCGCCTGCAAGCGTTCCATGAGCAGCTCGCCGATCTCCGCCGTCGACATCTCGCGGTCGGGGCGCTCGCTCAGACGGGATTCCACCTCGTCGACGATCGCCGCCAGGCTCGCCATGCTTACCGGGCGTTTTTCGCAGGCGCGCAGCAGGCCGTTCAAAACCTTCTGGCGGTCGAACTTTTCGCGGCGGCCGTCCTTTTTTATCACCATGTAGGGGATCTCGTCGATGCGCTCGTAGGTGGTGAAGCGCCGCTCGCACTTCAAGCACTGGCGCCGCCGCCGGATGAGGTCGCCCTCCTTGCTTTCGCGGGAGTCGATGACGCGGTCCCCTTGATGGCCGCAGAACGGACAGGTCATAGCGCCGCCTCCTGTTCCAGTTTTCGGAGCCTGGCGAAATTCAGCCCCTCGTGGAAGGCCAGAACCAACCCGATCGGGACGATAACCACGAAGGTGATGATCCAGATGAGCAGGGCCAGAGTCGTCGACGCCTCCAATCCGACGCCGAACAGTTCCGTCAGCACGACCACCGCGACCACCTGCACGCCGCCGCCGATGCCGGGAATCTGGATGAGGCCGCCGAAGGCGACAAAACCGACGAAGATGACGACTTCGCGGACAGTCAGGCCGGAGGTGGCCGGAGCGGCCTTGAAAAGGGCGGCATAGCAGAGAATGATCAAGGCCCATTCGAGCAGACTGTAGAGGACGAGCAGCACGACATGGCGGGCCTTGCGGGTCGACTCCAATCCCTGGGCGAAGGCCGCCGCAATTCGGTCCGCCTTGGCCCGGTGCGTCTCCGGCAGGAAAGCGAGCGCGTCCCGAAGGCGGCGGCACATCGGATCCGACAGGAAGGTGAAGGCCACGAGCAGGCCGAGACTGACGGCGCCGGTCGCCGCCGCCACCCAGCCGCCGGCGCGCAGCACCCACTCTAGAGCCGGACCCACGCCTGCGGCCGCGTGCTCGAGCTGGCTCAAGGCGAAACCGAAGATCAACAGCGCGGTCAGCAGATCGTAGATCCGCTCGATCAGCCAGGCCGCGATCTGGGAGGAGAAGGACACCCGCTCCTTTACGGCGACCAGGTACGGCCGCACGGGCTCGCCGGCACGACCGAACAAGACGATCGCCGTGAACCCGATCGCCGTGGCCGAAAGCAGGTTCCACAGGCTCGAGCGCGGCCGGACGGGGTGCAGCAGCACCTGCCAGCGCAGCGCTCGCCCGAGGTAGGTGAGCAGGGCGAGAATCGCGCTCAGACCCACCCAGCCCCAGTGCAACTGGCGGAAGGCGGCGGCGAATTCGCTCCACTCGAAGCCCAGCTCCCGCCAGCGCCAGGCAAGCAGCGCCGCGAGGATGACGGCCAGCGCCAGAGCGACAACCACGCGCCGGCGCCCAACCGGCGGCCGTCGATCGACCGGGATCTTGATTGTCTCGCGCAGAACACCATGGTAGTTCCTGGACGCCCGGCGCCGGGCGGCTCGGGCCCGGGGCCGGCGCTACAATAAGGGCTGCCGGCAGGCGCACGGTTCCGACGAACTTTTGATGGCCAGTTCTCGTTCCTCCTACTGGGAAGCGACGCCGGGCGGTCCAGACGCCCGGACTCGCCGACCGGATGTCCGATGGCAGCTGTGGCGACAACCTGTCCCCTTCTTGCGGCGTGGAACGCCGGCGGGGAGCTAGGGTTGGCGCCGGATCGAAGGGCGACGTCAGAAGCGGATTTGGACCCCGACGCAAAGCTGGTGGAGCGCTGCTTGAGCGGAGACGAGGCCGCCTGGGAGGATCTGGTGCGGACCCATGCCCGCCGCGTCTACTCGATCTGCTACCGTTTCACCAACAGCGCCGCCGACGCGCAGGACATCACGCAGGAGGTGTTTCTGCGGGTGTTCCGCTCCATCAAGAGCTTCCGCCCGGGTGAGGGCACATTCGCCGTCTGGCTGACGCGCCTGGCGCGGAACCTTCTCATCGACCACTACCGCCGAACCCGCACCGATCGCCTCACCGAATCGATCGAGGACCGCCTGGGTGTTCTTGAGGAGTGCGCCTCCGCCGACTCCCGCACCGACGCGCTCGTTTCCAGCCGCGAGGCCGGAGAACTCGTGCAAGCGGCGCTCCAGAAGCTGTCGCCGGAGTTGCGCGAGACGGTCGTGCTGCGGGATCTGGAAGGCCTCGAATACCGCGAAATCGCCGAGGTGCTCGGCATTGCCGAGGGCACGGTCAAATCGCGGCTCAATCGCGGCCGGGCCGAGCTGGCCCGCATCTTGCGAAAGCAGAGGGTGATGGTATGACGGCGCCGCGGGGAGACGACGCGATGGGGTGCGCCGATCTCGAGGTCCTGCTGTGCGACTACGTCGACGGGACTCTTCAAGGCGAATCCGCGGCGACTGTGCGCGAGCATCTGGCCCGTTGCGCCGCCTGCCGGGAGCTGGTCGAGGACGCCTCGCGCGCCGTCGCCTTTCTGCGCCGGCTCGAGCCGGTCGAACCGCCGGGCGAGCTGCTGACCCGGCTGCTGTTTGAGGTCTCCGCCCAGCCGCCCGTCGCCAGGCGGCTCGGCCTGCGGGGCCTCCTCGGCGCCTGGCTCGAACCGGTGCTCCAGCCGCGGCTGGCCATGGGCATGGCCATGACCATCGTCTCGATCTCGCTCGTGGCGCGATCGCTCGGTTTGCCGCAGCGGCCGCTCCGGCCGGCCGACCTGCGGCCCGCCGCAGTGATTGCGGCCGTAGAAGCCCGCTGGCACCGGGCCTGGGACAGCATGGTCAGACACTACGAAAACCTGCGAGTGGTCTACGAGATTCGAAGCCGGTTGAGCGAATGGGCCGGCGAGGAGGACACGGATGCGGAGGAGGCACTCCCCCACGAGGAGACGTCGCCGGAGCCGCACACGCCGGAATCAGGCAAACGGGAGTGAGTCACGATGAACAGCGCGGAAGTCAATTCGACGACAAGGCCGGACGAGCCGCTCGGATACTGCCGGAGTTGCGGCAAGCCGCTCACCGCCGCCGAGCGTCGCCTGGTTGAAGGGATTCTGTATTGCCCAGAGCATGCGCCGGCGCCCAAGGAGCCCCCGACTGAGGCTCCATGGACCCCTCCACCTGCGCCGCCCGCCGGCGCCTCGCCGGCGCTCGCCTTCCTGCTCGGCTTCATTCCCGGCGTCGGCGCCATCTACAACGGCCAGTACGCCAAGGGGCTCATCCACGTGATCGTTTTCGGTCTGCTGGTCACCATCATGAGCTCCGGCGCCAGAGGGCTGGAGCCGCTGTTTGGCGCACTGACGGCCGCCTGGTTTTTCTACATGGCCTTTGAGGCCTACCACACGGCGAAAAAGCGGCAACTCGGCCAGCCGGTCGATGAGTTCTCGAGCCTGTTTCCGGCCCCGCAGGGCGCAGGCTCCACGCTGACGGGAGCCGCGCTCGTCGGCTTCGGCGTTCTGTTCCTGCTGGTGAACTTCGATGTCATCCGACTGCATCACGTGGTGAGGCTCTGGCCCCTCGCACTGATCCTGCTCGGGGCTTACATGCTCTACTCACGGCTCGGCGGCGGGCGCCGCCCGCCGCTTTCGGATTGGGAAACAAAGCTATGAGGAATGAGAGGGAGTCTTCTCTGGTTGCTGCGATCCGGGGACCTGTGGTCTTGATCACGCTCGGTGTGCTGTTTTTGATCGATCAGGCCGGCATCTATGCCTTCCGACAAACCTGGCCGGTCTTGATCATCGTCTTCGGCGTGCTGACACTGCTCGAGCGAAGCTCCGATGGGAGACCGCCTCGGATGAGTTTTCCTTCCGGATTCCGGTTATGAGGAAAGGATCCCTGGCCGGCCCGATTCTGCTGATCGCCATCGGGGCGATGTTGCTCCTCCACAACCTTCGCCCCGAGTGGCCGCTCCTGGACTGGGCTGCGCGATACTGGCCGTGGCTGTTCATCCTTTGGGGCGCTCTGCGCCTCGTGGAGATCCTGACGCTTGCCGCGCGGTCGGAGCCTTTGCCCCGCGCCGGACTGAGCGGGGGGGAGTGGGCGATCGTGGTGCTCCTCGCCTTGATCGGCTTCGGCGCGAGCGCCGCGCGTGAGCAGCGGCCGCGCATTTCCATCCGCGGGCTGGAGCTCTTCGGCACGGCTTACGACTTTCCCCTGGAGGGGATGCAGGCGGCAGACGGCGTCAGGTTGGTGGTCGTCGAAAATCTCCGCGGCAACGTCCGAGTCGCGGCGGGCGCGGCCGGCGAGGTTCGTGTGCGCGGCCGGATGACGGTCCGGGCGCTCGAGCGCCGGGCGGCGGACGAGATGCGCCGGAAGATGCCGCTTGAGATCACGGCGGCCGGCGACGTCCTCACCGTGCGCACCAATCAGGAGCGCACCGAGGCCGAGCAGGTCTCCTCCGACCTCGAGATTCAAGTCCCGCCGACGGTCTCCGTCGAGTTGCGCGGCCGGGAGGGAGACCTTGACGTGGCTGCCATCGGCGGCGACGCCGTCATCCGAAGCGGGCGCGCCGACGTGCGTCTGGCGGACATCGGCGGCTCGGCGCGCGTCGAGGTGCGCCGCAGCCGGCTGGTGCGCGCCGTCAACCTCAAAGGCGGTCTGAGTCTGCGCGGTCGGGGACGTGACGTCGAGGTGGAGGCCGCCGGCGGCCCGGTCAACGTGAGCGGCGCCTTCTCCGGCGAACTCCAGTTCCGCCGCCTGCCCCAGGGCCTCGAATTTGAAAGCGAGCGGACCCTGCTGCGCGTTCGACAGGTGCGCGGTCGGTTGCGCCTGGGCCTTGGCACGCTGCTAGCCAACGGCGTGGACGGACCGATCCGGCTCAAGACCCGAACGCGCGACGTCGAGCTTGTCGATTTCGCCGGCGCGCTCGAGCTCGAACTGGAGCGGGGCAACGTCGTGCTGCGTCCGGCGAAAGTCCTTTCGGAAGCGCTCACCGTCACCGTCGGCGCAGGCAACATCGAGCTGGCGGTGCCGGAGAACGCCCGATTTGGCCTGCTCGCCGTGGTCGAGCGCGGCGAAATCCGCAACGAATTCGGCGAACCGTTCCGGCTGGCGCCCGGCGAACAGGGCGCTACGCTCGAGGGACCCAAAGGGGGCGAGCCGCTGGTGCGGTTGCGCGTCGACCGCGGCGCCATCACCCTCAGAAAGACCCACGCCGCGGACGCCGAGCCGCGGCCCGCCCGCCTCTCCGTCGAACTGCACTGAGCCGGCGCGCTAGGAAGACGGCGCGGGCGCCGGCTGGTCCTTCTTTTTCTTCACCTGCTTGATCGGCGCGATGAGGATGTGAGCATTCTTGCCTTCGAGCTTGGGCTGACCTTCGACAGCGCCGTATTCGGCCAAATCCTGGGCGAAGCGCATCAGCAGCTTATGTCCCAGATCCACATGCGCGATCTCCCGGCCCCGGAACTGCACCACCGCCTTGACCCGGTTGCCCTCCTGGAGGAAGCGGATCGCATGGTTCTTTTTGAACTCGTAGTCGTGATCGTCGGTGTTAGGGCGGAATTTCAGTTCCTTGACCTGAATGACGTGCTGCTTCTTCTTGGCCTCGCTCTGCTTCTTTTTCTGCTCGTACTGCCACTGGCCGTAGTCCATGGCCTTGGCCACCGGCGGCTCGGCCGTCGGCGCCACCAGGATGAGGTCGAGCCCCATCTCCTTGGCCTTCTTGATGGCCAGGTGGGTCGGCATGATCTCCACTACGCCGTCGGGAAACACGGCGCGCACCTCGCGCGCGCGAATCATCTCGTTGACGTTCTCCCTGGGGCGAAGAAACGACCGTGGAAATTGTCCGGATCTGGATGGATGCATTAATCGACGGTGTTCGAATCAGGATGGGCTTGGCTTGCTGCGCCGCTGCGGCGCTTGCCGGCATGAGGTCTCCGGAGCGCCCGGGGCCTGGGCCCGGCCGGGCCTCCCAGGTTCGCCCCGTCAAATCCTGGACCCCTCAGAGGGCCGCCGTACCTCATTAGCACCCAGTGTAAACTCAAAATCGGCGTTTGTCTACACGGAATCGCCGGGCCGCGACCCGCCATCAGAAGAGTTCGCCGGCGTCGAACGCCAGCCCTTGGAGAACTTGGGAGTGCACCGTCTCGCCCCGGTCGAAAACGCCCAGCAGCCGGTAGGCGGCGCCCTCCAGGACAAAGACGCGAATGTGGGCCTCGCGCGGATCCACCAGCCAGTACTCGCGCACGCCGTAGCGCTCGTAGTCGCGAAACTTCACCACCGTGTCGTGGCTGCGGTTGGACTCCGAGATCACCTCGACGATCAGATCCGGCGCCGCTTCCACATACGGGGCGTCCAGATTGAGGGTCCGACCGGGAGCGAAATAACAAAGGTCCGGCTCGTAATGAACGTGCGCGTCGAAGATGATGTGAATCGGGCGCCCGAACATGAGCCCCCCACGCGCTGCGACGAACGCGCCCAGGCGCGCCGCCAGGCGATCACAGATCAACTGATGCTGGAGGGCCGGGGTGGGCGACACGACGAGTTCTCCGTCGACCAGTTCGGTGCGACCGTGCGACTCGGGAAGATCCTTGAGGTCGTCCCAGGTGAGTTTCTTGAGGGCGACGCCCATCTGCGTCGATTCTAACACTCCGAAACCGCCGACATTACAA
>Ga0197142_1003668_pt1 | contig 12743 bp, 9 predicted proteins | sample GBS60_MetaG_FD_148614 | JGI IMG/M metagenome (GOLD analysis project Ga0197142, IMG submission 148614) | Sediment microbial communities from Great Boiling Springs, Gerlach, Nevada, United States - GBS 60_MetaG | ecosystem: Environmental > Aquatic > Thermal springs > Hot (42-90C) > Sediment... | reverse complement strand
AGCGCGGACATGCGCGACCTGCTGGGCGGCAAGGGCGCAAACCTCGCCGAGATGACCAATATCGGGTTGCCCGTCCCGCCAGGCTTCACGATTACCACCGATGTGTGCCGCGGCTATATGAAACGCCAGCGACTGCCCGACGGCTTAATGCAAGAAGTGCGCGAAAAGATGCAAATTGTGGAGGGGCGTGTCGGCAAAAAGTTCGGCGACCCGCACAACCCGCTGCTGGTCTCCGTGCGTTCGGGCGCGAAGTTCTCCATGCCCGGCATGATGGACACGATTCTGAATCTGGGGCTGAACGACGCCACTGCCGAGGGGATGATACGGCTGACCAACAACCCGCGCTTCGTGTACGACGCCTACCGCCGCTTCGTGATGATGTTCAGCGATGTCGTGATGGATATTCCGAAGCGGTACTTCGAGGCGCGATTCGATGCCTGCAAGGAGCGGCTGGGCGTCACGCAAGACACCGATGTGCCCGCCGACGCGCTGCGCGAGTTGGTGAACGAGTTCAAGCAAATCGTGCGCGACTTCGGCAAACAGTTCCCCGAAGACCCCTACCAGCAGCTGGAGATGGCGATTGAGGCGGTGTTCCGCTCGTGGAACAACGAGCGCGCCGTGATTTACCGTGAGCGCGAGAAGATCCCGCACGACTTGGGCACAGCGTGCAATGTGCAGGCGATGGTGTTCGGCAACATGGGCGACGACTCGGGCACGGGCGTGGCGTTCACGCGCAACCCTGCCACAGGCGAGCGCGAGTTGTACGGCGAGTTCCTGCCGAATGCGCAGGGCGAGGATGTCGTCGCAGGCGTGCGCACGCCGTTGCCCCTGAGCGCGCTGCACGAGCGCATGCCCGAAGTGTACGCGCAGTTCCTGCAGATTGCCGAGCGACTGGAGCGCCACTATCGCGACATGATGGACTTGGAGTTCACGGTGGAGCGCGGGCGGTTGTGGATGTTGCAGTGTCGCGTCGGCAAGCGCACGGGCAGGGCGGCGGTCAAAATCGCGGTGGACATGGCGAAAGAGGGGCTTATCGGGCGCGACGAGGCGGTGTTACGCGTGCAGCCCAAGCAGTTAGACCAACTGCTGCACCCCCACTTTGACGAGACCGCGCTGGCAAGCGGCGAGTACCCGCTGTTGGCGCAGGGCTTGGGCGCGTCGCCAGGCGCAGCGAGCGGGCGCGCCGTGTTCGACTCCAAACGCGCGATGGAGCGGGGCAAGACCGAGCCTGTGATCCTTGTGCGCCCCGAAACGAACCCCGACGATGTGGGCGGGATGTTGGTATCTAAGGGGATACTGACAGCACGAGGGGGAAATACGAGTCACGCCGCCGTCATAGCGCGTGGGTTCGGCATCCCGTGCGTGGCTGGGTGCGAAGCCATCAGCGTCGACGAACACGAGAACCTGTTCACCGTGCAGGTAGACGGGCAGACGGTCGTCGTGCGTGAGGGCGACTTTATCAGCATCGACGGCAGCACGGGCAAGGTCTACAAGGGCGATGTGCCCACTGTCGCGCCAGAACTCAGCGAAGACCTGCACACGCTACTGCGCTGGGCGGACGAGTTCCGTCGCCTGCGCGTGCGGGCGAACGCCGACAACCCGCACGACGCCGCCAAGGCGTTGGAGTTCGGCGCGGAGGGCATCGGACTGGCGCGTACCGAACACATGTTCTTCGGCGAGGAACGCCTGCCGATTATGCAGGAGATGATTCTCGCCAAGACCGAGAAGGAGCGACGCGAGGCACTGAGCCGTCTGTTGCCCTTCCAGCGGGGCGACTTTTTCGAGATCTTCGAGGTGATGCGCGGGCTGCCCGTCACCATTCGGCTGATTGACCCGCCGCTGCACGAGTTCCTGCCCCGCTACGAAGACCTGCTGCGCGAGGTCGCCCAGTTGGAGATCACTGCGCCCGATTCGGACGCGCTTGCCGAGAAGCGTTGGCTGCTGCAGCGTGTGGAGGAGCTGCGCGAGGCGAACCCGATGCTGGGACTGCGTGGCGTGCGCCTGTCGCTGCTGTATCCCGAGATCGTGGAGATGCAGGTCGCCGCGATTCTGGAGGCGGCTGCCGAAGCGCAACGGCGCGGCTACGACCCACATGTGGAGATTATGATCCCGCTGGTGGGGCATGTGAACGAGCTGAAACTCGCCCGCGAGCATCTGGAGCGCGTCGCCAAAGAGGTGACGGAGCGCGAGGGCGTGCGCGTGGACTACAAGTTCGGCACAATGATCGAAATCCCGCGTGCCGCGCTGACCGCCGACGAAATCGCCCAGTACGCCCAGTTCTTCTCCTTCGGCACGAACGACCTGACGCAGACCACCTTCGGCTACAGCCGCGACGATGCCGAGGGCAAGTTCCTGGCGTACTATGTGGAGCATAAAATCCTGCCCGAAAACCCGTTCATCACGCTGGATCGCGACGGTGTGGGCAAGCTGATACGGATGGCGTTCGACCTTGGGCGTGCGGTGCGCCCCGACCTGAAGGTGGGCATCTGCGGCGAGCATGGCGGCGACCCCGACTCCATCGCCTTCTGCCACGAGGTCGGGCTGGACTATGTGAGCTGCTCGCCGTTCCGCGTGCCGATTGCGCGGCTGGCAGCGGCGCAAGCCGCGCTGCGCAAGCGCGTGCAAATTGCGGTGGATAAATGAAGGCGGTCGTCCACTACGCGCTGGAGCCGTGCAGTGTGGAGCTGCGCGAGATTGCGGAGCCGACGCCCCGCGCGGGCGAAGTGCTGGTGCGCGTGCGCGCCGTCGGGGTATGCGGCTCCGACCTGCACCAGTACCACAACACGCAGTCGTGGCAGGTGAATGTGCCCGTCGTGCTGGGGCATGAGTTCGCGGGCGTGATTGAGGCGGTCGGCGAGGGCGTGCAAGGCTGGCAGGTGGGCGACCGCGTCGCGTGCGAGACGGCGGCGGTCATCTGCGGGCAGTGCGCCTACTGCCGCACAGGGCGGTACAACCTGTGCCCGCAGCGGCTCGGCTTCGGCTACGGCGTCAACGGCGCGATGACCCGCTATGTGCGCGCCCCCGCCCGCATCCTGCACCGCCTGCCCGACACCCTGTGCTTTGAGGACGCCGCGATGACCGAGCCGTGCTGCGTCGCCGCGCACGCCGTCCTTGAATGCTCGCAGCCTAAGCCAGGCGACTTGGTGGTCGTGTTCGGCAGCGGACCCATCGGGTTGCTGTGCCTGCAGATGGCGAAGCTGTTCAGCCCCCGCAAGGCGATGCTGGTCGGGCTAAGCACGGACGGCGAACGGCTGCGGATTGCCGAAGCGGTCGGCGCGGATGCGATTTTGTGTGCCGACCGCGACGACATCGAGGCGATTGTGCGTCGTGAGGGCGACGGGCTGGGCGCGGACTTGGTCATCGATGCGGTGGGCAGCTCCGCCGTACTGGAGCCGTGCCTGCGCATCACGCGCCCCGACGGGCAAATCACCAAAGTCGGCTGGGGACCTGAACCGCTCGGCTATAGTTTAGACCCGCTGGTGGGCAAAAACCTGCGCCTGCAGGGAACCTTCAGCCACACTTGGGGCACTTGGGAGCGCGTGCTGACGCTGATGGGCGCGGGCAAACTCAAGCTCGCGCCGATGCGCCGTGTCTTCCCGCTGGAGGCGTGGCGTGAGGCGTTCCACGCGATGGAGCAACGGCGCACGGTCAAGAGCGTGCTGGTTCTCGAGTAAGCAAAGCGATTGGCGCTGCAAAGAAGGGTGTTTAGGCGAAAGCGACGAGTATGGGTACATAAGCGACGCGATCAAGTGTGGATTGCGGGCATTTAGCAGGAATTCCCGTTCCTGTGGTGAATTTCCTATTTTGCCATGCTAAACACGATTTTCGGTTTCGAGATGCCGACGCGGCTGCTGTTTGGTCAAGGCGCGGTAGACAATTTAGGGTTCGAATGCAGCCTGAGCGGTTGGACGAGCGCACTGATTGTCACGGACGCAGGTGTCCACGCAGCGGGGCTAACCCAGCCTGTGGAGGCGCAGCTGCAGGTGCAAGGCGTGCGCTACAGCCTCTACACGGGCGTCGTGCCGAACCCCACGATTGAGAGCATTGAGGCGGCGGTTCCCGACGCGCAGGCGGTCGATGTGGTGATTGCCGTCGGCGGGGGCAGCGTGATGGACAGCGCGAAGCTCATCAACGCTATTCGCACCCACGGCGGGCGCGTGCGCGACTACGAGGGCACAGACACTGTCCCTGCGCCGTGCAAGCCGCTGGTCGCCATCCCCACCACGGCAGGCACGGGCAGCGAGGTCACCTTCATCGCGATGTTCACCGACGCGGGCAAACGCCAAAAAATGCCCGTGCTGAGCCGCTATCTCGCGCCGCACTTGGCGATTGTCGACCCCGAGATGACGCGCAACCTGCCCCCCGACGCCACGGCGCAGACGGGGCTGGACGCCCTTACGCACGCCATCGAAGCGATTGTCGACCTGCAAGCCAACCCGTTTTCGGATATGCTGGCGTTCGAGGCGATACGGCTGATTACGCGCTATTTGCCGCGTGCGGTCGCCAACGGCAGCGAGGACATGGAAGCGCGTGGGGCGATGGCGTTCGCGGCAACGATTGCGGGGGCAGCGTTCAACAACAGCATGGTCGGGCTGGCGCACGCGCTGGCGCACGCGCTGGGCGGGCTGTACGACCTGCCACACGGGCTGTGCTGCGCGCTCGCGCTACCCGTTGCGATGCACTTCAACCTCGAGAGTCGCCGCGAGCGGTTCGAGGAAATCGCCCAGGTGATGGGCTACGCGCATATGCAGTCGGAGGTCGTGCCAATGCCTGGTGCCGTGGTGCAAGGTGGCGTGTGGGACAAGACCTTCACAGCTGAAGACGCTATCTTGCGTGTGCGCCAACTGATGAGCGAGGTCGGTATGCCTGCACACCTAATCGATGTCGGCGTCGAGGTCTCCGAAAGCGACCTAGAGACGCTTGCTGACCTGACGCTGGCGGACGGCTCGATTCTGTTCAACCCTGTCCAGCCGACGCGCGAACAGGTGAAAGACCTGTTGCGCCACATTGCTACCTACACGGAGTGAACCGATGCTACGGAGGGAGGTTCTGGGTATTCCTGTCGGGATTTGGCTATGCAGCGCCCTGTACGCGCTGGCGTGCATGCTGCTGCGCTCGTACTACATCGACTACGAAGGTCTGCGACAGATTGCAGCGGTCTCGGAGGGGATCAGCCGCGCTTCGACAACTTGGTGGAGCGGGCATGGCGTGTTGGGTGTACCCCTATTATGGCTGGTGACGCTGCCGCTACGGTTGGGTCTGCCCTTAGTGGACGCAGCGCAGATCGTGGGCGCACTGAGTATCTGGGCGTCTGGGCTGGTGCTGTTTCGAATCTTGCGACTCACAGGGCTGAGCCTGGGGCTGTGCGGTTGGCTCACCTTTCTGTTTTACGGCACAAATGTGGCGTGGGTAAGCGCGACGATGTTGCCTGTAGCGGCGCTGTCGCTGCTACTGACCGCGTGGTGGGGGCTGAACGCGATTCGCTGGTTGGCAGAGCGCGAATTGGACACGACATATGGCACACGGCTGGGCGTGTTGGCGGGCGTGCTGGGGCTGGTGAACCTGTTCGCGCTTATCCCTGCGTTGGCGGTCGGCATACTCGGGCTGCGTCGGGGCGGCGGCGCGGGGCTACTCGGCGCGGCGGTCGGCATCGCGCTCGTGGGCTACCTGGTCGTCTACTTCGCCGTCTTGCCCAACCCAGTGCAGGTCGGTGGTGTGACGCGCCCCAAGCCGTCTATCACCGAATGGTTTCTCACAGGCGAGGGCGCAAGTCAAGTGGACATTCCTCGCCTCTCTGGGCTGTATTGGCGCGCCGTAGGCGAGCAAGCCCAAAACGCCATCCTTGCAATCGGGCAGCCGTTCCGCGTGCGCGATGTGTACCAATACTATGTGCAGGGACGGTTTGTCACCATCATCAAGGGGCTATTCCTGCTCTTAGCGTTCGCGTTTGTGGTAGTGTTCGCCGTGATCTCCTTTTTGGGCGAGCGCGTACCGACCGAGCGGTTGGTAGGGGTGGTTCGTGGCGTGGGTGGGCTGACACTGCTGCTTTCGCTGGTTGTGCTGGTGCTGTGGCAGGGCGATCGGCAGGCGTTCTATTTGTGGACGCTCTTTTGGGCGTTGATGATGTTGGGTGGCTGGCTCTGCAGTTATGCGGATGAGGATGTGCGACGGATGGCACTGGTCGTGCCTGCCCTTGTGAGTGTGCTGCTCCTGTTCGGGCTCATCAAACTTGCCACCCTGCGCTCCACCGAGCATGATGGCGAGCGTCAGGAAGCGGAGGCATTTGCCCCAGGCATTCGTGAGGGTGATGTGATGGTCGCTGCCACGCGCCTAACCGAGTGGCTGCGCTACTATAGCGCGGGCAGGGCGCGCGCCATCGACACCACCTGTTGGCTCGAACCCGCAACGGACTTCCAAACCATTCTGCAACAGTCGCAGCAGGCGTCCACCCGCGTGGTTCTGTGGGGCTACGCACTCGACCCGATCCCTTACCGAAAGGCTAAATTCCACTTCAACCCTGCGTGGCTGGAGTCGCTGGGCAAGGCGCAAGAGCAGGCGCGCAACGCAGGCGGCGCCTACCGCCGACGCTATGTGAACATGGTGGCTTACCCCACACTCATCCAACACACGGGGGAGGTGCAAACCTTCGGCAAACCGCGTAATTGAGAATATGAGCGACGATCGGTTCTTGATTGAGGCAGCCAAGCAAGGCGACACGGAAGCGTTCGATCGGCTCTGGGCACGCCATCGCGACAGGGTATTCCGTTCGCTGCTGCGCGCGTGTGGGGGCAACCCCGACACAACGCACGATGTGCTGCAAGACGCGCTGCTGAACGCTTTCAAGGCGCTGCAGCAGTTCCGTGGCGATGCCAACTTCGCCACTTGGCTCTACGCCATCGCGCGGCGACTGTGCATCCGCGCCCGACGCGAGTTAGACCGATTCTACTCGCTGGACGATCCGCTAAATACTGAAGAGGGGCAAGCCATCCTGCGCCAACTCATCGACCAGCATGCACAAAACCCCGAACTGCTGGTCATCGAGAACGACCTGCGTGAGCGGGTGCAGCAGGCGGTGGCGGAGCTGCCCGACTCGCTGCGCTCTGTGCTGACCTTGCGCGATTTGGAGGATCTCTCCACCGCAGAGACCGCGCAACGGCTGGGCATTACACAGGCAGCCGTTAAGGCGCGCCTGCACCGCGCCCGCGAACTGCTGCGCCAAAAACTGGAGACCTACTTCCAAGAAGAGTAAATCACGATGCCACCAAGCCCAAGCAACAAGCTTCCTGTGCATTTGGGTCGCCGTCGTCGAGTGGCAGCAGCTGCTTGCGGAATTTTTGGGCAAATTCCTCCTGCAAGAGCGGTCTACCTCTTGACAATACGGCAAATTGTTGCTATAATTTCTGAGGGCGTCGGCGGGGAGTAGACTGCGCTTTCAGAATGCTGACGCGTGGGACGCCTTTCATGGCAGGAAACTCGTCGCGAGAGCCATAATTAATTATGGAGTGTGGAACTTGCAGCGGAGGCGAATCGTATACCCTTGTGGGTATGAACGCAGGGTATGAGAAACGGTACGCGAGCACATCCGCGGGGATCTTCCCACGCTCGCATAGTTATAGGAGGTGTTTCTGAAGTGCCCATATTGGATGAGGAGATGGATATTTTGGTCGATACGCAGGCAACGGCTCGTTTGAGTAAGGCGGGGCGGGATGCGTTGTGCGACGACCCGCTCGGGCTGGAGATGGAGACGCCCGAACTGGACGATCTCGAAGTATTAGACGACGAGTTCGCATCGCTGGGCATCAGCGGCTTAGACCTCGGCGATGAGCTGGGCAGCGAGGAAGAAGTAGACTTTTGGGGCGGCGTTGGCGAAGAGACTCCCCACGAGGACGATAGCGTCGAGGTCGAGCTGTGGATGCTGCAGAGCCGACGCTCGCAACTGCTCACCCCAGAAGAGGAGATCCGATTCTCGCAGCAGGTGCAAGAGGGCGAACGGCTCCACAAGATTCGCAAACAACTTGCAGATAAGCGCAAAGTCGACCCTGAGCGCATCAGCGAGGAAGAGTGGGCAAAAGCGGCGAACTTGCCCCTGTGGGAGCTGGCGGTGCGGATTCAAGAAGCGGAGGAGGCGAAGCGGCGGCTGATTGAATCGAACCTACGCCTAGTGGTCAGCATCGCCAAGCGGTACGCCTCGCGTGGCATCTCGCTCGCCGACCTGATTCAAGAAGGGAATCTGGGGCTCATCCGCGCTGTCGAGAAGTTCGATCCCGAGCGCGGCTTCCGTTTTAGCACCTACGCCACTTGGTGGATCCGCCGTGCGATTGCCCGCGCGGTCATCAACAACAGCCGCACGATTCGTATCCCCGTCTATGTGGCGGAGCTCATCAACAAGGTCATCAAGACCGAGTTGCGCCTGCAGCAGATTCTGCAGCGCGAGCCGACCGACGAGGAAATCGCCGCTGAAACGAAGATGTCCGTCGAACGCGTGCGCGAAATCCGACGCGCAGCAGTGGAGCCAATCTCCATCGAAAGCCCCGTCGGCGAACGCGACAACGCGACGCTGGGGGAGTTCATCCCATCGAACGATATTTTGCCCACCCCCGAAGATGTCACAGAGCGGCTCATCTTGCGCGAGCAAATCGACATGATTTTGGAAAAGCTGCAGCCGCGCGAGCGCGATGTCGTGCGCCTGCGCTTCGGGCTGGACGACGGACACCAGCGCACCCTCGAGGAGGTCGGCGCGGAGCTGAAAATCACTCGCGAGCGCGTGCGCCAACTCGAACTGCGCGCGATGCGCAAACTGCGCAAAATCGGCGAGCAAATCGAAGACCTGCGACGCAGTCAAGGGCTGGAACTCGAAGAGGCGCTCGCGCTGATTAATGTAGACCTGTAGTCGGTCGTCCGTCGGGCACGGCGCTCGCGCCTGCCCGACCTCAACAACCATCATGACAGAGACGCGCGTGCCTGTACCGACTCTCGAAAGGTTAGCCATCTACTTGCGTGTGCTGCTCGATGCCCACGAGTCAGGGATTGAGCAGATCTCCTCGCAGGAGATGGAGCAGCACTCGGGCATCAGCGCTGCGCAGTTTCGAAAAGACCTCTCCTACTTCGGTGAGTTCGGTAAACCAGGGGTCGGCTACTCTGTGGCGGGGCTCATTACCTGCATCGAGCGCATCCTGCGTCTGGATGAGGAGCAGCCCGTACTGCTGGTCGGCGCGGGCAATCTTGGCTCCGCCCTAGTGGGCTATCCGAACTTCAAAGCGCATCGCCTAAAAATTGCTGCCGTGTTCGACAATAACTTTATCAAAATCGGACGCCCTTTCGGCGATCTGATTATTGAAGATATTGCCCGCATCTGCGAGGTTAACGCGCGGATAGGCGCGCGCTTGGGGATTATTGCTGTGCCTGCGCACGCTGCCCAAGAGGTCGCCGACGCACTGGTGGCGGCAGGCGCGCGCGGGATTCTAAACTTTGCCCCCACCATTTTGCGCGTGCCCCCGTATGTACATGTGCGAAATGTCTCATTTCTCCAAGAGCTGGCGGTGCTGTCCTACCACGCGGTTCAAGACGCGCCCTGCGTCGACAGTCAGACACAGCGGGGAGGCAACGATGGAGTATGATTTTCTGGCATTAGGCAGCGGGATTGCAGGGCTAACCTTCGCGCTCAACGCTGCGCCGTACGGCTCGGTCGCCGTGCTGACCAAAAAGCAGCGCTCCGAGTCGAACACTAACTACGCGCAAGGCGGGATCGCCGCCGCACTCGGCACAGACGACTCATGGCAACTGCATCTGCACGATACGCTCACAGCAGGCGCAGGGCTGTGCGATTACAACGCCGTCGAAGTGCTGGTACGCGAAGGACCGCGCCTTATCCACTGGCTCATCGAGATGGGCGCGCAGTTCGACCGCGTCGCAGGCGGAGCGCTCGCGCTCGGACGAGAGGGCGGGCACTCGCGCAACCGAATCGTTCACGCTGCAGACCATACAGGCTACGAAATCGAGCGCACGCTGCTCATCGCCGCCCGCAGAACGCCGCAAATCACCGTGCTGGAACACTATCAAGCGTTGGATTTAGTGCTACAGGACGGCGTGTGTACAGGCGTGCGCGTGTTGGACACGCTCACAGGCGACCTGTTCGAGATTCGTGCCCGAGCGGTGCTGCTGGCAACGGGTGGCTGTGGACAGGTCTACCTGCACACGAGCAACCCGCCGATTGCGACAGGTGACGGGATCGCGATGGCGTGGCGTGCAGGCGCGACTATCGCGAACATGGAGTTCATCCAGTTCCATCCGACAACACTGTATCACACCGACGCGCCTTCTTTTCTGATTTCGGAAGCGGTGCGTGGCGAAGGGGGTATCTTGCGCCGACGCGACGGCTACCGATTCATGCCCCACTACGACCCCCGCGCAGAGCTTGCCCCGCGCGACATCGTCGCCCGCGCTATCGATGCCGAACTCAAAAAGACAGGCGACCCCTGCGTTTATTTGGACATTACGCACTTGGCACCCGACTTTATCCGAAAGCGCTTCCCGACCATTTATCAGACCTGCTTGCAATACGGGATTGACATCACGCGAGAGCCAATTCCTGTTGTGCCTGCGGCGCACTACACCTGCGGCGGGGTGTGGACGGATTTGCACGGACGCACGACGATTCCGCGTCTGTACGCTTGTGGTGAGGTCGCTTGCACAGGGGTACACGGTGCAAATCGGCTGGCGAGCAACTCGCTGCTGGAGGCATTAGTGTTCGCCGAGCGCGCAGCGCTCCATGTGGCTCGTCACTTGGATGAGCCGCCGCCACAGCCGAAGCCGTCGTGCATCACCACATGCCTTGCGCCCCCTGCGCCTGCCTCACGGACCGACAACTGCGCCGACAACTGGGATGCCACACGATTACGCCTCCGCCAACTCATGCAGAAGCAAGTAGGCATCGTGCGCACGGTCGCCCGCTTGCAGGAAGCGTACTGCACGCTGGAGACGCTCGCCGCGCAGTTAGAAGCTGCCTACCGCAGCACGCATCCGTCCGTCGAGTCGTGCGAAGCGCGCAACCTGGCAGCGTGCGCCCTGCTGATTACTCAGAGCGCGCTTGCCCGTAAAGAGAGCCGCGGACTACACTATGTACAAGACTACCCCCAATCACGCGCAGAGCTCGCCAACTGCCCCACCCTCATCACCCCTCCATGAAAAAAATCGATTGCATCATCCGTCCGCACACGCTGGAAGCGGTCAAGACCGCCCTGAACGAGCTGGGCGTTACGGGCATGACGGTCAGCGAAGTACGGGGATGTGGCAGTAGCCCTCCAGAAACCGACTGGCTCGGCGAAGAGACGCTTATCCGCTTACCTATCCGCCTGCGCCTCGAGATGGTCGTGCCCGACTCGCTCGTGGAGACGATTATCGAGACTGTGCTGCGCCACGCCCACACAGGACAGCCCGACGATGGCAAAATCTTCGTGCTACCCTGCCACGATGCCATCCGAATCCGCACCGAAGAACGCGGCGAATCGGCTGTGTGACTGCGCTCAGGCAGCGTAGCCAGCTGCCTGCACGCGCAGCAGAAACAGCGCCTTGCGCCTGCACGGGGTAAAATCCGTATATGCTGCCCGACAAACTGCGCACGAAACTCACGGAGACCCTTGCGAAACTGCCCGCCATCGAAGCGCAACTGGCAGACCCTGCCGTGCTGAGCGACCCCAGCGCGCTGCAGCGACTGGGCAAGCAGCATGCGGAACTGACCGAGCTGCGCGACCTCTACACGCGCTACCAGCAGGCGGAAGCACAACTGCGCGAGGCGACGCAGATTCTGGAAGCAGACGACGACCCCGACCTCGTCGCGCTGGCGCAGGAGGAACGCGAAACCGCCCAGAAACAGCTCGAAGAGTACGGGCGCGCGCTGACCGCACGCCTGCTGCCGCGCGACCCGAACGATGAGCGCAGTGTCATCATGGAGATTCGCCCCGCCGCAGGGGGCGAGGAAGCCGCGCTGTTCGCCGCTGACCTTGCGCGGATGTATCTGCGCTTCGCCGAGCGTAAGGGCTGGAAATACGAACTGATGGACGCCGAGCCGAGCGATTTGGGCGGCTACAAATACATCGTGTTCAGCATTCAAGGCGACGGCGCGTACAGCCACCTCAAGCACGAATCGGGCGTGCATCGCGTGCAGCGCGTGCCCGTCACCGAGAGCGGCGGACGCATCCACACCTCCACCGCCACCGTCGCTGTGCTGCCCGAAGCGGAAGAGGTCGATGTGGTCATCAACCCGCAGGATTTGGTCATCGAGACCTACCGCTCGTCGGGACCGGGCGGGCAGCACATGCAGAAAAACGAGACCGCCGTGCGCATCACGCACAAGCCGACGGGATTGGTCGTCGCCTGTCAAGACGAGCGGTCGCAACTGCAGAACCGCGAGCGGGCGATGCGCATCTTGCGGGCGCGCCTGTACGAGATGGAGCAGGAGCGGCTCCGCGCCGAGCGCGACCAGCAGCGACGCACCCAAATCGGCACGGGCGAGCGCAGCGAGAAAATCCGCACCTACAACTTCCCCGACCAGCGCATCACCGACCATCGGGTTGGGCTGACCATCCATGACATTCAGGGCGTGCTGGACGGCGACCTTCAGCCGTTTATCGACGCGCTGCAAGCGGAAGAGCAGGCACGCAAACTGGAAGCGCTGGAGATTGGGTAGTCTGCGCGGCTACTGGGGCAGTTGGCAGCCGTAGAAGGGCGTTTTCGCGCGCGGTGGG
>Ga0197142_1003667_pt1 | contig 12750 bp, 9 predicted proteins | sample GBS60_MetaG_FD_148614 | JGI IMG/M metagenome (GOLD analysis project Ga0197142, IMG submission 148614) | Sediment microbial communities from Great Boiling Springs, Gerlach, Nevada, United States - GBS 60_MetaG | ecosystem: Environmental > Aquatic > Thermal springs > Hot (42-90C) > Sediment... | reverse complement strand
CCGTATGCCCCTCAGAAGAGGGAAGAGGGAAAGGCACAAATTTTGCTTCTATTATACTCATCCAAGGATAGGTTTGTCAAATTCTTTCATGCCTCTTTTGGGGGGGATTGCGTCCCACATGCCCCGCCGAAGGTCCGATTATACCGATTAGAAAAACTTTAGGCATTCTAAACCCTACAAGGGTCCGTCTTTTTTTCCCAAGAAAATCGGTTCTTCTAACCGATGGGGTTATCGGCGCCCGGTCTCCCCAGGGTCTCGAAGGGGAACATTTCCCGGCGTCCGTTGACCAAATGAAGTACTCTGAGGATCTTTTGTTCTTTGTCCCACTAAGGAATGGTTCACATTCCCTCTTGGAAGGAGTGCGGCTTGCCGACCGCTCTGCCTGGTTTGGGAAAGCTTGCTCTCTGTTCCCGGTACCGCGGGCCTTTGCCCCGCAAATGGGTTGCCAGAAGACGTTGGCCTCCCAGGCAGATGGGGCGCACGGCCCAGAAAGATGGTTTGCTGGGCGGAAATGTTCCCTTTATTACGAAGAAACCGGGAGGTTGGATTGGCGAAAAAAAAGCACCGACCAGAAAAGCTTTTCCCGGCCTGAAAAGGGGATGGACCCAGAGGACTTCTCCCTGTTGTTGGTGCTATCTTCCCGGCTAGGGGAGGGGGATTGTGGAACATGAGGTTCAAGGGGCCGGTGCCGTCGGGCAGACACAATATATTGGAAATCCGGCACTGAGTGCCACCACATATAGTAGCCTCCGGACTCCGGTGCTATTCTTTCTTTAGGTTATCCCCCTTTCTTTCGGTTACAAAGACCCCCGAAGGAGATGGCCGGAAAGCCCAACATGACGACTATCCCTGGGAAGAAGCACGGTTTCTCACCCCTTTTTTAGGGGGCCTTCTCACAACCGCCCCACGGCGGCCCGGGAAGTGCCGTCCACTTTTGATGTTGGGTTTTTGTAACACTTTTGCCGATTGAAGGAGGCGATGTGTCATTCCTGCGTAAGCAGGAATCCAGGCTTCTTGGGCCGCAGAAATCCCCCTCACCCGGCCTGGCCTTCGGCCAGGCCGGCCTCTCCCGCCAGGGGAGAGGCGGGTTGCTTCATACGGCTAACATGTTACGGGTTTTTCATTTCCGAACGGGTGGGGACAACCCCCTATTTTAGAGGGCAGGACGTGTTTTCCTGGGATAGACATACTCCACAAAAGATTCGGTTGACGAAGCCCTAGGAGGCTTTTCCAAGAGCCCCGGGGGCAATTTCCTCTTTTTTAGGCACGGGTTTTTGAGTAAATTAGGGACACTTTTGGCAGGAAGCTCCTTATTTCAGGCAACAGGAGGTTGCAGGAGTATGAGACTGAACCCGGCGGCTTGGGAAGTTCGGCAGATTGTGGAACGGACCTTTCGTCTGCTTGGACTGTCCGAAGAGAGGTTGGAAGAGCTGAAAGAAACGATTCTTCTGCAAGAGGGGCGCTATTTGGCCCGATCGTACCGTGCGGCCGACTTCATGGCGATGTGGCTGGTGGAGGTGGGCATCGTGCAATTCTACGATACCCAGGGGCGAATGCTTCGGACGATCAATCTTCTGCTGGAACAGACCCCGGCCCGGGCCGCCGCTTAAACTGGCGGGGCTGCCCTACTTATCTTCACAAAACCAAGGGAGCCCACGTGGCGGAAAACCACGGAGTTGGGTGTCTCTACCATTTGCGAAGATCAATATAAGGTGGTGCTGACATCGGCTGCCTGAGGGGCACCCGGCTTGCTTTCAAAGAGTTCTGCGCTCCCCAAGTCCCGTTTTGTTGGCTTTTGGAGGGCGGGGGGCCCGTTGGCCGTCCATCCTGGCTAAAGAACAAGCTTCGCCGCAGCACGAGAAAGCTGGACCGAGATATGGCGGTCCCAGGCTCTCCTTTGGCCCCGACAGTCTGGCCATGGCAGGAAGGTGCTACTTCTTGGCTTTGCATTCTTACCCACCCCTTCAGAGTGCCAAATACCGGAATGGGGAGCGATCTGGGAAGGGGGTTCTTGGAACGTCCGAAAAATCCTGCAAATATAGGGAATGATGTGGATTTTCGAGGGGGGTGTCTGTCGGCCGCCGGGGTTGCAGAGGAGGGCTAGTAACCGTTCCCAGAGTGCTTGCCGCTGCCAAGCTTTCCCATGCAGTGCCACTGGAGGGGCACGCTTGGCGTGCCCGTCGGACCTGACACACTTGGCATGCCCGTCCGGCGGCGATCCAAGGCCGATAACTTCAAAAGCGTCGGACCTGACAAGCAGGTGCCGCCAGCTCCGTAATCGAGTTGTGCACCCCGTGAACGGTTACGAGGGCTACAATTTATTACTCAAACTGTAAACGGTAACACCAGTTTTTTTGCCATAACCTGTTGCCAGTTAAGGACGTCATTTCGCTGTCCGGGTGGATAGATTCCTTCGGTTCTCGGGAGCCGAACCGGTCGTTTTCCCCAGGTTTTCGCCGGGGTCAGACAGTTTCGTTTACAGTCTGCGTTATTATTGTATGCGAACATTGTCAGCAACCCAATATAAGGAATTTTCCAAAAAATATCGCGAAATACTGCTTTTATACATGTTAAATTGTTCCTTGGTTTTTATGATATCCGGGGCGTTTTCCGGGAGGTGGAAGCGATGGGACAGCCGTGGACGCCCAGTTCCTGGCAAACTAAACCGATGGCGCAAGCGGTCCAGTATCCCGATCCGGCGGCATTGGAGCGGGTGCTGGCGGAACTTTCCCGATTGCCGCCGTTGGTAACCAGTTGGGAGATTGAGCGGCTCAAATCGCAATTGGCCGAGGCCGCCCTGGGACAGCGATTTCTTCTTCAGGGAGGCGACTGTGCGGAGAGTTTTGAGGAATGTCGATCGGAAGTCATTGTCAACAAGCTGAAGATCCTCTTGAAGATGAGCCTGGTGCTGGTGCATGGGACCGGCTGCAATGTGATTCGGGTGGGCCGGCTCGCAGGTCAATATGCTAAACCACGGTCCTCCGCCACAGAGACCCGGAATGGTCTGACCCTGCCGAGCTTTCGGGGCTGGTTGATCAACCGGCCTGGATTTAGCACCCAAGAACGGACGCCGGACCCGGAGTTGATGCTTCGGGGTTATGAGCGGGCGGCGCTGACGCTCAACTTCATCCGGGGGCTGGTCGAAGGTGGGTTTGCCGACTTCCACCACCCCGAATTCTGGGACCTCGAATTCGTCAACCACTCGGTCCATGCCGAGGAATATCGGCGGATTGTGCAGTCTATCAGCCGCAGCATCCGATTTCTGGAAACGGTGGCCGAGCGAAGGTTGGATGAAGTTACACGTGTGGAATTTTATATAAGCCACGAAGGACTTCTCCTTCCTTATGAGCAGGCGCAAACCCGGCAAGTGCCGCGGCGAACCGGCTGGTACAATCTCTCCGCCCATTTTCTGTGGATCGGTGATCGGACCCGAGACCCCCAAGGCGCCCATGTAGAATATTTCCGCGGGATCGCCAACCCGATTGGCGTCAAAATCGGCCCCACCATCACACCGGAGGAATTGTTGGAGTTGGTCCGGATTCTCAATCCAGAAAATGAACCGGGCCGACTCACTTTGATCCATCGCTTCGGCGTAAACCGGATTGACTTTTGTCTGCCTCCGCTCATCCAAGCCATTCAACGCACCGGCGCCGAGGTGCTTTGGTGCTGCGACCCAATGCATGGTAATACGATCACCACCGCATCAGGCCGAAAAACCCGTTCGTTTGACGACATTCTGGGCGAATTGGAACGGGCCTTCGACATCCATAAACGGCTTGGATCGCATTTAGGCGGAGTCCACTTTGAGCTCACGGGCGAGAACGTCACCGAATGTACCGGGGGCGCCCGGCAACTGAATGAAAAGGATCTGGAGCGCAATTACCGAAGTGACGTCGATCCTCGGCTCAATTATGAACAAGCCTTAGAAATGGCCTTTCTGATCGCCAGCCGACTGGAGCGGCGCAGGGGCCGATAAACTGTTCGTACCTACTGCTCCGTCTTCTTGATTTTTGGGAACACGTTAGCCGAATAAAGCACCTCGCCTCTTCCCCGGCGGGAGAAGCCGTCCGACAGGTTGGCGGGAGAGGGGAACTTTAGTACCCTTCCTGCATCCTCCTGTGTCATTCCCGCGAAAGCGGGAATCCAGAAAAGAACACAAGTCCATATTCCCTGGCTTGCCACCTGTGCGGGATAAGAGCCTATCCCAAAATGCCGAACCCTGTCCAACCCCTCAAAACAGGGAGGCTCAGCGCCCAGGATAAGTCCCCCCCACCTTGCGCCCATCCTGATTTTGGGCTGGGCTCTAAGCCTGGACTGCTGCTTCCGCAGGCAGTGTCACATCGCCCCTTCCATTCGGCTAACGTGTTACGTTGCGACTTTTTGAATATCAACAAGTTCCAAAGATAGCACTTTGGTTTTTTAGGAAAGTGCAGGTTAGAAGGCGGCTCCACAAAAACAGCAAACCTTTGTTTATACATGCATTTGCAGGAATCGTTCCAGAATCGCATGGCCCACTTCGGTCAAAAAACTTTCCGGATGGAATTGCAACCCTTCGATGGGCCAGTGCTTGTGCCGAATGCCCATGATCTCCTGGGTCCCATCCGGAGCGTTGGACCAGGCGGAGACTTCAAAGACCTCTGGCAACGACTGCGGCTGGACAATGAGGCTATGATAGCGGGTGGCAATAAACGGATTTTCCAGCCCCACGAAAAGCCCCCGGCCGTCGTGATGGATGGCATCGGTTTTGCCGTGCATGATCCGCCCGGCTCGCACGATACGCCCGCCAAACGCCTGGGCAATGGCCTGATGCCCCAAACAGACACCTAGGATCGGGATTCGACCGGCAAACCGCTGCACGCAGGCTACGGATATGCCCGCTTCGTTCGGGGTGCAAGGACCTGGAGAAATGATCAGATGGCTCGGACGCTTCGCTTCGATCTCCTCCAAGCTTATCTGATCGTTCCGATAGACCTCCAGATCCAGTTGGGGATCGATCTCACCCAACCGTTGCACCAGATTGTAGGTAAACGAGTCGTAGTTGTCGATCAGAAGGATCATAGGGCAACCGATTCTCCAGGAAACAATCCCTGCTCCGCCTTGCTATGATCTGCCATTAGGAACCTCTGAAAAATCCTGAAAATATAGTGAACTCTGTGGTCTTTTGATTATGTTGTCGGCCTCTGAGGTTGCCGAGGGTAGCCCCAATGGATTGTATGCTAGCATTGACAGCAGCTCGATATATGGGGTTTTCGGAAAAATCTCCTGAAATACTTCTCTTTTGTCCACGTTGAATTATTCAGAGGTTCCATTATTCAGCTTCGCAAAACCAAGGAACACCAACCTGGTGATTCCAAGCTCGCTAATTCCCCTCGGAGATCATCCCGGCGAACTCTCGGCATCCATTGGGTCCTGGTTTCCTGTGATTTTACGATCCTCTGGCCGGGAAATCCAGCGGCGACGGCGTTGCAAGAACCGGTTGCGTGGCCTTGTCTGGGCCACAATAGGTAGGTGCCGGCCGGACGCAACGCAAGCCGTAGTGGTTTGCAGGCCACAACGCAACCGGCTTGCGTTGCAATCCTTTCGGCTAAGGCGCCGGGATCGGTTTTTCGCCGCTGGGGAATGGCAATCTGCGTTTGCAAGAATATCCGGCTGGCATGGAATGGAGCAAGCCGCCTCAGCCCGCAAACGGCAACTCATGGGGCAGAACGTATCCGGTAACCGTTCACAGAGGCGAACCCATTATCCACAAAGGACTTGTAAGATATGGCTGGTTTCTATGTTCGTACCCGCCAAGGAGTTGGCAATACAAAATGGGTAACACTTTAGCCGATTGAAGGAGGCAATATGTCATTCCTGCGTAAGCAGGAATCCAGGCTTCTTGGGCCGCAGAAATCCCCCTCACCCGGCGGTGCCTTTGGCACCGCCGGCCTCTCCCTCCAGGGGAGAGGCGGGTTGCTTCATTCGGCTAAAATGGTACCAAAATGGAGCACTCAGAGCCTCGGATGCCTCTATGGGTAGGGAGGCCCCCGCGGTGAACGGTTACCGTATCCGAGGTTTGACCGGCAGGATACGTTCCTCCGGCAGGCGAATCCGGAGAATCCGGAGGCCGAACTTTTCCCCCACTTTGACGGCTTCGCCCAAAGCAATCGGATATCCAGCCGCCTCCAGCTCCAAAAGCTCTTCGCAAGATTTGTCAAAATGGATGATAGAGCCGGGACCTAAATCCAGAATCTTCCCTAACGGATGTTTTTTCCGAGCCAGGGTAACGGCCACGGGAATCTTCACCCGCAAAAGAGTTTTGGTGTAGGAAGGCAAATCTCGGAGAGAAATCGCTCGGCCTGAGGGGGTAACCGGGGCCGGGGGCACACCGGCCAAAGGGGGAATGTTCGTGGCCGAGGCATTCGGCAAAAACTTCGGGCAAGAGGGTTTGGGTTCCTGGAGGGCCTGGTCAGGTTGGACGGCAGGCCAACTGAGCAAACCCACTCCCTGGGCGGTTTTGGCCCCGGAGACGGCCAATAAGATCGACGGCGACCCCTCGGCCAGGCCGGCGCGGACGATCGCCTCCCGCAAATTGGATACTCGGCCCGCCCGAAAATCCTCCACCGGCAACGATTCCGGAATGACCAACATGCCCAACTCTTGGGCCAAGGTGGTCAGCTTGGATTGGCCGGTGGCATCCGGCTGGACATACCAGGACGGCAGAAACCCGCAACTTTCGGGCAGGAGGAACAGGGCCCCTTCCGAACCGACTTTGAGAACCACCACCAACCCCGGTCCTTCAAAGCCATCCGGCAGGGAGGCAATATCCAGGGTCCCGCTTCGATGGACTTTTACTTGCAGGGAGGTGTCTAGAGCCCGGCCCAGGGCAGCGGCGATCTCTGAGGCAGCAGCCTCACACAGAGCTAAGACATCAGCCAATAGTTCCGGGGTTAATTGGGCCATAGAGGACTTCCTCACCTGCCACCTCTAAATATCGGGCAACCAGCCCGCAAACTTTGCCCAGAATCTATAAATTTACCTCCATGCCCAAAAATTTTTTCCAAAATTATCTATGCATTTTGTTTTCTCTAAATTTTGCATATTCTTCATTTTCTTTATATTCTCGATTCCCTAGATATTCTGAAGCCTGAAATGGTGGTATCCAAACATAGTAACACTTTAGCCGATTGAAGGAGGCGAAGTGTCATTCCTGCGTAAGCAGGAATCCAGGTTTATTCTCCCGGAGGCGGAAACCCAGGTTATATGGAGGGAACCTCTGAAAAATCCTGAAAATATAGTGAACTAGGTGGCCTTTTGGTTATGTTGTCGGCCTCTGAGGTTGCCCAAGGTACCTCCAATGGATTGTATGCTAGCATTGACAGCAGCTCATATATGGGGTTTTCTGAAAAATCTCCCGAAATACTTCCCTTTTGTCCACGTTGAATTATTCAGAGGTTCCGGAGTTTTACTTTCTGGATTCCCGCTTTCGCGGGAATGACACCCTTCAGATGGCTTCGGCTCAGCCGGTCTCTCCCGCCGGACGAGAGGCGGTTTGCTTCATTTGGCTAAATAGGTACAAAAATAAAAAGTCGTCAGTGCCTCTGGCCGAAGCACTGACGACCCTCGTAAACCTCCCGAAAGATTGCGACCGGATGCGTCGCTGCGAGACGTGCGGGGGTCAGGCGTGCAACAAGCACCGCCGGCCAGGGACCCCGGCACACGCGTAATGGTTGGCACCTCCGTCGGAATCTTTAAACGGGAGGTTTGGTCTCCCTGGTAGGGATCAGCCTACGCGTTGGACTTTTCAGGATTTCTGTAACACTTTAGCCGATGGAAGGAGGCAATGTCTCCTTCCTGCGTAAGCAGGAATCCAGGCTTCTTGGGCCGCAGAAATCCCACTCCCCCGGCCTGGCCGGAGGCCAGGCCGGCCTCTGCCGCCAGGGGAGAGGCGGGTTGTTTCATTCGGCTAAAATGTTACGGATTTCTCTACCTGTCTTTTAACGGACCCTTGTTATCGGGATTACCCAGCCGTCCAGGCTGCTTTGTGCCTGCTCCTGGGGGCCTGATAGGCAATCGGGAACTCTGGGATACTTTCTGGATTCCCGCTTGCGCGGGAATGGCACCCTGGGTTTGGCCCGCCAGGAGAATGGCAGGTTGCTTCATTCGGCTAAAATGTTACACGCTTTTGAACGGTTCAAGGCCTAGCCTATCCACTTACCTAGGAGAATTACCTTCCTTTTACGCTCCGAATGGTGGTGGAAGAAGGCCTCCCCAATATCGGCAAATTCGGGAAGCTACCTGCACGGATTTTTCGATCCCCTCTTCAGTGGATCGGAAATATCGTCTCTTTCTCTATTTTAGCTCGATTTGGTCAAGAAGACCAAGAGGATATTTTAACAGGCCTTTCTGGGCCCTCTCCTAGGGGGCGATTGGTGGAGCACCCGCTAGAAGACCAAGAGGATATTTTAACAGGCCTTTCTGGGGGCCATTTCGCACTTTGCCAAATTGCGAATGAACCAATAAGGGGAAGGGGAGGATATTGGCCTCATGAACCCCTGGAGAACGATAATATACACAAAATAAGAAAGATAGGAAAAAAGCGACTACAAAAATCCGGCTGTTTGATAAGGGCATGAAGGCAGAGAAACGGTCTTCTTAAAAAGGGATTTCCTGTTCCTTCGGTCTCCAGATTGCTTCCCAGGCCCTCCAACTGCTCCCCACCCTACCATTCCACCTTGCCAACGTATTCCCTCTGAGCGGCAAAATTGGGGCCAGGCAGAGCCGGGTCGGTAAAGACCTTCGGGTTGGCCTCCTCCCCGCCCACCAGCGGTTGCCCCCCTACGAAAACCGCGCCACACAAAGCCCATCCTGCTGCCAACAGCATCTGTCGCATGGAGGCGCCTCCTTTTCCACAACGGAGCTGCAACGAACGGATACGTCGCAAAGGGAAGCCTTCCGCCAGATGGACTCCTATTTTTGTAACTATCTTGACTGTATCTCCCAGAACCGCCCCCTACCCGCCGTAGGGGCTAAGCATCGCCCCGAACTCCACAGATTGGGGTCATTAGGCCGGTCGATACATCAACCTATTTAGCCGAATGAAGCATTTAGCCGAATGAAGCAAACCGTCTCTCCCCTTGTGGGAGAGGCCGGCCTGGCCTCCGGCCAGGCCGGGTGAGGTGGATTGCGAGGGCACGAGAAGCCTGGATTCCTGCTTACGCAGGAATGACACAGCCGATCCCTTCACTCGGGGCTAAAACTTCACTCGGGGCTAAAATGTGACCTATTTTCCCCCTATGGCCGTCCAGAGAGTAAAGGGCACTGGAATGGAATCTCCGCGGAGGAAGATTTTTATCTGCCTCCACAGGTCTGAGCTTCGCCTCGTTCGGACGTTCCCACTGCTGGGCAAAGGCGGCGTTTTCCCCTGGCGAAACGGGTACCAACAAAGAAACCCTTTTAGTGCGTTTCGTTCCGTTTTGTGTAAGGACAGGGTCCATGGTAATCTATTGATCTTCGCAAAACTAATCGACATTCAAGGTCCCTGAAAACAAGGGATTGGGGCTATCACGACGATTTGCAAAGATAAATAGGTTGACTGGATCCACCCGGTCCGGCCACCACCATATATAGGAGGCTAAAACTGGCTGGAACTTCACCCATTGGGGTAATCGCTCCCGGTGGAGATAGTCAAGATAGGCTGCTGCAGGATGCAAGGGGATACGGTGGTTTTTTGCCGACGGACAGCAAAAGCGGATTCGCTCGAAGAGATGACGGCCATCCGAGTTTCTTCCGCCAAGCTGGCTCGTGCCACCATCTCTCCCGAACTCTGCACCATGAGAAATCGGTGGGGGATGTTTAGCCCGGTGCACCGCGGCCTCTTTTCTGCTACAATAAACGTACCATTTTAGGTTGACGGTATCCACCGGGACTAAGAGGCTGTCCCGGAATTCCGTTTTAGCCGGGACGGACGACCAAAGGGCGACCCCTCACCTCCCAAAATCCAATAAAACGGCATTTTGGAAAGTCAGAACTGTTTGGAAAAGCTTCGGGGGCGCCCCCTGGCTGCCAATTTCGGGATAGCCTCTAAATTTCGAGTTTTGCCATTTTGGGGGTACCGCCCCTAGGAAAAATGTTCTTACTCTTTGTAAATCTTGGAGTTAGGGAAAATACCTGGATAAATGGGCTTTGGCTTGTAACTGTCGGAAATACAAAGACTTAAGGAAAATGGCGAAAGTCGAGCTAAATACCACACGCTGTGGTGTTCGAGCCGATTTTTACCCACTCCAAATGGTGGTGGTCTGGGCGGGGCGATACAGTCAAATTAACCGAATGGTAACACTTTAGCGGAATGAAGCGGAGCGATGTGTCATTCCTGCGTAAGCAGGAATCCAAGTCGCTTTGTGCCTGCTAGGGTGTTCCTGCTGGGCAAGCGGGAACTGTGAGACACTTTCTGGATTCCCGCTTGCGCGGGAATGACAGACAAGACCCCCTCACCCGGCGGTGCCTTTGGCACCGCCGGCCTCTCGACGGCCAGGGGAGAGGCGATTTGCTTCATTCGGCTAAAATGTTACACAAAATGAAATCCTAGAAGAAATTGGCAAACCTTGCTACCCTGGAAGGGGAGCCAAGAAGGGGTCATTTTGTGAGCGGTCCTTGGTCCATAGAGCAATCGGTACGGAGTACTCTATCCAGAGTCTTTCCAGGGCCCGTAGCTCAGCGGTCAGAGCAGGGGACTCATAATCCCTTGGTCGGGGGTTCGAATCCCTCCGGGCCTATTCTACATTAGTTCATTGGTACGTAGAACTCTCCCCGGGGCAGCTATGGGGAGGCTAAATAGATCCGCATAACTTGGCTGTATCCACCGGGACCAACTACCCCAATCTATGGTGTTCGAGCCAATTCTTAGCCCCTCCAAATGGTAGAGTTCTGGCCGGGTGGATAGAGTCAAAATAATTGCGAAATTGGTCCACGTGTGCCAAATACCTTCGTTTTCGCACTTGCCAGTAGTCCAACCACTTCCGGCATTTTGTGGACTTATCTTATTTAGAAAAGGTGCTACTTCCGCCCAGGGGATGTTTCGGCGCCTGTCGTTACAGGTCTTCGTGGGCCGGGTTGCCGAGGGGCGGGCAGTGGATGGGGAGTGGCAGGTCGGCTTCCCGCAGCGTGGCCGGCCGGCGTCGGCCCCGCAGGGGCCAAGGCCCTACTTGGGCCAATTCCGGCATCAGCTCCACCAATTGTTCCATGAGCATCTCGGCCAGCCGACGGATGCTCTTTTGCCGACTCCAGTGAAAAATTGCCGAGGCTGTCTTCATCAGCCGTACCATCTGCGCCCGCTTAAGCACCGGCGGCGCCAAGCCTTCGTCTGGTTCGGCCAATAGTTCGGCAATCGGAACCCGAAGCGCCTTCTGCCAGGCATACAGTTGGCTCAGCAGGAGGTCTTCGGAGTCTTCCATGGCTTTGACGGTCGAGACGGTAGTTTTCAGCCGTCGGGCCACGGTCCGTCGGGAGATGCCTTCGCGCCGGCGGACTTCAGATAGCCGATGGAGATACACCGGCCTCCTAGCCCCACTGTCCGAAGATCCGGCGGCGCCTGGGCAGTTCCCCCGTGTTGGGGCAAGACTCATGGCTTTCCCCCTTCAGCGAAGGGAACCGGAACCATCGCGTTTGAGGGAGGGCTAGGCGATCTACAGTCGGCCCCATCCTGCAATTCAGGAAAAGGCATTTTCTGGTCGCCCCCCAGATCCGCCCCTACCCTCCAACCCCCGTATATGCAAAGGCCTCTGCGGCCTCGGCCAGACCCGACCGATGCCTGTGCCCGAAGCCTTTGCAGAACGTACTGGCCAGGCCCGTGGGGAAAACCACCCAAACCCATCGGCTACCCAAGACGAGATAAACTGAGAAGAGAACGAAAAACGTTTTGGCCCGAATAATCCACGTCGTCTCCGAGTAGCCGAGCTTCTCCTGATCTCCCCCAGCAGTGCCACAGTACGGTTAGCAAAGAACAGGTTTCCGGAAGATGCTTCTTGGGCAGGGCCTCCTTCCTACAAACCGATCGGTCTCGGAGGCTGTCCCGAAATTAGTAGCCAGGCAGCGGCCCGAACCTTTTCCAAACCCTCAGGTTGCCCCAAGTGTCCGTTTTTATTAGGGCTTTTGGCAGTTTGGGGGCGGCTCGGTGGGTGGTGAGTCCGGCTAAAACGGAATTTTGGGACAGCCTCTTAGCCACGCTCTGTCCCTTTTTCCGGAACACGCCGCTGGCATCCGGTAGAGTATTTCACCATAGACACCAGCGCCCCCCCGCTTTCCCGCCGTGTTTGCTCGTCTGGAAAGAATCCCCGCTTGCTGCTTAGAACCTCTAACAAAATGAAATCCCGAAAAATTCGGCGCCTCCTGTGGCTGGAAAGGGGATAGGCGTCGCTCATTTTGAGAGAGGTTCTTAAGATCAGCTTGGCTTTCGCAGCCTGAAAGCACCTTTCCCTTTCGGAAAAGAACCCCCTTGCCCTTCCGTTAGGATTATACCCAGCCGGGCAAGAGAGTCAACAAGGCCTCGAGCCGATTGAGCCGGTTGCGATGTGCGGAAGGTGCTGTCGGAGCGGGGTTTTGCTAAATACGTCCACAAAATGCCGGAAGTGGTTGGACTACTGGCAACCCTGAAAACGAGGGTATTTCGCACACTTGGAGCACTTTACCGATTATGTGTATCTATTTAGTTTGACTGTATCCACCCGCCCAGGCCCCTACGACTTGTAGGGGTAAAATCGGATCGAACACCAC
>Ga0197142_1003665_pt1 | contig 12755 bp, 10 predicted proteins | sample GBS60_MetaG_FD_148614 | JGI IMG/M metagenome (GOLD analysis project Ga0197142, IMG submission 148614) | Sediment microbial communities from Great Boiling Springs, Gerlach, Nevada, United States - GBS 60_MetaG | ecosystem: Environmental > Aquatic > Thermal springs > Hot (42-90C) > Sediment... | reverse complement strand
TTGCATCATCGCGCCGAGGCGCCCGTGTTCGAACGTCACCTGGCCGAACCGGCGCCAGAAGCGGGGCAGGCGCCCGGCGAGCCGGGAGACCGGCTCGCCTGTGGCGGCCATCCGATCCAGAAGGAATGCCATGGCGGTGAAGCTGTCGCGGCAGGCATGCACGGCAGGAAAGATCACGCCTCCGTTTGAGCCTTCGCCCCCGATGGCGGCGCCGGTTGCGAGCATCTGCTCCACCACGTTGGCTTCGCCCACCGGCGTTCGCCAGACGCGGCAGCCGTAGCGGTGCGCAATGATATCGACGGCGCTCGAGGTCGTCAGATTCACCACCACGTCGCCCGCTCGCCGCTCGAGCACGGCCTCGATGACCAGCGCGAGCACGTCATCGTTGTCGAGCACGCGCCCGGTCTCGTCGACCACGGCCAGCCGGTCGGCGTCGGGGTCCTGGGCGAAGCCCACGTCGCAGCCGCAGGAGCGCACCAGCGCCGCCAGCTCGCCGAGAGTGTCCGGGCGCGGCTCGGCGATCCTGGGGAAGGGCCGCGAGGGATCGACGTGAATCGCCGTGAGGTCGCACCCCAGCGCATCGCGCAGGAACTCGCAGGCCATGAGGCTGGCCGACCCGTTCACCGCGTCCAGGGCGACGCGGAACCGCCGGCGGCGGATCCGCGCCGCGTCCACGTGCGCCAGCACGCGCTCGATATGGAGCCGCTTCGGCGTCTGGTAGTCGGAGCGCACCTGGCCGATCTCGTCGTTGGTGGCGTGACGAAATTCGCTCTGATGATAGAGGTCGACGAGCTCGCTGCGCTCGTAGCTGTTAAAGAACAGGCCGCGCCGGTTGAACAGCTTCAGCGCGTTGTACTCGGGGGGATTGTGGGAGGCGGTGACGGCCAGGCCGCCGCGGGCCCCGCTGGCCTGGACGTAGATCTGGATAGTGGGAGTGGGCAGCACGCCGACGTCGATGACCTCGCAGCCGGAGGCCAGCAGGCCGCAGGTGACGGCATGCTGAAGCATCTCGCCGCTCGTGCGCGTGTCGCGCCCGATGACGACCCGCCCGGGACCGACATAGGTGCCGAAGGCCTGGCCGAAAGCGCAGGCCAGCCCGGGCGTCAGAAACTCGCCCACCACGCCCCGGATTCCCGAGACGCCGATCTTGAGAAGATGCTCGCCGCGCATAGCTCAGCCGAGCCTCCGGACGCGTTCGACGAGGTCTTCAAACAGCTCGAGCGGCGGCTCGCCCCGCTGTTCGCAGATGACGCGGATGACCGGTTCGGTCTGGCTCACGCGCACGTGAAACCAACGACCGGGCCAGTCCACGCGCAGGCCGTCCACGCGGGTGATCGCCCCGTCGCCGTAGTCCCGTTGCAGCTCCATGAGCAGCTCAGGCACCCGCGCCGAGACCAGCGGCAACTGGGCCTTCAGCATCGAATAGCGCGGATAGCCGGCCAGGATTTCCGACAGCTTCCGGCCGCGCTCGGCCATCATGGTCAACAGGGCAAGCATGGCGGCGATGCCGTCATAGACGAAGCGGAACTCCCTCATCATGACCGCGCCGGTCCCCTCACCCACCAGGGCGACCTGCTCCGGCCGGTAGCTGGTGAGCGCGTCGATAGCCGCTTGACGGCCCACGGGCACGCGGATCACCTTGCCGCCGTGGCGCGAGGCCACCTCTTCGAGCAGCGCCGTCGAGGAGATGTTCGTGATCACCAGCTTTCCAGGGCCTTTCGGCAGCACGTGGTCGGCCAGTAACGGAAGCACCATCTCTTCGGAGACGGGTTCGCCCTCGTCGGTCGCCAGCGCGACCCGGTCGGAATCGACGTCGAAAAGGAACCCGGCGTCGGCGCCGAGCGGCTTGACCAGGGGCGCCAGTTGCAGGGCGACGATCTCACGCGAGGTGGAGGGTTCGTGCGCGAAGCGGACTCCTTCCAGTCGCTCGTTGATCAGGATCACCTGAAGGCCGAAGCGCGCCTCGAGCCGCCGCAGGATCAACGACGAGGTGCCGTTCGAGCAATCGACCACGACCCGGAACCGGCGCAGTCGCTCAAAGTCAAAATGCTCGGCGAGCTCGCCGACGTAATGGTCGATCGCATCGGCTTCCGTGCGGAGCCTGCCGATCCGGTCGTGCGCGACGAGATCGAATTTGCGCAGATGGTAGATGTCGAGCAGCTCGCCGGCCTCGGCTGTCGACAGGTAGATGCCGCCGGGGCCGAAAAACTTCAGCGCGTTCCATTCGGCGCTGTTGTGGCTGGCGCCGATCGAGACGCCGCCGCCGGCGCCGAGACGCCGGATCGTGTGCTGGATGACGGGGGTGGAGACGACGCCCAGGTCGACGACGTCGTGACCCGTGGCCATTAGGCCGGCAATGACGCCCTCCCGCAGCATACGGCCGCTCGCCCGCGGATCGCGCCCGATCACCACCGCCTGCCGGGGCTCGAGCAGCGTGCCGAAGGCGCAGGCGAAGTCGATGACATGGTTGGCCGTCAGCCCGCCGCCCACCACGCCGCGCAATCCGACGTGAGAGATTCGCAGCGACTTTGCGGCCATAGCCCGGGCCTCCCGCTGCTCACCGATCGAGCATCAGGGTGCCGAACGCCTCCGGGACGTGAAAACTCTTCGAACGGGTCGGCTGCCAGCTCATGTAGATTCGCTCCGGCGGCTTGCCCTGCGCACGGTAGAAATTGATGCGCAGCTTGTTGCCGGGCTTGGGCGGCCGGGGATCGATGCTCGCCAGCGGGATCTTCATCTCGCCGTACCAAATCCTGCGCGCCTCATCGATGCGGGCCTTCACCTCGAAGCCGGAGTTCCATTTCAGGTTCTCGTCGGCGTTCAGATTGCGGCTGTCGATATCCAGATCGATCCATTCGCCTTGCGGGGAAACCTGGAACTCTTTGTAACGATGGATCGTCTCGAAGTCGCTGCCCACGAAGACTTCAGCCACGTCCCACTCCCAAAGTCGGTTGGTGTCGGCGGCGGTCTGCGGATTCGGCTTTAAATGGAGCTCGCGATAAGGGCAGACAAACAGGAAGTAGATGTAGCGGTCGGTCCAGCGAGAGCGGACCTCGGTTCGGTGTCCCGCGACGGGCCGGCCCATGGGGTCGTTTTCGACCCACACGCCGGAGACGCCCTTCCAGAAGGGCGCTTCCGGATCGGCGGTCGGCGCCGCGTCGCGCTCGGCCCGGACGCTGCGGATGAGGCCGGCGGGCTCGCCGAGTGTGGGGATCGAGGCCAGCAGAAAAAGCAGCAGAAGGCGCGTCATTTCACTCCCAATATACGATCTAATTAGCTTATGGGGAAGTTGGTCTGTCTCGCGTTCGTCGTCGCCCTCGGCCTTGCCGGGCAAACCGGAACCCGCTACCCGGCTCTGCCCGATTGGGCGGAGGCCGAACTGGACATCGCTTACGACCGTTATCCGGAGACTCGTCTTGACATTCTGCGGCCCAGGGAGGCTGCCCGAAAGCGCCCGGGCGTACTCGTCATTCACGGGGGCGGCTGGGTGGGCGGCAACCGGGAGGGGATGTTCAAGAACTTCTGCCTGCCGTACCTGGAGAAAGGCTTCGTCGTGGCCAATGTGGAATACCGCCTGGCGGCCGTTGCACCCGCCCCGGCGGCCGTCACCGACGTGCTGAACGCGGCGCAGTGGTTTCGCAGGAACGCCAAACGCTACGGCGTGGACGCAAACCGCATCGTGGCGACCGGGGCCTCGGCCGGAGGGCACCTGGCGCTGATGGTCGGCCTGACGCCCAAGGCAGCCGGGCTGGGGCCTCCGGCCAAAGTTGCGGCGGTCATCAATTTCTACGGCATTACCGACGTCGCCGACCAGCTCGCCGGCCCGAACATGCGGGAGTACGCCGTTCGGTGGGTGCCGGAGCAGGAGGGGCGGATGGAGCTGGCGCGGCGCGTCTCACCTATGACTTGGGTCCGGCGCGGGGCGCCACCCGTGTTGACCATCCACGGCGACGAAGACCCGACGGTTCCCTATGAGCACGGCGTGCGCCTGACGCGGGCGCTGCGCGAAGCGGGCGGCGACGCGGAGCTGTTGAGTATCCGTGGCGGCAGGCACGGCGGCTTCCCGGAGCCGGAGATGGCGCGGATCTACCGCGAAATCTTCCGGTTTCTTGAAGTGCGGGGCATCCTCACCGCGCGGTAGGCGCGGCTGCGCCTGCTCGGGGTCTCGCGACGGGGAGCGCCTCCACCGTCTCGTGCCGGGCGGCGAGCGGCCGGCGGACGAGCTGGCTGAACTCAAGGCGGGCGAAGGCGATCTCCCGCTCCGGCGCCCCGAAGAGGCGAAATTCGGCTGTCGCGAGCGGCTCGAGCCGTGCCGGCTCGAGCAGCGACGCCTGGCTCCATCCGGCCGGCTCACCCCGTGCGCCGAGAAACTCGGCGCGGATCCAGACGTTCTCCAGCGTAGCCCCGGAAAGGTTTTTCACCCGGCCTTCCACGACGGCCAGGCCCGGGCTCTGCTGCAACGACGCGGAGGTCACCGCCAGGACCGCGCTGCCGGCCGAAGGCGCGGCCGGAGCCGAACGGGGGCGTGCGGCGAAGGAGGCCGCAAGTAACAGCAAGGCGGCCAGGAGAGCGCTCCACAGACGCCAGGAGCCGACCGTGGGCCTTGAGCCCTCGCCGGGGGCGGAATTTCTCCGAATTCGAACCGTCACTTCCATGGGCGGACTCCGACCGCCTTGCTCTCCTTAATCTTTTCGGCAGAACTGTTGACGCGCTAACGGGCAGCCGGTTCCAGGCGGAGCCGGTGCCTGGCGTGCGATTCGACGGCCTTACGGCTGAAAGCGAGCGGCGCATACTCGTGACGCGCCCAGGCATCGAGCAGGTCCGCATAGTGAGGGCTTTCCGGTTGGCCGGACTGGCCCGGGGTGCTGGTGAAGACCGAGCGGTCCCAGTCGGCCAGATCCATGATCTGGCGGTAGGAGGCGCCGCTCGATTGGCGGTAGCCCGGGCCGCTGGTCGAGTTCGGCGTGAAGCCGTCGCCTCCGCGCTCGACGGGTCCGAGATTGAAGACCGCGCGGCGCACGGGACTGTTGGCCAGCGGATGGCGAAACTCAATCGTGTGCAGTTTGCCCCAGCGCCAGGTCGCGGTATCGGCGCCGAGGAGCTTCTCGGCCTCCTGCCAGGCCTCCTCGAGCGCGCCGAACATCACCTCAGCGCGCCGGGCGGCCGGCATCAGGCGCAGCAGTTCGATGAGGCGGGGCAGTGGGAGGTTGCGCGAGACGAGTTCGCGGTGCGGTTCCGCCACCTCGGCCGCGACGAAGCGGGCGCGAAGCCGCGTGAGCCAGATCTCGAAGAGCGCCGCCGGGCCGGACTCCTTGGCGAGCACCCGGTCCCAGGCCTCGAGCATCGCCTGTGCTTTCTTGGCCGCAGGGCTGGCCGGGCCCGGCAGCCCGGCCAGCATCGGAATGAGCTCACGAGCCGGCAGCGACATTTCATCGTGCTGGAGCCGCTCGAAGTCGGCCACGGTGAAACTCTTGCCTGCCCGGAGCACCTCGTCGATGCGGGCGAACCGATACGGCGGCGCCCAATCGAACGCCAGTTCATGCCGGTAGCCTTTGGGCAGGATGTTGTGATTCGCCGTGGCGATGTAGCCTTCTTTCGGATTAAAGACCGCGGGCAGCTCCTCGACGCGACGCCAGCCCCGCCATTCGTATCGATCGGTGTCGCCAGGCACCGGGAACAGCCCGGAATGGCGGCGAATCGGCGCCAGGCCCATGGCGATCCAGCCGATGTTTCCCTCGACGTCGGCAAAGACGAAGTTTTCAGCGGGCAGTTTCCAGCGCGCGGCGGCTTGGAGGAACTCCTTGGCATTGGCGGCGCGGGCCAGCGCCAGGCCGCCCAGGTAGCCGGCCGTACCCGGCTCCTGACCCGCCCAGCGCAAGGCCACGGCGCGGTTGCGCTTCGGGTCCTCGAAGATCACCGGGCCGTGGCGAGTCAGTTTGAGCTCCACCGTCACCGGCTCGGCCTGGCCTTTAACCCGAATCTGTTCCCGTTCGATCTCCATCTCAAGCCACTTGCCGTTGTGAAGGTATCGATTCGGGTTGTTCGGATCGGTCCGCTCGACATAGAGATCGGCGACGTCGTAGGGAACGATCGTGAAGCCCCAGGCCACGCGTTCGTTGTGGCCGACGGCGATGCCGGGCAGGGCCGGTTCGCCGGCGCCGATCGCGTTCCAGCCGGGCGCGACCAGATGCACTAAGTAGCGCAGCGCCGGCAGCGTGACCGGCCGGTGCGGATCGTTGGCCAGCAGAGGCTTGCCCGTTGCCGAGAGCCTGCCATCCACCACCCAGTTGTTGCTTCCCGCTGCTTCCTCGAGCGTGGGGATCGAGACCGCGGCGCGGTACGTGCGGAGTACCTCCTCGTCCAATCCCTCCAGATCGAGGCTGGGGTCGGGGTCGAGGCGGCGTTCCGGCTCGGGCGGCATATAGCGAGCGACGGCGCGCAGCCCGAGTTTCGCCGCCAGCTCGGCGCGGGCGATCTCGAGGGCGATGTTACGCGTCATCAAGAGCCCGGCGATGCGCAGCAGGCAATCTTCGGCCTTCCATTCGCCCGGTTTGAAGTCGAGCAGGGTGAATTCGACGGGCAGCCGATCACCGGCGTGACGGATATAGGCGTTCACGCCGCGGGCGAAGGCCGCGCAGATGGACTTCGTGTCCGGCGAATAGCTCTGCCACTCCGCCTCCATGTCGCCCCGGTAGCGGACCAGGCGCGCGAAGCGGTCCCGTTCGACGTAGGCCGGCCCGAACACTTCGGCCAGCTCGCCGCGGCCGATGCGCCGCCAGATCTCCATCTGGTAGAGGCGATCCTGCGCGGCCACGAAGCCCTGGGCGAAAAAGAGGTCCTCAGAGGATTGTGCATAGATGTGCGGGATGCCCCAGCGATCGCGGATCACCTCGACGCTAGCGGCGAGGCCCTCAAGCCGCAGGGTTCCCTCAAGCTGCGCCAGCCGCTCGCGCGCCAGTTGGCGCAAGCCGGCTTCCGTGTCGGGCGAGGGCGATTTGGCGCGGCATCCGGCCAGCGCCACCACGGCCAGGAGGATGAGCTTGCGGGTCATGGAAGCCCATCTTAGCCGATCCGGCGCCGCCGGGCCGTGCCTCAGGCGGCGCCCAGGAGGACGGAGCGGATTCGGCGCGCGACGATCTTCACCTCGCGCGGCTCGAGCATCCAGGCGTTGACGATGAGATGCTCTTTGGAGCCGGGCACGACCTCGATCGAGGGGTTGCCCTCCCGAAGCTTTCGCACCACGTCGGGCACGCTCATGCCGAGTTTGGCCTCATCCCACCAGATGTGCACGTGCGGGACGTGATTGGCGATCGGCGGAACCTCGATCTTCGTCTGCACGGAGGGGATCGTGGCCACGGCATCGACGATGAGGTTGGCGCGGCGATCCAGCTCCTTGCGTTCGGCCTCCTCGTCGCGCTTGAGGTACAGCTCAACGGCCACCATCATGGCCAGGAGCTCTTCCTTGTTAACCTTCATGCCGCGGCCGATCGTGTCGGCGTACGGCGGTCCGTTCAGCCGCGCCGCCTCGATCAGGTCCTTGCGGCCGAGCAGCAGGCCGGCGCTCTGTGGCCCCCGGAGCCCTTTGCCTCCGGAAAAGCAGACCAGATCGAAGCCCATCTTCGTGTACTTCGACAGGTTCGCAGCCGGCGGCAGATCGGCGGCGCAGTCGTTCATGGTGGGCACGCCGTGCTTTTTGCCGAGCGCGGCAAACTCGGCCGCCGGGATGGCTCCGACCGGCTCGGCGAGGTTCAAAAACAGCATCATCGCCGTCCGCGGATTGACGGCGCGTTCCAGCTCCTCGCGGGTTTCGACCTCGACGAAGCGGATGCCGCAGTTGCGCACCGCGTGGTCGTAGCCAAAGCGGTGCTTCTTCTGGATGATGACCTCGTTCTTCATCCCGGTCGTATCCGGCAGGCGGCGGATGAAGTCCGGGTTCGTGCCCGTGATGCAGGCGGCGGTGCCGAGCGTCAAGGCGCTGGCGGCGCCGGCGGTCACCATAGCCGCCTCGCACCCAATGAGTGAGGCGATGCGCCGGCCGACGGCATCGTGCAAGTCGATGAGGGGCACAAAGCTCTTGGAAGCGTAAAGCCAAGCCTCCACTACCTCTTTGGGCATCAGCGAGGCCGTGAGCGTGGTGTAGGTTCCGGCGGCATTCAGAAACGTGCGGACGCCGAGTTCGCGGAAGTAGTCGCGGCGCGCGGCGGCGAAGGCGGCCTGCCGGCCGACAAGGCCGCCCACGAGCGGAAGGCCGGCCAGGGTCTTCAGAAATCCTCTGCGATGGGGCATGTCTGTCTCCGGGTATCTTTCAAATTTTTGCACGCCGGCGCACTCAGACCCAATCCGGCGGATCCTCCGGGCGCTGAAAGCGCCGGACGCCGGCGTCGTCCAGCTCGACGCCGAGCCCGGGCCCCTCGGGAATGCCCGCCGAGCCGCCCTGAATCTCGGGCGGATTCTTGGCCATCGCCAATACGTCGCGCGTCTGGCCGAGGCGCGTCTCGCTGGTGAGGAAGTCGTGTATCGACAGCCCGAAATGGATCGAGGCCATGGTGAGCAGGATGCCGCCCACATTGTGTGTCGCCACGGGGATGCGGTAGAGCGCCGCGAGCGTCGCGATCTTGACGATGCCGGTCAAGCCGCCGCAAAAGGCGATATCCGGGTAGATATAGTCGACCGCCTGGTGCTGGAGGAACGGATAGAAGCCGTGCGGCATCTCGAGCTTCTCGCCCGTCAGCAAGGGCACGCGCGAGGCCCGTTTCAGCGAGACCCAACTGTCGGAGAAGGGCACCGGCAGCGGGTCCTCGAGCCAGGTGGGCTCGATCTGCTCGACGGCGCGCGCGATGCCCACTGAGCTTGGCAGGTCGAACTCATTGTGGCAGTGCACCATGATGTCGTATTCCGGCCCCAGCTCCTGGCGCACGTTTTCAAACGCGGTCCGTATCTTGCGCAGGTCTTGATTGGAGAGCGTCGTCGTGTAGCGGCCCGAGGGCCGACCGATCGGTCGGGCGGCGTCGATCTTCACCGCCTTGAAGCCCAGCGGATCTTCGCGCAGCCTGGCCGCCCAGTCGCGTACGACGGCCTTGTCGAGCATGTCGCGCGGCTGGGAATTGATGAACATGGGCACGCGCTCGCGGAAGGGGCCGCCGAGGAGCTGGTAGACCGGCCGCCCGCTCAGCCGGCCGGCCAGATCCCAAAGTGCCATGTCGATTCCGCTCAGCGCCGGTATGCGCGCCATGTACGGGTGCATCAGCGTCGACATGCGATGGAAATGCACCTGGATCGCCAGCGGGTCCTGGCCCAGGAGCAGCGGCGCGTAGCGCTCCAGCCAGGCCTTCATCATTGCGCCGCTCACGCCGGATTCGCCGTAGCCGCTCAGGCCGGCGTCGGTGTCAATGCGCACCAGCGTGTGCGCCAGGCCCGTAACCGGCTTCAGTTTGATGCCGGTGATCTTGACCTTGCCCCGGTCGGCGGCCACGAGCCGCTCGAAACGGCCCAGAACCCCGCCGGCTGGCAAGGCCAGTGCAGCTTTCAGAAAACTTCGTCGCAGCATAGCGAGGCGTATTCTATCAGGACTCCTGCGAGAAGGACAGGTCGAGTAGGATAGAGCCATGCGACGCAGAAGCTTTCTCTCGAGCCTCGCCGCGGCGAGCGCCTTCGCCCAGACCGGGAAAGTGGTCCGCAAGGGACGACTGAAACAGGCGGTCACGCGCGGCTGCTTCCGCGGGACCAATTTTTCCTTCGAGGACATGTGCCGGGAGGCGGCGCGCCTCGGCGCGCTCGGCTTCGACCTGGTCGGCCCGGCTGACTTCCCGGTGTTAAAGAAGTACGGGCTCGTGCCGACCATGGTGCCGGGCGGCAGCGGCATCCGCGACGGCATCAACCGCAAAGAGCATCACGCGAAGATCGAAGCGGCGATGCGCCAGGCCATCGACAGCGCGGCGGCGCACGGGGCGCCCAACGTGATCGTGCTCTCGGGCGAGCGCCAGGGCATGTCCGATGAGGAGGGACTCGACAACAGCGTGCTGTTCCTCAACAAGATCAAGAGTCACGCCGAGGACAAGGGCGTGACGCTGTGCGTCGAGCTGCTCAACAGCAAGGTGAACCACCCCGACTACATGTGCGATCGGACGGCCTGGGGCGTCGAGCTGTGCAAGCGGGTGAACTCGCCCCGCGTGAAGCTGCTTTACGATATCTACCACATGCAGATCATGGAGGGCGACATCATCCGCACCATTCGCGACAACATCCAGTGGATCGGCCACTTTCACACGGCGGGCAACCCGGGGCGGCACGAGCTGGACGACACCCAGGAGCTCAACTACCGCGGCATCGCCCGCGCCATCGCCGAACTCAACTTCACCGGCTACGTCGCCCACGAGTACACGCCGACGGGCGACGCCCTGCGCGCGCTCGATCAGGCGCTGTCGATTTGCGACGTCTAGCGGGAGGTGCGCTTCGGGCAGCCTTTAAAATGGTGTCGTTATCTTCGCCGTAAACGAGAGGTGTTTCATGCCAATGTGTCGTCGTGCAACCGTAGCGATCCTTGCCGTCATCCTACTGCTCGCTTTCACCACCGGCTCGGCGCCGGCTCAGTCCGGAAGCAAACAGAGGGTCGTGGTTCACTTGACCCATTCCACGGACAATCTTCATGCGGCGAAGATGGCGGTTCATCTTGCCTACTTGATGCAAACGATGGGCGCCGAGGTCAGCATGCTATTGGACCTGGAGGGCGTGCGGCTTGCCGACAGCCGCCAGCCTGCCGAGTTGATCTGGGGCAAGGGTGAGCCCATCTCAAAGGAACTGGACGCCTTTGTCAAAGCCGGGGGACAGCTCCTGCTCTGTCCGCATTGCGCCGAGAGCGCGGGCATCACCGCGGCCAATCTCCGGCCCGGAGCGCGGATCGGCAAGCACGGGGAACTGGCCAAAGTCATCCTCGCCGCCGACAAAGTCTTGGACTACTGACGCGGCCGGCGCCTGAATGGTCCGGCTGGCCGTTGACAACCTCGAAGCTGAGCCGGTTGGGCGGCACTGGCGGGGTTTTGGCGACCCGGAGTGCCGGCCCAGGCGCGGACTCAATCCGCAAAAGCGCGCACGGAGTGAATGCCGTTGGATTCCAGTACGGCCGCCATCTTCTCGAGCGCCGACTTGTGGATCTGAGACACGCGGCTTTCGTTGATGCCCAGGGCGTTGCCGATCTCCTTCATCGTCAGTTCGTGGTTGTAATACATGAGGACCACTTTCTGGTACCGCTCGGGCAAGGTGCCGATGGCCGTGCTCAAGACGGTGCGAAGCTGCTCAAGAGCGCAAATCCGGTCCGGCTGCGTGTCCGGCTTGCCCGGGAAATCGGGCGGCGGCAGATCGTCTCCTTCGGCGCCGCGCCGCGAGGCCGAGATCAGCCCGACATTGCGCAGATCAAGCATTATCCTCCGCCAGCGGTCCTCCTCCACGCCCAGACGCTCGGCCACCTCCTGCTCGGTGGGATTGCGGTGCAATTCGGCGGCAAGGCTGCGCGTGGCGGCCTCCACCTGCTTGTGGCGGCGCCGCAGGTCGCGCGAGGCCCAGTCGAGCTGGCGCAGGCTGTCAAGAATGGCCCCCTTGATGCGGTGCTTGGCGTAGCTGGAGAAGGCGACTTTCTTGCCCGGGTCGAATTTCGTCACCGCATCAAACAGGCCGAGAATGCCCGCATGGACCAGATCGTCCAGGTCGACGTGAACCGGGAGGTTCTCGTGAACGCGCACCGCGATCGCCTTCACCAGGGGCAGGTGCTCGAGAATGATGCGGTCGCGCTTGGAGGTCGGACTGGCCGCAGTGTGCGCCCTCTTCTTGGCTGGCATGTTCGGTTCCTCGCAACGAACGCCGGTATCTGCCACCGGCAGGATCTTCGGCTCCGCCTGCGCCGGCGGGCGATTGCTCGAAGTGCAACCGGTAGGCCAGGGACCGTCGCGGCGCGGCCGCCCCATCCTCACGGCTTCGCCCGGCGTGGGCCTGGCCCCTTGCGAGTCAATGGATTCGGAGCGGAATCTCAGTCGTTGGCCCATTCTGTCTGCCGCGCCCTCACCTCCCGTCGCACTCAGTCGAGGCGCTCCCGGGTGCTCGGTTGAAACACGGGCAGCAGTTTCCGCGTTTCATTCCGGGACGCGTCCCGGGGTGGAACACCTGAGGCCGGCGATCGGGAGCAGGACTGACGGAGCCTCCACAGTGGCCAGTATGCCGGAGGGCCGGCGGAAAGTATCTTGGGCGAAACTGGGAGTTGAGGCGAGAAGTTGGCTGAGGGCCGGCTAGGGAGGACGCTTATCCCCCGGCGGGATAGGCGGGCGCCCGGGCGGGTATCTCCCGGGGAAAAGGCCGCCCCACCCGCCTCCGCAACCCGATGATCCGCATCCTCGATCTCGACTTCACCTACCCCGCAGGCCCGTTCCGCTTGCGCATCCCCCGGCTCGAGGTCCCCTCCGGCGCCCTGGCCGCCGTCACCGGGCCAAGCGGCTCGGGCAAGACGACGCTGTTGAATCTCATCGGCGGGGTTCTCGCTCCACGGGCCGGGCGCATCTGGGTGGACGGTTTTGAAATCACTACGCTTGAGGAAACCGCTCGCCGGGACTACCGTCTCCGGCACATCGGCATGGTGTTCCAAGAGTTCGAGCTGCTTGAATACCTCACCGTGCTGGACAACATCATGCTCCCGCACCGGCTGAGCAGCCGACTCCGGCTCGACTCCTCAGTCCGGCGCCGGGCCCGGACGCTGGCGGCCCAGGTCGCCA
>Ga0197142_1003664_pt1 | contig 12762 bp, 9 predicted proteins | sample GBS60_MetaG_FD_148614 | JGI IMG/M metagenome (GOLD analysis project Ga0197142, IMG submission 148614) | Sediment microbial communities from Great Boiling Springs, Gerlach, Nevada, United States - GBS 60_MetaG | ecosystem: Environmental > Aquatic > Thermal springs > Hot (42-90C) > Sediment... | reverse complement strand
CGCGCTCACTCTCATGTCGCTTCTTGGGATTATTTCAGCATTACAGCTTCCAAGACTGAACGTGAAGGCTTATTTCAAGGCGCAGGTTTTCAAAGAATCACGTTACGTGATTGCAGAGAGGGAGATTTCGAAAACTTTCTACCTCAGAGATGTTGCGATCGTCGCTGTTCCTTACAGGACAAGAGACGAGATAGACGATGTGGCTCGAGAGCTTCGAGATCTCTCTGGTGTTTCCATGGTGATCAATCCTTTTGAATTTCCCCTCACGATGGTCAACAACACGTCCCTCGCTCAGCGGCTCAGGCTCGTTGGACAATACGAAGGGCGCGACTATGCTCTGCTCGTGACGTTCATTTCTAAAAGTCCCGAAGACACTTCGAGAAGCATCTACAGGATCATGAAGGCGAGGGATGGTCTAGTCTTCGGAATTTCGTACATCGGTGCGATGGCGATAGATTACGTTCGAATGATTCTCATCTACCTCACTCCAGTTGCGCTCACGATCATGTTCGTGATCTTTTACCTCACACTCAAGAGTTTCTGGACCGCGTTGCTCGCGTTTCTTCCCAGCATTCTGGCCACCATCTACCTGCTCGCTCTGTACGCGGCGATAGGCAAACCGATCAGTATGGAGAATTTTCTAATGCCGTTCATAACGTTGATAATGGGAAGTTCTGCGGCGCTCCACTACGTGAACAGGTACCTGACTCTGAAAGATCCAAGCAGATACGAAAGATCTTACAAGGCGTTCAAGGAGACTTTTTTCGCATTGTTCATGACCGTTCTGACCACAGTGGTTGGATTTTTGAGCCTTGGTCTCACAAGTTCCCCAGTGATGAGGGAGATCGGCCTGAGCGGCGCAGCTGGTATGACCGCAGCGGGGGTAGCAACCTTCGTGTTTTTGCCACCGATAGTCACACTCATCCAAGACAGAAGAACGCCTGACATGACCGAAAGAAGGAGCTTGACAAAGAGAAGAACCAAGTTGCTGGTTTTCCTTTCACTGTTCACGTTCTTCTGTTTTTTCATCGGCAGAGTACAGGCGGATTTTCACTCTCTGCTGTTCTTCAGGTCCAACTCCAAGGTCATGAAGGGGGCTCGCGTGGTGGAAGCCATCGCAGGCATAAAGGTGCCCGTTTTTCTGAAAGTCGATATGAACGAGGACGTTCAGAGTCAGGAAGGTCTCGAGGCCCTGAAGAAGATGCGGGATCGTTTGAAAGATCATTGCGAAAGGATCTTCTCAATTTTGGATTTGTACGAGTTATTTCCACAGCCTCTGCGGAACCTGATTTCAATGCTGTTACCCGAAGGGATCCTGTTCGATCGCAAGAGCAATTCTGTTCTCGTGATTGCCTTCCCAAAACGAGTAGACAGCAGCACCTACAGGCAGATCGAAGAAACCGTCTCTTCACTTGCTTGCGGTCCGATCAGGTCCATCGAGCTCTCTGGCGAAGATTTCAAGTACATGGAGATGAACAGGTTCGTGATCCAGAACTTGCGAACGAGTCTGATGTTTGCCTTGCTTGTTATAGCGCTCATGATGGGGCTCACACTGAAAAATTTCAAACTCGGTCTTTTGAGCTGTCTGCCCATCGCATGGTTCTCTCGAACGAGCCTATCTATTCACCCGAAGGCCTATCATTGTCAACGCTCTCGGTGTCGCTCTGGGCTTCTCCGTGTTGTTCTTTTCTCCCATGAAGGTCCACGCGCACATCGCAGCGCTGATATTCATCGGGATGGTCCTGGCCTCGAGCTACACCTTGCTCTGGCTGACCTCAATCCTGCCGAACAGGGCTCACAACGCGCGTGATGCGAGAGACTTGTCTTCGTCCACTAACCTCTGGTAGAGTTCGATTCTCTTTTCGAAGTCCGCCTCACTCATCTTTCCCCTGCTTGTGTAGACGTTGGTCAATTTCTTGGGAAGACTCAACCCGGCGAAGTTGAAACCCAGCCTCTCTTTGAGCAAGTATTTCATTCCATGCACAATGTGGGCGATCTGATTCATCTTCGATTCATCGAAGTCGAATCCGACAGTGTTCAAACACTCAACTACCTTCTGTGGAGTGTAGACACCCCGTGCAAACAAACACATCACCAAACTGTTGGTGAGGACGCGCCAGACACCTTCTTCATACATAGCCCTGACTTCTTTCTCGATGTCTTCAGAACGTCCCAGATACTTTTGATCGATGCTGTATCCTGCACAGTCTAAGTGCGAATGTCTCACACCCACCGCGTATCCGACGAACGCGTCTGGACCGGTCATGTACCCAGGAGCTTCGTTTTTGTTGAAGCAGATTGCGAAATCTTCACCGCCGTACTTTTTTGCACAATAGTGAACACCCTTTTCGAGATCTCTGTAGAATTCGTTTTTCCCGAGTGCGATGTTCTCAAGAACCTTCAAATAAGTTTCCACATCGCCGAAGTTCAGGGCGAGATCTTCGGTCTGTTTCAGCGTGATGAAACCCCTTTGAAACGCTTCAGTCGCCCACGCAAGCACAACACCAATGCTTATCGCGTCCCAACCTTGTCGCTCGACGAAGTGAATCAGTTTGAGCACATCTTCCGCTTTCGAAACGCTGACATTCGAGCCCAGCGAATAAATGAGCTCGTGATCGTAGGAAGTCTTCAGAGCCTTGTACATGTGCGGATCAGCGAACAGTTCCCTCAAGACGCCCATGTGGATGCATCCTATGGGACAATGCGCACAGGAGATCTGCTGTGCGAGAAGATGGTCTGCGAAATACTCGCCACTTATTCCCTGAGCGCTTTCGAAGAAGCCTTGAGAAAAGTTCCGCGTCGGAAGACCCATTATTTTCGAAAGCGGAACCACGTTCGCCGCCGTGCCGAGATCTCTGTACTTGTATGTGTTTTCACTCTCGACGAGTTCCTGAAAAATTCGATCGTAGAGCGACTGATATGATCTTTTATCTCTCAGTTCTGGACAGTTGCTTCCTGACACAACGATCGCCTTCAAATTCTTTGAACCCATGATCGCTCCGAGGCCCAACCTTCCAAAGTGCCTTGAAGAATCCACAGTAACAGCGGCAATGGGAGAAAGCCTTTCACCCGCTGGTCCGATCCTGACGATGCTCCTTTTGCCCTTGCGGTGATCTTCCTTTTCTCTGAGAATTCTCTCGGTAGCAAGTGTGCTTCGACCCCAGAGCGAACTGCACGGCACCAGGCTCACTTCATCGCCGTCTATGGACAAATACACGGGTTTTTCCGACTTACCAACGATCCTGAGCACGTGAACGTTGGCCGAAAGCATCGCAAGGGAGAGTCTTCCACCCGCATGGGATTCACCCAGATCGCCCGTCAAGGGTGATCTGAACATCGCAACGGTCTTTGACATGCTTGGAAAATAGCCGTTCAGAGGACCTATCGCGAAATATATTGGAGACGTTTCTGAAAATGGATCCAAATCTGCTGTGATCTCTTGCATCGAAAGATAAGTCAGCACGCCTGTGCCACCCACGAACCTTTCGAAGAGTTCCGTCACATCCCTTTCTTCCATCTTTCCGCTCGTCAGATCTACGGACAACATCCTGTGCATCAGCCCACCTCCTCCATGGCGAGGACTTTGGTCGGACAGTAGCGAACACAAACGCCGCAGTGGTGACACACGATGGGCACTTGTTCCTGTTCGTCCCACTGGAGCGCGTTCGCAGCGCAGGCTTTGATACATTTTCGACAGTGTGTGCACAGTTCTTTCACCAGTTCCACACCGAAACCGCGTTTCGAAACTCTGAGCGCTCCAGTTGCACACGCCGCGGCACACTCTGGATCCTTACAAGCTTGACACACGCGCACAGAGAATGCGCCTTCGACTCCTGGATAGTTCTTCACCCTCATGGCTGACTTCTCTATTCCAACAGCTCCGTGCCACGTCCTCGTGCAGGCAAACATGCAAGAATAACATCCTATGCATCTTTCTCTGTCTTTCACGATGAGTTTCTTCGCCACGTTCTAAGCCTCCTTTCGTTGTTGATCCTTTTTCGACAGAAAGAATTGTATTAACCTGACGAGAGTAAATACAACCAAACAGAACACCGTGCCCGTCACGGCACCAGACACATCTATCATGACATCGTTCAAAGAAGCTCCTCTTCCTCTGAACTGCTGAAGATACTCATCCAAGCTCGCCACGAGTGCAGGCAGAGAAACTGAGATGATCACAGCCATCAAGACTTTGACTGAGTAGGTGAAAGCAAACCAGAAAGAAACGATGCCGAGCACCATGTAGAGTCCAAAATGCGCAGATTTTCTGACGAGCTCCACCGTGGGCATCTTTCTGTCTCCAAACCAAAGTTTGTTCAGGCCATTCTTGATCCTCACGAAAAGCTCAGTCTCAGAGAGATCCAACATTTGATCGATCCTCTTCAAGATGTCGTAGGCCCAGCGAGCCTGTCTGGACGAGACGACAGCGTTTCTTGTGCCGAAGTAAAGCACGATACCAGTCCAGAGAATCAGGATCGTTGCCAGCACAAAGGTCCATCTTCGATTCATCAGCTCTGCTCTCCTCACAAAAACATTCTGCACTATGAAACGAACACGAAACATTCCGATTTTTTTCAGAAAATGGTGCTTTCAGGATCTCATGTCGAAAAATTTTGCAAACCCGCTTTCGAAAGTGCTCAAACGATTCTTTGACACACTCGAATCGAAAAAGTTATAATTGAAAGGGCCGTGTCGAGATCTTAATGTCCCCACAACACTTCAAAAGTCGAGGAGGTGCTCCTATGAAGAAGTTGTTGTTGGTCCTGGCGGTGCTGTTGAGCCTTGTTGCTATGGCACAAGAAGTTATCAAGATCGGTGCCATTTTCCCACTCACGGGTGCAGCCGCTGCAACTGGAGTGAAGATCAAGTATGCAGTCGAGGTCGCACAGGAAATCATCAACGGTGCTTATCCTGAGATCAACCTCGCGCTCGCTAAATCTGCAGGATTGCCGAACCTCAACGGGGCTAAAGTGCAGTTCGTTTTCGCAGACCATCAGGGTAACCCAGAATTGGCCATGGCAGAAGCCGAAAGATTGATCAGAAACGAAAAAGTTGTAGCACTCATCGGTTGCTATCAGTCTTCCTGTACCAAACCAGCGAGCCAGATCGCTGAGAAGTACGGTATACCCTTCGTCGCTGGGTCTTCGAGCTCCGCAGCTCTCACGGAAAGAGGATTGAAATGGTTCTTCAGGATTGCGCCACACGACGGTATGGAAACTGTCTTCTTCTTCAACTACCTCAGATACTTGAACGAGAAGTACAACGCCAACATCAAGAGAGTTGCCGTCGTGTACATAGACAACGAGTACGGAGTGCATGCAGCGCTGATGGTGAAACAAAAGATCAAAGACTTCCCCGAGTTCACCCTTGTGGCAGACGTGAAATACCCCGTGAACGCGACCAACGTCGACATTGAGGTCCAGAAAATCAAAGCGGCTCGACCAGACGCGATCTTCCACGCTTCTTACATCGGCGACATGACCATGTTCGTCAAGAAGTACAAAGAGTTCAACGTGGTTCCAAAGGTCGTGCTCTCTTACTGTGGTGGATATCAGGACCCGCAGTTCGTTGTGAACCTCGGCAAAGATGCAGATTATTTTGCTGGAACGAACGCCACGACTCCCGCTTTGTTTGGGATAATGCCGATCCTCTCCAAAATCAACGAGATGTACAAGGCAAAGTCCGGTGTCGACATCGATGGCCCAACTTTGGAAGACTTCGCTTCTGCGCTCGTCATAGCTGAAGTGATTAACATCGCCGGTACAACTGAACCAGAGAAGATTCTCGAGGTTTTGAAGACCCACACCTTCGAGGCTCCCTATTTCGTGTCGGAAAAGATCCAATTCGGTTCGGACGGGCAGAACATCTATTCGGCTTCGGTGATGACGCAGATATTCAACGGAGTCTACGAAGCCGTCTGGCCGGAACAGTATCAAACACACGAGCCAGTGCCGCAGTTCCCGGATTGGAAAAAGAGATGAGTAATGAGGGGGGGCACCCGCCCCCCTTAAAAAATCTGGAAGGGGATGAGCATGCTCGCACAACTCGTTGTTACAGGCGTGCTGGTTGGAAGTGTCTATTCTCTCGTCGCAGTCGGTTTGACACTCGTTTGGGGATTGATGGACATCATAAACTTCGCGCACGGTGATTTCATGATGATCTCGATGTACACAGTCTTCTGGTTGTACGCACTCTTGAAATGGGATCCGCTCGTGTCGCTCCCCATCGCCGCTTTGGTGGCAGCCATGATAGGGCTTCTTACTTACAGACTGGTAATAAAACGTGTGCTGAACGCACCTGGTCTCATGGCTCTGCTTGCCACCTTCGGTTTGAGCTTGTTCATACGAAACTTTGCCCAGTTCCTGTGGAGTCCGAACTACAGGTTTGTCGGAGAATCGATCCTTTCCGGCAAGAGATTGATAATCTCCGATGTGATCGTTGGCCTTCCACAGCTCGTCGCAGCACTTGGAAGCATCGGTATGACACTCGCTGTAGCTTTGTTCATCAAGAAGACGAAGTTTGGAAAGGCTGTTCAGGCAACGGCGCAGAGCAGAGAGATCGCAGAGTTGATGGGCGTTGATACGGAGAAAGTGTACATGTTCACCTTTGCCCTCTCCGGTATCTGCGTCGGTGTTGCGGGAACTTTGCTCTCAGGTATCTTCCCGGTCTATCCAGAGTCGGGTGCGATGTACGGTCTTCTGGCTTTTGTGATCGTCGCACTGGGTGGGTTCGGAAACATATGGGGCGCCTTCTATGCGGGAATCATGATTGGACTCGCCGAAACGATCGGTGGTTTTTATCTTGGAACCCAGTTCAAGTACGCGATAGCTTTCCTCATATACTTGCTCGTACTGCAGTTCAGGCCCAAAGGGCTATTTGGGTGGTGAAAGTGGATGAAGAAAACACCGCTACTCGTCATCCTGGCGATACTTTTGATCTTGCCCCTTGTGGTCAAAGATGTGAACTTTCAGCACGTCATGCTCATGATGCTCATCTTCGCAGGTCTCGGCGAAGCGTGGAACATCATCACGGGTTTTGGCGGGCAGACATCCTTCGGTCATGCTGCGTTCTTTGGGATAGGTGCGTACACCTCCACGGTGCTTTTCTACAAATTCAACGTCTCACCATGGATCGGTATGATACTGGGTGCGTTGTTCGCAGGTGTTGTGGCTTTTTTGGTGAGCTATCCATGCTTCAGACTAAAAGGCCACTACTTCGCTATAGCGACGCTCGCAGTAGCTGAAATTGTAAAGCAACTGTTTGTCAGCTGGGACTACGTCGAGGGTGCCACGGGTATTTCCATTCCCGTCGTTGCCGACAGTTTTTGGGCGATGCAGTTCCATCGTTCGAAGATCCCGTACGTTTTAATTGCCTACGGTCTCTTCGTTTTCGTTCTGTTCGTCGCTCTGGTAATCGAGCGCAACAAGATGGGCTATTATTTGAAGGCGATAAGAGAAAGCCACGAAGCTGCTGAGGCACTCGGAATAAACACGGCTCGCTACAAACTGCTCGCAATGATTGTGAGTTCGATGCTCACAGCGCTTTTCGGCACACTCTATGCGCAGTACATACTCTACATAGATCCCTTCATGGTTTTTGGGTTGGAGGTGTCGATGAAGATCGTTCTGCTGACGGTTCTCGGTGGGCTCGGTAACGTGTACGGTCCGATCATCGGTGCGGCGATACTCATACCTCTTTCTGAGTACACGAGAACCTTGCTTGGAGGTACAGGTAAAGGTATCGATTTGATGATCTACGGCATTCTTATAGTCATCGTTGTGGTTTTCGAGCCGAGGGGAATACTGGGACTTCTGAGAAAACGCAGCAGAAGGAGGATCAACTATGGCAAGAGCACTGCTTGAAGTACAGGGGATCACCATGAAGTTCGGTAATCTCGTCGCAAACGACAACGTCTCCTTTTCCGTGAACGAAGGTGAGATCGTCAGTCTCATTGGGCCTAACGGTGCTGGTAAGACGACGCTTTTCAACTGTATAAGCGGTTTTTACAAGCCATTCAGCGGGAGGGTCTTCTTTGAAGGAAAGGATATAACCGGTAAGCCGCCTCACCAGATAACAATGATGGGCTTGACCAGGACTTTCCAGATCGTCAAACCTCTGAAAGATATGACCGTCAGAGACAACGTACTCACTGGAGCGTTTTTGAGATCTTCCAGTAGGAAGGAAGCTGAAAAGATAACGGACGAAGTGCTCCAATTGACACACCTTTGGGAGAAGAAAGACATGCTCGCAGGCAGTCTGACCACGGCGGACAAGAAAAGGCTCGAGATAGCCCGCGTGCTGGCCACCAAACCCAAGATGGTCATGCTCGACGAAGCAATGGCCGGTCTGAACCAATCGGAGATAAAGGAAGCAATGGAACTGTGCGTCAAGCTCAACAAATCTGGAATAACGCTCTTGATCGTGGAGCACATCATGGAAGCGATAATGCCCATATCCCACAGGGTGATCGTGTTGAGCGCTGGAAAGAAGATCGCCGAAGGTAAACCGGCTGAAGTCACGAACAACGAAGAGGTCATAAAGGCGTACTTGGGGGAGAGATACTATGCTAAGAGTAAAAAACTTAACAACAGGCTATGACGGAGTTCCTGTGGTTTTCGATGTTTCTCTCGAGATCAACGAAGCAGAGTTCGTCGCAATTGTGGGTTCCAACGGGGCTGGCAAGACCACGATTCTGAGGACGATCTCTGGATTGCTTAAACCCATCTCGGGTGAGATAGAGTTCGAAGGAAAGCAGATTCACAAGTTGACCGCCCACGAGATCGTTCGCTTGGGCATAGCACACGTGCCCGAAGGCCGGCATGTTTTCGGCAAGATGTCCGTCAGAGACAATCTGCTCATGGGTGCTTACACGCTTAACGACAGAGCAAAGGTCAACAAGTTGCTGAACGAAGTCTTCGAACTTTTCCCGAGGTTGAAGGAAAGGGAAAATCAAAAGGCCGAGACACTTTCTGGTGGAGAACAGCAGATGCTCGCCATCGGCAGAGCTCTCATGGCCGAACCGAAATTAGTGCTCGTCGATGAAATGTCTTTGGGTTTGATGCCCATGATGGTGGACAAGGTCCTCGAAACACTGAAACAGATAAACAAGGAAAAAGGTGTCACAATACTGTTGGTTGAACAGAAAGTTCAAGAAGCTTTGGAAATGGCCGATAGAGGATACGTGCTCCAGACTGGCAGGATCGTCGCGCACGGAACTGGCAAAGAACTGCTCGAGAGCGATTTGGTGAAAAAAGCGTATTTGGGCATGTGAAAAGTTATCTTTTGAAAAAGGGGCGCAACGGCGCCCCTCAGATTCTTAAAGCGATGTTGTTATGTTTTGAACTTTCTCACTTGTTCCACCAAGCTTTCTGCTATCGAAGATAGTTCCTCTGACAGACTGCTCACGTTCTGCGCTCCATTCGCTTGCTGTCTCACCGCTTGCGTCATCTCTTCCACCTGCTGCGCTATCGTCGTGATCGATCTCGTCGCTGTGTCCATCGCACTGCTCATCTCTTCTGCAGCAGCACTCTGTTCCTCTGCGCTCGCTGCCAAACTCTCTATCTGACTCACCATGCTGTTTATCTGCCCTGTTATCTTGCCAAATTGTTCCACCACCGTCTGTGATTGTCCGCTTATGTTCTCTACAACGTTCACTACCTCTTTCGTAGCATTGTCTGCTTTCATCGCTCCTTGGCTTATCTGTCCAAGTATCTGTCCTATCTGGTCCGTCGCTCTCTTGCTCTCTTCTGCAAGCTTTCTTATCTCATCCGCAACCACAGCAAAGCCTCTTCCCGCTTCTCCTGCTCTGGCTGCCTCTATCGCAGCGTTCAACGCCAACAAGTTCGTCTGCTCTGCTATGGAGTTTATCGTCTGCAGTATTTGACCTATGTTCTTGGCTTGTTCACTCAACTCTCCTACCACCAAAGCTGTCTGTTCCACTTTGTCTTTGGCTTGTTTTATCATCTCCACGATGCTCTTTATGGCACTTTCACCTTCTTTGGCAGCTCTGTTGACTTGATCAGATCTTTCTGTGAGCTGTTGTGCCGCCTTGGATACGTTCTGTGCGCTCGCCGCTACTTCTTCTATGCCACTGGTGACTTCTTGTATGGAAGCAGATGCGTTCTGCGCTGATCTGTTCACCTCTTCCATCTGTGAGGCAAGTTCTTCTGAAGAGGCGCTCAATTGCTGAGCTGACGAGGACAACTGTTCACTCGAGGACACGACTCTGTCAGAACTTTGGGATATCTCTTTCACCATACCGTTCAAATCCTGCTGCATTTTTTGCATCGTCTGTGATAGCTCGTAGAATTCCTTGCTTCTGAACTTTGCCTCGAGTTTTTGCGTTAGATCACCCTGAGCGATCTTGACGATGAACGAAGATAGTACGCCAAACGGTTTGATCAAGACGATTTGAACGAAGAGATATCCTATGACTATTGAGGCAGCTATAGATATCGCGGTAACAATGAGCGCGTTCCTCAAAAACGTCCTGTTACCAGCCGAAACGATCTCGTTCACCCTCTGTTGTGGCACTCCCACGAAAAGTATTCCTATGACGTTACCTTTCTCGTCCAAGATGGGGTCGTATCCTGTGAAATAGTCTTTACCGAGGATCTTTGCCTGGCCAACGTACCTCTGTTTCTGCGTTATCGGTTTGTAGGCTGCGCTCTCTTTTCCAAGGAAAGTTCCGACGGCTCTCGTTCCGTCGTCTTTGCGGATGGAGGTTGAAACCCTTTTGAAGTCGTCTCCTTCGGCTTGAAAGATAGTTGCAACCACGTTCATTTGCTTGCTTATTTTGTCAACCACTTCGAATCTGTCTTTGATCGGTTTACCGTCTTTGTCCACGAGTTGACCGTCTTTCAAAGAGAGCGTTCCGTACTCGTTCTTGACGTACTCTTTCAGAACTTCGAGTGCGCCGTTGATCTGCATCTCCTCGGTGACGCTGGAAATGGTCCTTTTGTTTTGCAAGCTCGTCGCCATGAAAAGTGGGACCACACCTATGAGCGTAACGGCGACGAGGAATATTATGCCGTAGATCCTTAGAGACAATCTCATTTGCAGAACCTCCTCGCTTTTGATTTTGTTTCCAAGGTGAATGGGGAAAGTTGTCACATTGAATAAATTAACAAGCACAACGTTAGAGGATAAATGATTTAAGTAAACAAGAACGAAAGGAAAGTATAAAGAGGCTTAATGTGAACAAAATCAAATATAATGCGTACACTCTAAAAGTGAACAGCGTTGCAACATCGGAATTTCAACGAACACTCATTCGCATTTGTGAGTGAATCTACATTATCTCACGGCTCTTTTTCGGATCACGTACAATTCAACCAAACCGCCATCTTTCCAGCCTGTCTGTTGCACCAAAGATGGTACGGCACCAACGTGATGTTTCGTTCTGTCTTGAGACTGCGCCTCGAATATGGTCTGTAGAGCTGCATGTCTTTTTCTATTTCAAAGCCTCGGCCTGTCAAGAATGTTGTCCTTCCCAACGTCGAGTCGTATTCTACGTTCTCTTTGAGAGGTTCGTTTGGATCCAGCGTGAAGGTCCACACGTCAACGTCTGGATTGTCGATCTGCTCTGCGCAGAAAAGAATTGGTCCTTTGAAGACCGCTACCTTGTCTGTGTTCTCTCTAACGTACGGGTGAGACTGCACCAATCTCACGTTCATTTTGAGCGTCAGTACGATTCTGTTCAAACCCTTCCACTCTCGTGAGAGTTTTGCATAACCGTTTTCGAGATTGAACTTCGCTTCTTCGTTGTTCAAGAAAATCTCGAAGTCCTCCGCCCAACTCGGTATTCTCAAGAACAGATCGAAACGAACAGGATCTTCTGTTTTCACGAGTATTTCTACTTCGCTCGAGAAAGGATAATCTGTGTTCTGCCAGACCGAAACCTTTTCACCGTTCAAGGTAGCTCCACAGTGACTGTTCTCGTAGAGATGAACCCAAAGGCCTTTGTCTGACACCGTGTACAGATAGTTCGTCATGCTCGGCAAAAAGCGTGCCAAGTTGGTCGGACAGCAGGCGCATTTGAACCACTCTTGTCTGACATGCTTGCCAGAATCCTCCAGCGGGTTCACGTAGAAGTAATGCTTCCCATCTATGGAGATGCCCGAGAGCAGACCGTTGTAGAGGACAAGTTCCATCGTGTCGGCGAAAACACTCTTTCCAGTTGCCAAGAGCATTCGCCAGCTCCACATGAAATTGGCTATCGCGGCGCACGTCTCTGCGTACGCCCTTCGATTGGGAAGCTCGTAATCTTCGCCGAAAGACTCTCCTTCGTACCTCGATCCAACTCCACCAGTGATGTACATCTTTTTAGTGATCATGTTGTTGTAGAGTTCGATCAGAGTTTTGAAGAAACTCTCTTCTTTCGTTTCCAAATAAAGATCTGTAGCACCACAGCACAGATACAACATCCTCACGGCATGGCCCACGACCTCGTTCAATTCCAAAAAAGGTTTGTGATCTATCGTGTATTCATTGCCGCCGGCGTATCCTTTGCCTCTCTCGAGGATGAAGAAGCGTGCCAGATTCAAATAATCTCGGTTCTTGGTCTGCCTGAACAACTCTACGAGCGCCATCTCGATCTCTGGATGTCCGCTCGCACCTTTTTTCTTATCCGGGCCGAAAGTTTTGTTTATGTGATCTGCAAATCGCAATGCCACGTTCAACAATGTCTTCTCCTTGGTCACTCTGTGGTGTGCTATCGCCGCTTGGATCAAGTGACCTGCGCAGTAAAGCTCGTGCATGTTG
>Ga0197142_1003663_pt1 | contig 12762 bp, 11 predicted proteins | sample GBS60_MetaG_FD_148614 | JGI IMG/M metagenome (GOLD analysis project Ga0197142, IMG submission 148614) | Sediment microbial communities from Great Boiling Springs, Gerlach, Nevada, United States - GBS 60_MetaG | ecosystem: Environmental > Aquatic > Thermal springs > Hot (42-90C) > Sediment... | reverse complement strand
CTACCCGCTGGCGGAGCGGCCGGCCACAGTGAATTACATCATCGGCCTGGGAGGCCGGGATGTCTCCCCGGAGGTCTTCCACGATCTGGCGGCCCGGGCCCGGAAGGAAGTGGAGGCCGGACCCACCGGGGAATATTTCCTCTATGGAGTGCGAGGCTGATGGACAAATTCGGATTCGCCCAGAGCCAGAAATTTGACACCTATGCCTCCCGGCTGCTGCCCCGGGAGGAATATTTCACCTCGGGGCACCGCTCCTGCCAGGGCTGCGGCGAGGCCCTGGCGGTGCGCTGGGTCTGCAAGGCCATCGGCAAGGACGCCATCATCGCCCACGCCACCGGCTGCATGGAGATCGTCTCCAGCGGCATGCCCCAGACCTCCTGGATGCACCCCTGGATCCACGTGGCCTTCGAGAACACCGCGGCGGTGGCCGCCGGCATCGAAACCGGCCTCAAGATCCTGGCCCGCAAAGGCAAGATCCCCTCGCCGCCTCCGCCGGTGGTGGCCATGGGCGGGGACGGCGGCACCTCGGACATCGGGCTGCAGGCCCTCTCCGGCGCCCTGGAGCGGGGGCATAACTTCACTTATGTCTGCTGGGACAACGAAGCCTACATGAACACCGGCATCCAGCGGTCCAGCTCCACCCCCTACGGGGCCATGACCACCACCTCCCCGCCGGGAAAGCGCAGCATCGGCCAGGCCACCTGGAAGAAGAACATGGTGGCCATCGCCGTGGCCCATGGCATCCCGTACGTGGCCACCGCCTCCCCCAGCTATGTCTTCGATCTCTACTTCAAGGTGCGCAAGGCCATCGAAACGCCGGGGCCGGCCTACATCCACGTGCTCAGCGTCTGCCCCACGGGCTGGCGCTCGGCCACGGACCTGAGCGTCCGCCTGGGCCGCCTGGCAGTGGAGACCGGGGTCTTTCCTTTGTATGAGGTGGTGAACGGCCGCTACCGCCTCACGGTGCAGCCCCCCAGGCTGCGGCCGGTGATCGATTACCTGAAGCCCCAGGGGCGCTTCCGGCATCTGCGCCAGCCGGAGCTGGACCTCATCCAGCGCCAGACCCTGGCGGCCTATGAGCTCCTTTTGGCCAAATGTCAGGCGCCGTACCCGGAATTCCCGGTGCTCACGGCGGCAGAAGAAGAAATCATGAGCGAGGGTGCATGATGGATGCGGCGCGGCTGGAAGCCATCCTCTCCCGCTATGAGGGGGAGCCGTACGACCTGATCCCGGTGCTGCAGGAGATCCAGGACAATTACGGCTATCTGCCCAAGGACGAGGTGAAGGAGGTGGCACGGCGCCTGAACGTGCCTTTGACCCAGATCTACAGCGTGGCCACCTTCTACAAGATGTTCACCCTGGTCCCCAAGGGCAGGCACCAGATCAAGGTGTGCCTGGGCACCACCTGCCACCTGAAGGGGGGGCTCCGCCTGGTGGACTCCCTCTCCAGCCGTCTGGGGGTGGAGGTGGGCTATACCTCCAAGGACGGGCAGTTCTCCCTGGAGACGGTGGGCTGCCTGGGGTCCTGCGCCCAGGCCCCGGTGATGATGGTGGACGACAGATACTTTGCCCGGGTCACCGTGGACAAGGTGCCCAAGATTCTGAAACTCTACCAGTCTTAAGAGGCGGGGCTGCCGGAGGGGACCGGCCCTCAGGGCCCACCGCCGTGAATGAGATCGCCTATGCCCAAGTTCGAATCCGTTGATCATTTAAATGAATATCGGCGCCAGCTGCGGGCCCGACGGGACCCCAGCCAGCCCCAGGTGCTGGTCTGCGCCGGCCCCGGGTGCCTGCCCCTGGGAAGCGAGGAGGTGGCGGCGGCCTTCCGGGCCCAGCTGGAGGAGAGGGGCCTTGGCGCCCAGGTGGCCCTGAAGGCCAGCGGCTGCCATGGTCTCTGCGCCCGGGGGGTGCGGGTCCTCCTCCGGCCCCAGGAGATCGCCTACCAGAAGGTGACCCCCGACGACGTCCCGGAAATCGTGGAGACCACCCTGGTGGGCGGCGGCGTGGTGGAGCGCCTGCTCCACGAGGAGCCCGAGACCCACGAGATCTGCCGCCACAAGGGCGACATCCCCTTCTACCGGAGCCAGCAGGCCATTGTGCTGCGCAAGCTGGACGTCATCGATCCCGAGTCCCTGGACGATTACCTGGCCCTGGGGGGCTACCGCAGCCTGCGGAAGATCTTCTTCGAGATGACCCCGGACGAGGTCATCGAGGCGGTGGAGCGCTCGGGCCTCAGGGGCCGGGGCGGCGGCGGTTTCCCCACCGGCCGCAAATGGCGCATCTGCCGGGACACCGGGGATCCCGTCAAGTTCGTCATCTGCAACGGCGACGAAGGCGACCCCGGGGCCTTCATGGACCGGGCGGTGATGGAAGGCGACCCCCACGCGGTCATCGAGGGCATGATCATCGGGGCCTACGCCGTCGGTGCCCGCCGGGGCTACATCTATGTGCGCCATGAATACCCCCTGGCGGTGAAACGCCTGCAGCTGGCCATCCAGCAGGCCCGGGAGGCGGGCTTTTTGGGCAGGAACATCCTGCGCTCCGGGTTTGACTTTGACATCCAGATCAGCCAGGGCTCCGGGGCCTTTGTCTGCGGCGAGGAGACCGCCCTCATCGCCAGCATCGAGGGCCACATCGGCGAGCCCATGCCCCGGCCGCCCTATCCGGCGGTCTCCGGGCTCTTCGGCCAGCCCACCATCATCAACAACGTGGAGACCTGGGCCAACGTGCCGGAGATCATCAATATGGGGCCGGAGTGGTTCGCCGCCATCGGCACCGAAGGGAGCAAAGGCACCAAAATCTTCTCCCTGGTGGGCGCGGTGCATCACTCCGGGCTGGTGGAAGTGCCCATGGGCACGACGCTCAGGCAGATCGTCTTTGATATCGGCGGCGGCATCCCCGGCGGCAAGGCCTTCAAGGCGGTGCAGACCGGCGGCCCCTCCGGCGGCTGCATCCCGGCTGAGTTCCTGGACCTGCCGGTGGATTATGACAGCCTCCAGCAGGTGGGCTCCATCATGGGCTCCGGCGGCCTCATCGTCATGGACGAGACCAGCTGCATGGTGGATGTGGCCCGCTATTTCATCGGCTTTCTCTATGAGGAGTCCTGCGGCAAGTGCACCCCCTGCCGGGAAGGCCTGAAACAGCTCAAAAAGATCTATGAAGACATCACCCACGGCCGGGGGGAGGAGAAGCATCTCACCCTGATGGAGGATCTGTGCGCCGTCATGGCCTCCGCCTCCATCTGCGGGCTGGGCCAGAGCGCGGTGAATCCGGTGCTCTCCACCCTGAAGTATTTCCGGCACGAATATGAGGCCCACATCCGGGACAAGAAATGCCCCGCTCTGGTCTGCCGGCCCCTCCTCAAGTACACCATTGACCCCGAGACCTGCACCGGCTGCCTGGCCTGCGTCCGGGAGTGCCCGGTAGGGGCCATCTCCGGGGTGAAAAAGGAGGCCCAGGAGATCGACCAGGAGCTCTGCATCAAGTGCGGCCTGTGCTTTGAGGTCTGCCAGTTTGATGCGGTGAGGAGGGAGTAAGGCCATGCCCGTGCGCAAACTTGCCGATCAGGTCACCCCCCGGACCATCGAGGAGGTGGGCCTTTATATCAACGACACCTTGGTGCGGGCGGACACCTCCTGGACCATCCTGCGCACCGCCCGGGAGATGGGCATTGACATCCCCACCCTGTGCTACCATCCGGACCTGCCCTCCGAGGGCCACTGCCGGCTGTGCGTGGTGGAGATCGGGGAACCGCCCCGCACCCGTCTGGTGAACGCCTGCACCTACCCGGTGGAGGCCAACCTGAAGGTGCAGACCCACTCCGAGAAGGTCATGCAGGCCCGGCGCCTGGTGCTGGAGCTGCTCCTGGCCCGGACCCCCAAGGCCAAAATCATCCGGGACCTGGCCCACGCCCACGGGGTCTATGAGAGCCGCTTCCACACCGAGGATCCGGAGGAGCTGTGCATCCTCTGCGGCCTGTGCGTGCGCACCTGCCGGGAGATCGTGGGGGTCTCCGCCATCAGCATGGCGGGCCGCACCCCCGACAAGGAGGTGGCCACCCCCTTCAAGGAGGCCTCAGAAGCCTGCATCGGCTGCGGCTCCTGCGCCTTCATCTGCCCCACCGGGGTCATCCCCTACACCGAAAAGGACGGCATCCGCACCATCTGGGGCCGGGACTTTGAGCTGGCCGCCTGCCGGGTGTGCGGCAATTACATCGAACCTCTGGCCCAGCTGGAGCATTGGGCCCGGATTACCGGTGATCCGGTGGAGACCTTCCTGGTCTGCCGGGACTGCCGCTGAGCCTGAGGCATTTCCGGGGGAGGGCCGCGGCCGGTCCTCCCCCGGATGCCCCTGGCCAGGCCTGGCGGATTTCCCCCTCCCTCCCTTGCTCCTGGAATTTGATATAATAAGGAAACGCCTGCCCAGCCCCTGAGGCCGGGCGGGTGCGTCTGCACCCTGAGTCACCCAGAAAGGCAAGGCCCGGTAGCGGTTTCAGTCCATTTCCGACCTCATCTCTCTCGCTCAAGCTTTTCCTGTCTGCCACCGATCCCTGAGCTGAGATTTGCCTGTCATTCTGTGGTGATCGTTCCAAAGCCGGGGGCAGCTCCGCCCCTTGAGGAGGAAATGCGCATGCACCGAGCCCTGTGGTTTTTTCTGTCTCTGATTTTCGGGCTGCTTTTGGTCAATATTTCCCTGGATCCCAGCCCCTTTCTGCCCCCGGCCCCGGAGACGGTGGCCGCCGCGCCCCGGGATCCCGCCCTGCCCCTCACCGAGGCGGAGTACAAACGCCTGAAGGCGGCGGTGAGCTCCTTTGACCTGGCTAACGGCCTCACCCGGCAGGATTTTGAGACCATGCCCCAAGGCCGACACCATGCCTTCTACTTCATGCTGGGGGCCTTCTGGCTGGTGCTGGGGCTGAAGACCCTGGGAAAGCCCAGCAAGGACGAGGACTAACGCCCCGGCTTCCCCGGCGGTCTGAACCAGGAAATGGGGGAAGGGCCATCGGTCCTGGTTCGGCGGCATCCATCAGCCCTCGAACTGCTGGGGAGTCGGTCCTGAGCCGGCGCCCCCAGCCCCGCCCGGCTCCCGGCGGAGGCAAGGGCTTTCCCCTCCGCAGAGGGGAAAGCCGGGGCCGGGGGTTCCTTTCCCGCAAACCGCCAGGAGGAAATGCCATGTTCCGGGTGCTGACCGCGGCCCTGGTGCTGCTGGCCGTCCTGTGGGGGGCGGCGCCGGTGTGGGCCGGCAAGGATCTCACCGGCCGGGTGGAGGCCCTGCCCGCTGGAGGCGTGGGTCCCTGGATCATCAGCGGGGTGCCGGTGGAGGTGACCCCGGTCACCCGCATCAGGCTGAAGGGGCCCCTTACCCCGGGCCGGGCCGTGCGGGTGAAGGGGTATTACGCCCCTGACGGCCGTTTTGTGGCCACCGAGATCAAGGCCAAAAAGGCCAAGAAGGGCAAGAAGCACTGGTGAGGAGTTCCCGCTACCGCCTCGTTACCTTCGGCTGCAAGGTCAATCAGCATGACAGCGCCGGCCTGGCCGCGGCCCTGGCCGCCCGGGGCTGGGAGCCCGCCCCGCCCGGGGAGGCGCCCCACCTCATCCTGGTCAACACCTGCACCGTCACTGCCCGGGCCGATCAGGAAGCCCGGCAGGTCATCCGCCGCTTGGCCCGGGAGCACCCGGGGGCGGTTCTGTGGGTGACGGGCTGTTACGCCCAGCGGGCCCCGGCGGAGGTGGCGGCCCTTCCGGGGGTGCAGGGGGTGCTGGGGAACCGGGAAAAGGCCCGCTTGGGGGATTTCCTTTGGCGGTGGCCGGCCGGCGGGCCCTGGGTGGAGGTGGGGCAGTTTTCCCCGGGGGTGCCCTTCTCCGGCTCCTTTCCCTGCCATTTTCCCGGCCACACCCGAGCCTTCCTCAAGATCCAGGAGGGCTGCAATCATCGCTGCGCCTACTGCATCGTGCCTGCGGTGCGGGGGGAGAGCCGCAGCCTCGCCCCGGAGGCGGTGGAGGCCGCGCTGGCGGATCTTGCCGCCCACGGCTTCCAGGAGGTGGTGCTCACCGGCATTGATCTGGGGCAGTACGGCCGGGACCTGACGCCCCCGGGGAGCCTGGCCGGGCTCCTCCGGCGGCTGGCCGCCCGGGCCTGGCCCCTCAGGCTGCGCCTCAGCTCCCTGGAGCCCCAGGAGGTCACCCCGGAGCTTCTGGCCGCGCTGGCGACGCTGCCGGAGCTTTGCCCCCATTTCCACCTGCCCCTTCAGAGCGGTTCGGCCGCGGTGCTGGCGGCCATGGGCCGGCCCTATGGCCCGGAGCATTTCCGGGAGCTGGCCCGGGAGCTGCTGGCCCGCTTCCCCGAGGCCGCCCTGGGGCTGGATGTGCTGGTGGGCTTTCCCGGGGAAAGCCCCGCAGATTTCGCCGCCACCTGGGAGCTGGTGGCCTCCCTGCCGGTGGCCTATCTCCATGTCTTTCCCTTTTCCCCCCGCCCCGGAACCCCGGCCGCCGGCCTTCCCCCAGTGCCCCGGGAGGAGGTGCGGGTCCGGGCCGCCCGCCTGCGGGAGCTGGGCCGCCACAAGAAGGCCGCCTTTTATGCCGGCCAGGTGGGGAGAACAGGGGAGGTGCTGGTGGAGCGGCCGGCGCCCCGGCCCGGCTGGCTTTCGGGTCTCAGCCGCAATTACCTCCGGGTGCTCCTCCCCGGGCCGGCGGCCTGGGTGAACCGCCGCCTCCCGGTGCGCTACACCGGGGTGGGGGAAGGGGTCATGTATGGGGAAGTGGCGGGGTCCTGAGAGGCGGCGGAGTCTCCCCGCAGCCGGGGTGCCGGGGGATCTGACCCCTGAATGGGAGCCGACGGGAGCCCTGGATTCCCACTTCTGAGTCACGAGCCCCGGTTTTCGCCCTGACCCTTTGGCCGTCTGTCCTCCCCGCCCCAAATTTTTTGGACCCTTGCGAGCCCGAATCCGGGCCGGGAAGGGCAGGGGAATGCCGGGGGTCCGGGGGAGGGGCGATCCCATCCCTGAACCGCGGCGGGCCAGCGCTCCCGGGCGGCCGGAGGGCTTGGGGGCGCGATCGGGACCGCCGCTTTCCCGGGCGGTTCCCTCTTCTCCGGCAGTACCGGCCGAAATCGGCCCCGGTCTCCCTGGCGCAAGGACGTCCAGGGGGTGAACCGCCGAAAAAAAAGCCCCGTTTCCCAACGGGGCGAAAATTGTCAGGGATTCAAGGGTCGGTGTCCCCGCTGCCCGGACACTCTTCCCGGCTGGGCGGGGGCGGCAGCAGGACCCCGGACCGCTTTCTTCCTGCCCCCCAGCCGGCCCGGGATGGCCGGGAGACCGAAGGGGGTGAGGAAACCAGACCCGTCCCCGGGCACCCTCCAGGGACGTTCCCGCCGCTCCGGGAATCCGAAGCTTCCCCTCCCCGGAGGCTGCTGCCCTGGTTTAGGCCGGCACCCCCTGGAAAGCCGGGGCTGCGGCCCAGGGACGGCGGAATTCCCGGTTGTGGGTGGCGGGCACCCACAGCCGCCAGGCCTCCCGCTGGGCCATGAGATGGCGGAGGAAGCGCAGGTGGAAGTCGTGGCTGCCCCGGCTCACCTCCACCCGGCCCACCAGCGGCAGGCCCAGGAGGGCCAGATCCCCCACCGCGTCCAGGATCTTGTGGCGCACGAATTCCTCGGGGAAGCGCAGGCCCCCGGGGTTGAGCACCCCGGTGTCGTCCAGGACCAGGGCGTTGTCCAGGGAGCCCCCCAGGGCCAGTCCCTGGGACCGGAGGTATTCCACCTCCTTCAGGAAGCCGAAGGTCCGGGCCGGGGCGATCTCCCGCCGGAAGCGCTCCAGGGTCAGGGAGACGGAGAAGCGCTGCCGGCGGATGAGCGGATGCGGAAATTCGATGCTGTAGGAGATGCGGGGCTGGCCGGGGCTGACCCGCATGAAACAGCCGTTCTCCCGGAGCTCCACCGGGCGCTCCACCATGAGGTAGGTGCGGGGCCAGGGGAGGGAGCGCAGGCCCGCCTCCAGGATGAGCTCGGTGAAGGGCGCGGCGCTGCCGTCCAGGATGGGGAGCTCGGGCCCTTCCACCTGCACCAGGGCGTTGTCCACCCCCACGCCGTAGAGTGCCGCCAGGAGATGTTCCACAGTGCTGAAGACCGCCCGGCCCTCCCCCAGGGTGGTGGCCCGCGCCGTGCTCACCACCCGGCTGAAATGGGCCGGCACCTGCGGGCGCCCGGGCAGATCCTCCCGGACAAAGCGGATGCCGGAGTTGGCCGCCGCCGGAAAGAGGGTGAGCGTCACCGGCTCGCCGCGATGCAGGCCGATGCCGCTCACGGTCACCGGCCGGGCCAAGGTCTTTTGCCAGATCATGGTAATCCCCCCGCTTTTCTCCGTGCAAGGCTCATACCAGGGAAGGAGCGGGGAGACAAAGTCCAATCCCTTGATATTCTTCAATCTTTAAGTTAATTCCCCCGGTGGCGCAGCTTTCCTTTGCCCTTGTGTAGCAAAAATGCCACACCCGGAAACTTTTTGTGGCAAAAAAGCCACACTTTCACCCCGTTTCCGGAGGGTAGTCCAGGGCGGCCCACCAGCGGGGCTCCAGGTCCGGGAAGATCTGGTCCCGCTCCCGGCAGAGGGCCAGGAAGTTCCAGTCCTCCTCCGGCAGCTCCCGCTCTTCGGCGTAGCGCCGGGTCATGGCCGCCAAGCGCTGGAAATCGTCGTGGTGCAGCACCAGACGGAGCTCGGCGTAATCCATGGCGCTCACCGTGCTGATGAGGAACTGCCAGTCTGAGGCCTCCAGGAGCAGCAGGCTGCGGCCGCACTGTTTTAAGAGGTCCTGAAGCCGGGGGTCGGGGTCCTGCCAGAAGCTTCGGGCCAGCTCCTCCATCGCCGCCTCCGCCGGGTAGATGTGCCTCCAGGTCCAGGCGTTCATGTCGTTGAGCCAGATCCAGTGGTAGCCGCCTTCGCCCCAGGAGCCCTCCGGCAGGGCGATGACTGCACTGGGCTCCGTCAGGCGCAGATATTCCCCGCCGGTGACCAGCCCCACCCGGCCCTGGGCGTGGAAATTGCGGATCACCTGCGCCACCCAGGCGGGGCCTTCGAACCACCAGTGGCCGAAGAGCTCGGTGTCATAAGGGGCCACCACAATGCCCGGCTTGCCGTGGGCGTGCCGGTATTCCTCCAGGATGCCGGTGACCAGGGAGACAAAGTGGTCCGCCTGGGAGCGGATGCGTTCCTCCACCCACTCGGGGTGGTAGGGGCCCTTGTCCGCCAGATCGGCCTTGGCGCTGGTGACCCGCCAGTACCTCAGGCCCCCGGGGAAGCGTTTCTTATGGAAATCCAGGTAGTTGCCGTCACCGGGATAGCCCCATTCGCCGCTCCACACCTGCAGCCCGGTCTTGGGGTCCCGGGTGAAGGCGGCCACCGGCCGCTTGGTCTCAGGAGCCGAGCTCACCAGATAGGCCTCATAGGGAGACTTCTCCTGGTCTTCCGGCATCTCCTGGTATTGGGAGGCGAAGCGCTGCCACAGGGCCTCCAGGGCATGGAAGCGGTCCTTGTAGACCCCGATGGCCTTGCCGCCCTTGAGGAGGTGGGAGTCGATGAAGAAGTAGGCGAGGCCGTTTTCCGACAAAAACTCCTCCACCCCTTTGCGCAGGGTGGCTTGGGCGCCGGAGGCCTCCACCGGCGGGGCCCAGCGGTAGCGGGGCCGGTAGGCGCACTCCGGCAGCCAGCAGCCCTGGGGATCCCGGCCGAAATGGCGGCGGTAGGCGGCCACCCCCTGCTTCACCTGGGCCTGCACCGCGGTGTCCCGGCCCAGAAGGGGCAGATACCCGTGGGTGGCGGCGCTGGTGATGACCTCCAGCACCCCCTCCTCCATGAGCCGCCGGGGCACCGCCAGGAGATCCTCCCGGAACTCCTCCCGGAAGGTCTGCCAAAGCCGGATGTAGTGCTCCTCCCAGAAGCGGGCCACCCCGGCGAAGTGCTTCTCCCCCAGGCGGGTGAACTCGGCCTGGTCGTGCCGGGCCGCCTCAATCTTGTTTTTCAGGTAGTCCTGGAATTCCTCCCGGAAGGTGCCTGAGGCCAGCATCTCCGCCAAAATGGGGGTGATGCCCAGGGTGACCCCGGTGGGGCGGCCTTCCATCCCCAGGCGGTGAAACACCTGCCACAGGGGGATGTAGGATTCCGCCGCGGCTTCATTGAGCCAGTCCATGCCGTGGGGCCAGCGGCCGTGGCCGATGACGTAGGGGAGATGGGAATGCAAAACCAAGGTGAAATACCCGATGGGTTCGGTCATACGTCCTCCTCCGGAAAACATGGTCCGGTCAGCCCCAGGCACGGGAAGGGCCGGGCCCTGCTTCGGGGACCGGGATCTCCCGCCGCGCCCGGGCCCTTTCCCCGGGGGCCCTCACCGGGGCCGAGTCTGACCCATCTTACCCGAAAACCGCCCGTGATGCCGCTAAACCACGTCCGCCTTGAGGAGATTGGTGGTGCCCCGCTGCCCTAAGGGGGTGCCGGCGGTGATGACCACTTTGTCCCCCGGCTTGAGCCAGCCGGCCTTGAGGGCCTCCTCCTTCACCACCTGGAACATCTGGTCGGTGTCCGTGAGATTCCGGGCCATCAGGGGAAAGACCCCCCAGGAGAGGGCCAGGCGGCGCCAGGTTTCCCGGCGGGGGGTCACCGCAATGATGGGGGCCACGGGCCGGAAGCGGCTGATGAGGCGGGCGGTGGTACCGAAATCGGTGCTGGTGAGGATGGCCGCGGCCTGGAGGTTCTGGGCCATCACCGCGGCGGCGTAGCTGATGGCGTCAGAGATGTCCCGCCGGGCAACCTGGGCCCGCTCCCGGAGCCAGGGGGCATGGGGGAAATGGGCCTCGATGGCCCGGCTGATGCGGTCCAGGTAGCGCACCGCCTCCACCGGGAACCGGCCCGCCGCGGTCTCCTCGGAGAGCATCACCGCGTCGGTGCCGTCCAGGATGGCGTTGGCCACGTCGGTGACCTCCGCCCGGCTGGGCCGGGAATGGTCCACCATGGACAGCAGCATCTGGGTGGCGGTGATGACCGGCTTGCCGGCCCGGTTGGCCGCGGCGATGACCTGTTTTTGGATGATGGGCACCCGCTCCAGGGGAAGCTCCAGGCCCAGATCCCCCCGGGCCACCATGAGGCCGTCCGCCGCCTCCAGGATCTCCTCCAGATTCTCCACCGCCTCGTGCTTCTCCACCTTGGCGATGATGGGGATCTCCGCCCCCAGCTCCTCCAGGAAGCGGCGGGCCTCCAGGACATCGGCGGCGGAGCGCACATAGGAGAGGGCCACGAAATCCACCCCTAGCTCCACCCCGAAGCGCAGATCGTCCCGGTCCTTGTCGGTGAGGGCGGGGATGGAGAGGGTGTGGTGGGGGAAATTGATCCCCGCGTGGGAGCGGAGCACCCCGCCGGTGATCACCCGGCAGGTGAGGGTCTGGCCGGTTTTGGCCACCACCTTGAGCTCGATGTTGCCGTCCGCCAGGAGCAGGTGGGAGCCCACCGGGCTGTCGGCCACAATCTCAGGGTAGGCCACGCTGACGCACTCCTTGTCCCCGGGGCGGCAGACCGCGGTAAGGGTGAACTCCTGGCCCCGCTCCAGGGTGATCTGGCCCTCGGGGAACTCGCCGATGCGGATCTTGGGGCCGGCCAGGTCCTGGAGGACAGCCAGCGGGCGCCCCAGGGTGGCGGCGATGCGCCGCACCTCCTCCAGGCGGGCGGCGTGCTCCGCCTGGGTGGCGTGGGAAAAATTGAGGCGCACCACATCCACGCCGGCCTCCAGAAGCTGCGGCAGGGTTTTGCCCAGACAGGCCGGGCCCAGGGTGGCGATGATTTTGGTCCGCCGCCGTGCCATGCCTCCTCTCCTTCCTGAGAGATGGGGAATTTCCCCCACCCCAGGTGAGAAAATCCCCAAGTCAGGCCGCCCCGTGGGTGGTGGGGGCGGCTGTCATCCGGAAGGCTTTCCCCTTATTTTCCCAGATTTCCAGCAATTTTTGTGAATTTTTTATTAAAAGCTCCCTCTCCCCTTGATTTCATTTGCAGGCATGGTTATTGCATAAAGGCATTGCAAATCATCAAGGGGGAGATGCACTTATGCCGCTTTATGAGTATCAATGCGTGGATTGTGGAGGCGCGGATCTCCGGGTGGCCGGCCTGGATGATCACACCGCCATCTGTATGGATTGCGGCGGGCTGATGCTCCGGCTGGATGAGGACATTTTCCGCCCCTATTTCGAGGAGGAGGCTCCTGCCCCCGCCCCGGCATGGGAGAAAGTGTCCAACAATGGCAAGTGAGGCCTGCCACGGACCGGGAAAGCGGCGGCCCCTGGGGCCGCCGCTCTTTTTTCCGGCGGCCCGGCTTCCGGGGGAACTGCACCAGTTTTCAAAATGACAAAGGGGCGCGGCGGGTCCGCACCCCTCTTCTCAGGCCGGGAAGGCCTCTCAGTTCACCAGGCGGGCCGAGGTGCCGGTCCCGGGCAGTCCGGGGTAGTCGTCCAGAAACTCCTGCACCAGACGGGCCAGGGCCTCGTAGACCGGTTCCCAGTCGAGTCCCCGCGGGCCTTGTCTGATCTCCCCCCAGGTCTCCCGGCACCATTTCAGGTGCAGGGAGGGCCCGAAGGGTCCCAGGGCCGTGGGCTGGCCCTCCACATAGAAGACCTCCAGGCTGAAGGGGCAGGTAAGGGTGCTCCCCGAGGGCTGGAGATTGAGGATGACCCCCAGGCAGGGACCGCCCTGCCACTCCCGGGCCGGGGCCTCCCGCACCGTAACTCCCGCCAGGG
>Ga0197142_1003661_pt1 | contig 12763 bp, 2 predicted proteins | sample GBS60_MetaG_FD_148614 | JGI IMG/M metagenome (GOLD analysis project Ga0197142, IMG submission 148614) | Sediment microbial communities from Great Boiling Springs, Gerlach, Nevada, United States - GBS 60_MetaG | ecosystem: Environmental > Aquatic > Thermal springs > Hot (42-90C) > Sediment... | reverse complement strand
GGCGCTGGCCTACTGGACCGCCGGCAACGTCAGTTTTCTGCTCGATCGGCCCCTGGAAGCGCTGGCTGCGTTTGCCGAGGCCGAGAGGCTGTATCGGGCGTGTGGCGAAGCACTGCCAATAGCGCGCCTGACCGTGAGCGTGGTCTCGGCGCTGGACAAAGTCGGGCGTTATCACGAGGCCATCCGGCGTGGGCAGGCGGCCTTGCCGATCCTGGTTGCCAGCACTGATCCGGCCGACCAGCGGCGCGTGATGAGCCTCTACAACGGCATCGGCATCAGCAGCGAGCACATCGGCCGCTACGCCGAGGCGCTGGAGGCCTACGAACAAAAGTGGCGCTGGTGGCGGGATCGCGAAGGGGACACGGCCCGGATCGAAGCGGCCCGCGCGCAGATCAACATCGGCGTGGTGAACACCCGGTTGGGCCAATACACCGAAGCGCACGAAGCCTTCACCCAGGCGTATCAGGCCCTGACCACAGTCCCTGCCACAGGCCAGACGCGCGCCGACGCAGCGCGCTGCGCCATGAACCTGGCCTGGCTGGAGACCTTGCGTCGCAGCCCGCCGGAGGTCGTGCGCCAGGCCTTTGCCCGGGCCCGCGCGGCCCGTGTGGCGGCCGATCCCCAGGGGGAATCCACCGACCTGGCACTGCTCGATCTGTTCGAAGCCGAATGGCTGCTCCAAACCGACGCCGAAGCAGCGGAAAGGCTGCAGCCTGCCCTCGCGAGGGTGCACGAACGTCTGGCGGCTGCCGGCCTGGCGTTCGAGGCAGCACGGGCGGGACTGCTCCTGGCTCACCTGGCGTTCCGGACCGGGGATTGGCCACGGGCGCAAAGGGAATACGCCGCCCTGGCCGAGACGGCCACCGCGCGCGGCGACGCCGAGACCGCCTTCCTGGCCGGCGTGGGCCTGGCGCGCACATACCGGGCTGCCGGCGATTTGTCCGGTGGTCGCAAGGCTTTGGCAGCGGTCATCGCTGCGGTGGAAGGGATGCGCGCCGGCCTTGCATCTGAGGAACACCGGGCGGGCTTCCTGGACGATAAGCTGATCGCCTACCGCGAGCTGGCGGCGCTGTGCCTGGCGCAGGGCGATACCGCGGCCGCGCTCCACGCCATCGAGCGTTCCCGGGCCCGCACGCTGGCCGAGCTTCTGGCATGGCGCGGCGATGGCCAGAGGCCCGAACCGGAGCGTGGAGACGAGGCGGGCACGCTGCTGGAAGCCGAACGCCGGCTCCGAAGCCGCCTGGAAACGTTACCGAAAGAGGACAAGGCTACCCGGCGCGAGCTGGAGCGCGAACTGTTGGCGGTCCGACGCCGACTGGCGCAGTTTCGGCATCTCGCATTGGGCGCCGACGCACCCATTCCGACCATCGAGGACGTGTGCGCGTTGCTGCCTGCCGACACCTTGTTGCTGGTGTACGGTTCCCTGCCCGAGGGGGTGATCGTTTTCCCCTGCGATCGGCAGGGACCTCTTGGGGCGCCCTGCCCGGTCGGTCCGCTGCCGGACCGCGATGCGCTGCGGCTTGACCTGGCCCGCATCGCTGCAGTGGGGCGCCTGCCTCGGGAAACGGCCCAACGTCGGGCGGAGCAGCAGATCCGTTCGGCGCAGGTGCCGCTGGCGGCGTGGTTCGAGGGCTATCTGGGACCGTTACGCCGGCTGTTGCCGCGTTATCCGAAGTTGCTCCTCGTGCCCGATGATCTCCTCAATTTGCTCCCCTTCGGCGCACTCTACGACCGGGAGACAGGCCGTTACCTGGCACAGAGCCACGAGCTGCTGATCGCACCCAGCCTGACCACCTGGGCCATGCTGGCGCAACGGAAGCCGCCGGCCTCCGAGCGCTTGCTGGCCGTAGGGTTCTCCTCCGGTGGCCGCCTGCGGCGGGCCGTTGCGGAGGCAAGCGCGGTGGCAGCCGCGTTCCCCCACGCTGAGCTGCTGCTCGAGGAGGCCGCCACGCGCACCAATTTCGCCCGCGCCGCGCAAGAGGCCGGCCTGGTACACATCGCCACCCACGGCCTCTATCGGGCCGACACGCCCGCGTTCAGCTACCTGGAGCTGGCCGACGGCCGGCTGGAAGCGTTCGACATCGCCCGGCTGGACCTGGACGCCGCGACGGTGGTGTTGAGCGCATGCGAGACCGGCGTCGGCCATCTGACGGGCAACGAGCTAATGGGCCTGGTCAGGGCCTTCCTGTATGCCGGCGCGCGGTCGGTGCTGGCCACGCACTGGGCGGTGGACGACGAGGCGATGGCGGCATTCGTAACCGACCTGGCGCGACGGCTGGCCGGTGGCTGCCCTTTGACGCAGGCGCTGCATGAGGTGCAGGTCGCCTGGCTGGCCGCCCAGGACGGCACGCTGCTGGCGCATCCCTACTTTTGGGGCGCTTTGACGCCCGTAGGCGTGAATGCATGAGTGGCCTATGTAGAAATGGGTTGAACGTAGGAGTTGACCGTCATGAAGCGCTTAATGCTATTTATCATTATCATGGGTTTGGTTTGTCTTGGCGCAAGGGATACCTTACTGCGCAGCAATGCCCAACAAAAAGATCACAGTGCAACGGGAATAACGAAGAAAAGAGCGCTTCTTCCGTCCCAAGATGAAACCTTTGCGACCTATCCATTTCCAGGTAACGGAGTTCACGCGGCTTCAGGGAACGTTTCAGCGCCGGCCGACCTGGCTGCCATCGCCGGTCTGGTCCCCATCCAGGATATTAAGGAGGTCGCTGCCGGTAAAACCCATACCTGTATCCTGACAACCGCGGGCGGCGTCAAGTGCTGGGGGAACAACGGGTTTGGACAGTTGGGGGACGGCACAACCGACAACAGGCTCACGCCGGTGAACGTAGTCGGGTTAACAAGCGGGGTGACCGCGATCAACGCCGGGGACGAGCATACCTGCGCCTTAACACTCGTAGGTGGCGTCAAATGTTGGGGAAGGAACCAGTTTGGCCAACTGGGAGATGGTACAACCGTGGATAAGACCATACCAGTAGATGTCATTGGGCTGGCGAGCGGGGTCATTGCCGTAAGCGCTGGGGGTAACCACACCTGTGCTCTGGTCACTTCCGGCGCGGTCAGGTGCTGGGGGAGAAACGTTGTCGGTCAGTTGGGGGACGGCACAACCGTGGATAAGTCCATACCGGTGCCCGTCGTCGGATTGGACGAAATAGTCGCTCTCAGCCTCGGGTTCGCCCACTCCTGCGCTTTAACCACAAACGGAGGTGTCAAATGCTGGGGACGGAACGACTCCGGCCAGCTAGGGGACGGCACGACCCAGAACAGGCTCATGCCGGTGGACGTAATCGGGCTATCAAGCGGTGTAGCCGCTATTAGCGCCGGAAATTACTACACCTGCGCTCTATTCACCGCCGGCGGTGTCAAGTGCTGGGGACGCAATGACTACGGCCAGCTAGGGGATGGCACCACCCAGAATAAGCCCATTCCGGGGGATGGGGTTGGGTTGGCAAACGCAGTAACCGCCATCAGCGCCGGGAGCTCCCACACTTGCGCTTTGACCATCGCGGGTGGTATCAAGTGCTGGGGAGCCAATTACGCCGGCCAGTTGGGGGATGGTACGACCGTGCACAGAACCACACCGGTGGATGTGATTGAGCTGGCAGACGAGGTAATCGCCGTCAGCGCTGGGGACTCCCACACCTGCGCTTTGACCACCGCTCGCGGTGTCAAGTGCTGGGGATGGAACCGAATCGGTCAGCTAGGAGACGGTACAACTGCGAACAAGAGCGTGCCGGTGGATGTCGTTGGATTAATGGATGGAGTGGCTGCGCTGAGCGCAGGGGGGTATCACACCTGCGCTTTAACTACTACCGGCGGTGCCAGGTGCTGGGGACACAATAGCTTTGGTCAGCTGGGAGATGGTACAACGGCGTGGAAGTCCATACCAGCAGACATGGTTGGGCCGACGAGCGAGATAGCCACCATAAGCATCGGGAGCTACCACACCTGTGCTTTGACCACTGCAGGGGGTGTTCGTTGTTGGGGAGCGAATGATCGTGGTCAGTTGGGTGACGGCACGACCGAAAACAAGACGATGCCGGTGGACGTAGTCGGGCTATCAAGCGGAGTAGTCGCTATTAGCACCGGAAATGATCACACCTGTGCTTTGACCACTACAGGGAGTGTTCGCTGTTGGGGGGCGAATGATCGTGGTCAATTGGGTGACGGCACGACCGTGGATAGATGGACACCGGTGAATGTATCCGGCCTGGCGAGTGGAGTGGCTGCAATCGGTGCCGGAGGCTCCCATACGTGTGCACTGACCACCACGGGTGGCGTCAAGTGCTGGGGAGCCAATAACTCTGGTCAACTAGGCGACGGTACAAACGTAGATAAACGGACACCGGTGAATGTATCCGGCCTGGCGAGTGGAGTGGCTGCAATCGGTGCCGGAGGCTCCCATACGTGTGCACTGACCACCACAGGTGGCGTCAAGTGCTGGGGAGCCAATAGTTCTGGTCAGCTAGGTGACGGTACGAGCAGATGGAAGTCCAGTCCGGTGGATGTCATCGGTCTGTCGCGCGGGGTAGCCGCGATCAGTACCGGGGGCTCCCACACGTGTGCGCTAACCGTTTCAGGTGGTGTCAAGTGCTGGGGGGCCAACGACTCCGGTCAGTTGGGAGACGACACCAACGTGAACAGAGCCACGCCGGTAGACGTGATCGGGCTGCCCGCAGTGAGTGCGATCAGAACTGGACTCGCCCACACCTGTGCGCTAACCATCGCTGGTGGCGTCAAGTGTTGGGGGAGTAATCGTTACGGCCAGCTAGGGGATGGCAAGGCCTGGCGTACAAGGCCCGGTGACGTCCTGACCGATGGTTGTTACCTGCTTACTCGTACACATACCGGCAACGGAGGCGATCCCACGGCCAGCCCTCAGCGGGTGCTTACCTGCCCTACGGGGTACTATACGGTCGGGACAAACGTCATGCTCACCGCGATGCCGGCGGCTGGCTGGCGCGTGGCCGGCTGGAGTGGCACCGTCAACGATGCCAGCACGGCCACGACGAACTACCTGACCATGCCCGCCAATGACACCACCGTTGTCGTGCACTACGAGCAGTTCGCCACCCCGACGCCAACGCTCACACCCACCCCGATTGCGACGAACACCCCGACACCCACCCTTACCCAATCCCCAATCCCCAACACACCCACCCCCACCGCCACACGACCGGCCGGCGGCCAGGGCGACCCCTACGAGCCGGACGATACCTGCGCGCTGGCGCGCTTCATCCCCGCCGACGGCACGGTGCAAAACCATACCTTCCATCAGCCTGCCGACCAGGACTGGGTCGCCTTTCAGGCCATCGCCGGCCAGCGCTATTTGATCCTCGGCGACGTGCCGGCCGGCTCCCCGGCCGATCTGGTTTTGGTACCCTACCGCGCCTGCGACGCCGTGCCCGACCCGGGACAGGACTACACCTTTTCTCCCGGTGTGCGCCTGCAATTCCAGGCCCAGGCGACCGGCCCCGTCTACCTGAAGTGGATGAACCACAGCCCCTCGGTAGCCGGACCGCACGTGCGCTATGCGGTTTCCGTCCGCACACTGCGGGAGACGGCCGAACCCGGCGTGCTCATCCTGGTCGCCGGCCGCATCCGCGAAAACGACCCATTGCAACCCCGCATCTACGCAGTGACCGACGCGGTCCGACGGCTCTTCCTGGCCCACGGCTATACCGAGGAGCGCATCTTCTATCTGGCGCCGGATTTCAGGCCAGGGGTAGATGCCACGGCGTCCGCTGCCAACCTGCGCGCGGCCATCGTGACCTGGGCGCGCGAACGGGTCGGACCAGGCCAACCCCTGTCCCTGTATCTGATGGATCACGGCGCGCAGGATCGGTTCTACCTCGACCGACCGCGCGGGGAGTCGGTCACGCCGGCCGACCTGGACGCCTGGCTGGCGCAGCTCGAGACCGCCCGGCCTGGCGTGCCGGTCAACGTAATCCTGGAAGCGTGCTACGCCGGCAGCTTCATCGAACCGCCTCAGAACATCAGCCGGCCAGGCCGGGTAGTCATCGCATCCACCGGTGCAACGAACGTGGCCTACGCGTCGGCGTCGGGTGCCGTCTTCTCCGATCATTTCCTGGCGGCCCTGGAGCAGGGCGAAAGCCTCTACGGCAGTTTCCGCAACGCCAATCGCGCCGTCCAGACGATCTATCTCGACCAAACCCCCTGGCTGGACGATAACGGCAACGGCGTTGCAAACGAAGCCACGGACGGCGCCGAGGCCCAACGCCGCGGCTTCAGCTATGCCGGCACGTTGTCCGATGAAAAGTGGCCGCCCTATATCGCCGAAGTCATCGCGCCCGCCACCCTGCAGGGGGGCAGTGGGGAGATCCGGGCGCGGGTCCTGGATGATCCCGAAACCTGGGTGCGCCGGGTCTGGATCGTGGTCTATCCGCCGTCTTACCGGCCGCCTGCCTCATCCGAAGAGCTGGTCACCGAATCGTTGCCGGGCGCGGTGTTGCAGGATCGCGGGGGCGGCTGGTATGGCGTAACCTACACCGGCTTCACGGAGCGCGGCATGTATCGGGTGGTGGTCCATGCCGAGGATAGCAGCGGTCTACAGGCCCAGCCGGTGATGGTCATGGTCGGCACCGGCCCACGGGTGTACTTGCCGCTGATGATACGATGAACTACAGCGAGGAGGTTGCTTCATGAGAGATCGTCCCCTGAACCGTTTTGCCAGGCTGGCTCTTTCCCTCGGAACGACCCTGGTCCTGCTCGGCGCGGTCGCCTGGCTGCTGATGGCCAGCGAGGTCCCGGCCCACGCACAAATCCTGGGCCAGCATTGTTACGACATCGGCCCGCTGCCCGATCCACCGCCGGACTGGTGCGGCTGCACCTGGGGCGCGGTGTACGTGGAGGGACGGCCGGTGGCCGGCGCCCAGGTGACGCTGGCGTTCGCGGGCAGGACCCTCTCGGCTGTCTCGCGGCTTGCGCCGGTGGAGCCCTATCCCTACTACGCGCTCAGCGCCGAGGAGCTCGGCGCCAAGTACGGCGATGTGGTCACCCTGACCGTCACTTACGGCGGCCGCACCCTGACCCGGACCGTGCGCCTGTTGCCCGATAGCGCCAGCGGCGAACAGCAGGTATCGTTTGCGTTTCCGGCCTCCGGCCACTGGGAGCGCTGGGCCGAGCTGCCCAACGTCCAGGCCCTGGCGGCCGCAGGGGATGACCTGTGGGTGGGGACCGCGGCCGGCCTGTTCCGCTGGCGCATCACCACGGGTGTCTCGCAGACCCATACGATTGGCCTGCCCTCAGCCAGCGTCCAGGCGCTGGCGATCGGGCCGGATGATTCGGTCTGGGCCGGCACCCCGGCCGGGCTGGCGCGCTATCGCCATGGCCTGTGGACGGCGCAAGCCACCGGTTTGGCCTCCTCGAACATCCGCGGCCTGGCAGTCGCGGCCGACGGCAGCATTTGGGCCGGGGCCGGCGGCGCCACGACCGGCGGGGTCAGCCGCTTCGACGGCGCAACCTGGCAGCCCCAAGCCGACTTCAACGGCCCGCTGCCCAACACCGTCCTGGCCCTGGCCGCAGATCGCGCCGGCGGCATCTGGGTCGGGACGGACGGCGCGGGGGTCAGCCGCTGGGATGGCGCAACCTGGCGCACCTTCCGGGCCGCAGACGGCCTGGCGTCGGACATCGTCTACGGCATCGCCGCCGACCCTGACGCGGTCTGGTTCGCCACGTTCTCGTATCTGGATGCGGAGGGCGCGCACGGCGGTGTTGGCCGCTATGACCCGGCCAGCAGGACGTGGACGCGCTACACGGAAGCCGACGGGCTGGCCTTCGACGATGTGGCTGCGGTCGCAGTGGATGCGCTCGGCCGCGCCTGGTTCGGCACCTGGGGCGGCGGCGTGAGCCTGTTCGACGGCCGCAACTGGTGGACCTTCGACAGGAGTTCCGGCCTGAGCGCCGACTTCGTGCGTGTGCTGGCGCCGGGGTCGGATGGTTCGCTGTGGGCCGGCACGCGAGCGGGGGTAGACCGCTTCCGGCCGGGGCCGGGCGCCGCGCCGCCGGCCATCGAGCAGGTGAGCGTAACGCCCACGGCCTCCCGCCGGGGCCCGGCCCTGTTGTTCCGCGCCACGGCTCGCGCCGATGCGAGCCGCGCCATCGTCGGCTATGAGTGGCGTTCCGACCTGGATGGTCCGTTGGGAAGCGAGGGGTCGTTCATCATCCCGCTGCGTCGCCTCACGCCGGGCGGCCACACGATCACCGTGCGGGCGCTAGACGATGAAGGCCAGTGGTCGGAGACGGCCTCCCTCCCTGTGGAGGTCACGGCATGGCAGTCCAGCTATCTTCCTCTGCTGCTTCGTTGAGGAAGTCAAGCATCCGAAGCAGGTGTGGGAGCGTCATTCGGCTAGTCATCTGCTTGCTGCCAGGCAGCAACTTCGTTGGTGGCCCTGGTCGAACTGAGCCGCTGGCCCACATCGGAGGTAAATCGAGCCACTGCTGGTGGTGGTCCATGCCGAGGATAGCAGCGGCCTGCAGGCCCAGCCGGTGGTGGTGACGGTCGGCACGGCCCAGCAGGTTTATCTTCCGCTCTTGCTGCGTTGAGGCCCCAAAATCCGGAGGCTGTGCGTTTAGAAAAATAAAGGAGGAAACGCATGAACCGACAAGGCCAACGCCATGGGTGGGCCGCGACGAGCATCACGGGGGTGATCTGTCTGTTTGTGGGCCTGGCGCTCCTATGGGGCGGATCCGCGTCGCGCCCTGCCCTGGCCGTTCCGCCGGCGGCCGGCCCCCTGGCATCTTTGAACGCCAACGGGACGCCGGAGCCGTCTACAACGGCAGTTCCCGCAGCGCAACCGGCCGCCTTCCCGGACCTGGCCATCGAGAGCCTCACCCTGGACCCGCCCCGTCCGGATCCCGGTCAACCCGCCACCATTACGGTGGTTATCAAGAACATCGGGACCGTCGCGTTGTGGGATGGCTTCTATACCTATCTCTACGTGGACCCTCCTCAGCGGCCACCATCCCCCACCACGCCGGACACCGCCTACGTCGGCTGGTTCCTCGGCCTGGGTCCGGGCGCGACCTTCACCTGGTCTTACACCGACTACACCTTCGAAACCCCCGGCTGCGATCACGTCATCTATGCCTGGGTGGATCGCGATGACAGCATCTGGGAAGAAAACGAGCGAAACAACCTGACCCGGCTCGATGTCTGCGTGGGCAGCGGGCCGGCCGGCGATCAGTACGAGCCGGACGATACATGCGATCAGGCGACCCTCATTCAAACCGATGGCCAGGCGCAGGAGCACACCTTTACCCCGGCCGGCGATACCGACTGGGTCAAGTTCACCGCCATCGGCGGCGCAGAATACGTGATCAGGGCGCGTCATGTCGGCGCTAACGCCGAAGCCAGGCTTTCTCTCTTCCCCCGCTGTAACCTGCCGCCTAGCTTCGGCGGGGGACAGGAAATCCGGTTTAGCGCGGCCACGAGCGGCACGTACTATATCAAAGCGACCAATGATAATACCAACGCGACCACCGATACCGGCTATACCATTTCCGTTACTTCGCTTTCCGACTGCTCCGGCTACTACGAGCCCAACGACACGCGTGCCACGGCCGGCGATATCGCGGTTGGCGCGGCCGCGCAGCGCCATTCGTTCTGCCGCGCCGGCGACGAGGACTGGGTTAAATTCGCCGTGCGCGCCGGGAACACCTATGTCGTGCGGGCAACCGCCGTCGGCAGCCGGGCTACGCCGACCCTGGCCGGCGCTTTCGGCAACGACGCAGGAACCCCCTTCTCCGGCAACCCGCTGGAATTCACGGCGCCCGCCGACGGTTTCTTCTATGTGCGCGCCGCCAACCAGCCGCCGTCCGTGTACGGCTCGGGCACCGAATACGACCTGGCCGTCATTGCGTCGGCCTGCCAACCCGATAGCTTCGAGCCGGACAACACGCGCGCCGAGGCCAAAGTCGTGACGGTCAACGCGCTGCCCGAACGGCGTAACGCCTGTCCGGCCGGCGATCGGGACTGGGTCAAGTTTACGGCCACAGCGGGCATTACCTACACCCTGGAGAGCATGGGCCTGGGCGCCGTTTCCGACACGATCGTGTGCCTGTTCGACAACATCGGCACCCAGATCGCGTGCGATGACGAGGGCGGCGCCAACCACGGCTCGCGGCTGACCTGGCAGGCCTCGTCGAGCGGCACCTACTATGCCGAAATCCGCCAGGCCGATGCCAACGCGGCCGGCCCGGCCACCGAATACGAGTTCAGCATCGTCACCGGCCTGTGCCGGCCCGACCTGTACGAGCCGGATGACACGGCCGACAGCGCACGTCCTCTGCCGACCGACGGCTCACGCCAGGCGCGCAACTTCTGCGCCACCAACGACCGGGATTGGGTCAGGCTAGATATCCCGGCTGCCGGCTGGTACACGATCCGCACCACCGATCTGGCGCCGGGCAGCGACACGCTATTGACCCTGTATGGCGCGGACAGAACAGCCGTCCTGGAAACCAACGATGACTTTGGGCCCGGCACCGCCTCGCAGCTGGTGTATCCGTTCAGCCGGCCGGGGACCTACTACATCGAGATCCGGCACTTCAATCCGGCCCGTTATGGCCGGAGCACGGCCTACTTCCTTGCGGCCAGCGCCGGACAACCCCAGACGACCCCGACCCCTACGCCCGGCACACCCACCCCCACGCCGACCGCGACGGCCACCCCGCCTCCGTCGGGCATCCAAACCCTCATTCTCACCAACCGGGAGCGGCTGCACGCCATCTACGGCACCGGCCGGGCGGGCCCGCTGCTCGATAAGCTGGTGGAGCTCGCCAACCATCCGGCGGTGCAGGGTGAGATCATCGAGGTGGACGGCAACGGTGCCGTGGCGGCGGCCTACGCCACCTGGAGCACCCGGCAAACCGATGTAGCCGCCGCCAATCAGGTCGCCGCCGCCGTGCGGGGGCTGGTCATGGAGTATCTGGCGGCCCATCCCACCACGCAATACATCGTGCTGGTCGGCGACGACCGGGTTATTCCGGCGCGACGGATCCGCGATCGGACTTCTTACCCGGAAAGCCAGTACACCGCTCTGAGCTCCAACACGCCCGTGGGCGCGGCCATCGCTCAGGATTACTTCCTGACCGATGATTACTACGCCGATCGCGAGCCCACTCCCTGGCAGGGTACCGAGCTCTACATCCCGGACCTGGCCATCGGCCGGCTGATCGAGACACCCGAAGAAATCATCAGCCAGATAGATGCCTTCATGCGCTCGCCCGAGATCGCCGTCGGCACGGCCACCGGCCGCGCGCTTGTAGTGGGATACGACTTTGTCCAGGATGTGGCAACGAACATCGCCACAGACCTGTTAGGCCAGGACCTGGGCAACGCGCATGTGGACAGTATCTTAATCGGTGATACCTGGACCGGCGCCCAATTTCGGGCCAAGCAACTCAACACCAACCCGGCCTTCAAACTTCAGTCCATCAACGGCCATGCCAGCCACGCGTCCCAGGGCGCCCCCGTAGGCGCACCGGTGACCGCGCGAGAGGTCATCTCGGGCACAAGCGACCTGACCGGCGCGCTGATCTATTCCGTGGGGTGCCACTCCGGCCTGAACGTGCCGGAGACGTCCAACTTTCCCCTCGATTTGGCGCAGGCATTTGCCCAAAAGCGCGCGCACTACGTGGGTAACACCGGCTTCGGCTGGGGCAGCCGCATCGGGGTCTACCTCTCCGAGCGGCTGATGCAGAACTACACCCAGGAACTGCTCAAGGGCACCTCGGCCGCGATCGGCAAGGCGTTAGCCGCGGCCAAGCGGAGGTACTATCAAGAAGCGGAGGGATTTGAGGACAAGGACGAAAAAGTCATGCAGCAGGCGACGCTGTACGGCTTCCCGATGTACCGGATCAACACCCCGGCAGTGCTTTCCGACGACAACCCATTCCCCAGTGCGAGGATCATCTCGCCTTTCACCGGTGGCGTAGAAGCCGCCGGCCGGGATATGGTACCCCCGACTTCGACCCAGGCCGGCAGCGGCACCGTCAGGATTCAGATCGGCGGCGGAGAGGCGAGCGCGGCGGCTGTGGGCGGCTTCCAACAGGTCACCACCGACTGGGGTACCTACTTCCGCCTGGACGGCCACACCAACACCCAGGCCAGCAGTCCCATGCAGCCTCGTATCTATGCCAACCTGATGCCCCCGGCGGGACAGCGCCTGCGCGGCGCCGTTTTCACCGGCGGCCGGTTCATCACGACCACGGTTGATCCGGTGATCGCGGCGCCGATGAACGAATACACCCCCGTGGATCGGGAACCGGAATTCGCGGCAGAGGGTTTCTACCCGCCTCTGCCGTTCGTTCTGCACAGCAACGAGACCCTCTCGACAACCCAGGCGACCCTGGCGGTGGTCTTGGGGCAATATGCCGACGGCGTCCAGCGCCTTTATACCGATGTGCAGTACGATGTCTACTTCTCCGCCCTGGACGACACCGTCGGGCCGACCGTTACCTGGATTGACGGCTTCTACAACACGCGCACAGAACAGGCTACGTTCAAGGTGGAGGCCACCGATCCCATGACCGTAACGCGGGTGTTGATCGCGTATTCGAGTGGGGCGGGGTCCTGGTCGAGCTTCGACCTGGCGTACAACGCCGGCACGCACAAATGGTCGGGAACGCTGCCCGGCGTACGCGGCGCCCAGTACTATGTGCAGGCCGTGGACAGCGCGGGCAATGCAACGGCCGTGACGCGCAAGGGCGGGTATTTCCGGTTGGAGGATGT
>Ga0197142_1003660_pt1 | contig 12765 bp, 11 predicted proteins | sample GBS60_MetaG_FD_148614 | JGI IMG/M metagenome (GOLD analysis project Ga0197142, IMG submission 148614) | Sediment microbial communities from Great Boiling Springs, Gerlach, Nevada, United States - GBS 60_MetaG | ecosystem: Environmental > Aquatic > Thermal springs > Hot (42-90C) > Sediment... | reverse complement strand
GTACTGGTGCGGCTGCGTAAACGTGGCGCGGTCGGTCACCGTGGCCGGATCGAACACCACCACGTCGGCGTACATGCCGGGCTTGAGCAGGCCACGGTCATGCAGGCCCAGGCGGGCCGCGGGGAAGGAGGTCATCTTGCGGATCGCTTCCTCGAGGGAGAGAACCTTGCGCTCGCGCACGTAGCGGGCCAACACGCGCGCGAACGTGCCGTAGCTGCGCGGGTGCGGAGCGCCTTCCCCGAAGACCGGGATTCCGCCGTCGGAGGCGATCATGGTGTAGGGCGAGCGCAGGATTCGCTCGACGTCCTCTTCGGCGATGGCGTGGTAGATGGCCTGGCAGCCGCCCCGCTCCTCGATTTCGAGCAGCACGTCGGCCGCGTTCTCGGCGGTCGTCGCGCGCCCCCGCTGTTGGGTCAGCTCCGCCAAATTCTTGCCGGCCAGCCCCGGATCGAACCCGCAGTTGGCCAAAACGACGTTTTTGGGGTGGCCCCCGCCGCGGTCTTCCAGAATCCGCTTGACGACTTCGGCCTTGATTTTGGCGCGGAGGCCGGCGTCCCGTAACCTTTCCAGCAGCGCCTTGCGCCCGCCGGCCTGCGCCCACTGCGGGATGAGAGCGGAGGTCCCGGTGCTGGAAGCCGTGTACGGATACTGGTCAATGGTGACGTCCACGCCGCGCGCCCGCGCCTCCTCTACAAGGCGCAATGTCTCGCGGCTGCTTCCCCAATTGCCCGCGCCGATGATCTTGTGGTGAGTGAGCTGGGTGGGCAGGCCGCCCTCCTCGCCGATGCGGATGGTTTCGCGGACGCTATCGAGAATGCCCGCCGCCTCGTCGCGCATGTGCGAAATGTGGATGCCGCCCAGCCGGCCGGCCTCGCGCGCCAGCTCGATGACTTCCTCGGTCGGCGTATAGTTGCCGGGGACGTAGAACAGGCCCGTGGACAGGCCGAACGCGCCGTCGTGCATGGCCTGGCGCACGAGCTGCTTCATTTGCTCGATCTCCTGGGGCGTGGCCGGGCGGTTCTCACGGCCCATCACGGCTTCGCGGATGCTGCCCTGCCCCGCGAGCATGCCGAAGTTAACGGCGATCGGCGTGGCGGCCACGCGCTTCAGGAATTCGCCCAGCGGCAGAGGCGAACTGCCGTCCTGCCCCTCGATCAGCGTGGTGACGCCCTGGCGCACGTAGTTCTCTGCTGAAGGCGTGTCGAAGATGCCGCGGCGGGCGTGCGTGTGGATATCGAGGAACCCCGGGGCTACGGTCAGGCCGCGGGCGTCCAGCCGCAGGGCGGCCTGCGCGCCCTCGAGCGGCCCGATGGCCGCGATGCGGTCGCCGCGGATACCCACATCGGCGCGATACCAGGGCGCGCCCGTGCCGTCCACGATGCGCCCGCCCAGGATGACAATGTCGAAGCTTGCCGCTTGCTGGGCGAAAATTTTATACGCCAGCAGGAGAAAAATTGCCAGCACGTTCCACATGCTGGCCATTGTAGCCGGACCGCCGACGGCTGGCGGCGCCCTGTATCACGCGGCCACAGGCGTGTGCCAGAACGGGATCAATCGCGCACGCGAGGCGATGAGGAAAGCATTGAGAAGAACAGGCTGACGATGAAGAGGATAGCGATCCCCAGTCCGACCCACATAGCGACTCCCTCCCGGGTGCTCCCCTGAAGCGGTAGCACTCAAGCTTCCATTCCGTTGGATGCCAGGCGGCGCGGGAAGTTACACGTTTCTACGAAGCATCCGGCGGCCTGCTAGACTGGAGGCGCCCGGAGGAATGAAGCCCATGCCAACTCGCGCTGGTCTGTTCGCGCTGCTCGCCGGCGTACTCGTCATGAATGCGTGCTCGCGGGGTTCTCAAGCGTGGTTCCGGAGCGGTTCCTTCACGACCTCGGACGGGGTCCGGCTCCATTACCTGGAAGCAGGCGCAGGCAGCGCGATCGTGTTCGTGCCCGGCTGGACCATGCCTGCCGAGATCTGGGAGCATCAGATCCGGCACTTCGCCGCCAACTACCGCGTCGTGGCGATGGATCCGCGATCCCAGGGCAATTCGGACCGCCCCTCCGAGGGGCATTATCCGGAACGGCGCGCCCAGGATGTGAAAGAGCTGGTCGAGGCCCTGAAACTGGCGCCTGCCGTGCTCGTGGGCTGGTCTCTTGCCGTGCCCGAGCTGCTCACGTACGTGGACCGTTTCGGCACGGGAACCATCCGCGCCCTGGTGCTGGTGGACGGAATGATCGGCGAGGATCCCGATCCCGCCCGCACTGCCCAACTGTGGGCCTGGCTCAAATCCGTGCAACTCGATCGCAAGCGTGCGACCGAGAGCTTCGTGCGAGGGATGTACCGCAAGCCCCATCCGGAAAGCTACTACGAGCGAATCGTGACCGCGTCCCTGAAGACGCCCACCAACACGGCGGTCACGCTGCTGGCCAACGTGTTTTCGGGCGGCGATTGGCGCCCCGTGCTGAGCAAACTCGATCGTCCCTTGCTCTATATCGTTGCGCCCGGGCTGCGCGCTCAGGCGGAAATGGTGCAGCGGCGTGTGCCCTCGGCGCGGGTGGAAGTCTTCGAGCAAGCCGGCCACGCGCTCTTCGTGGACGAGGCCGACCGGTTCAACCGCGTCCTGGAGGATTTCCTGCGTCGGCGCTGAGGCGGGCCGGCGCCGAACGGGCGGCGCCCTTGCGAGCCGGCAACGTCCCGTGGGTGCGGGGACTACAATAGGAGCATGAACAAGGGGCGCTTGCTGAAGGGCCTCCTGGCTGCGCTGCTGGCGGCAGCCTCCATCAACGCACAGAAAGCCAAAAACGAGGATGCCGAGCGACTGGATCGCGCGGCGGTAGTTTTTCAGGAGATCATGGATTCGCCCGACAAGGGCATTCCGCAGGAACTCCTGAACAAATCTCACTGCGTCGTGATCGTGCCCGGCCTGAAGAAGGGCGCGTTCATTTTCGGCGCCAAGTATGGCCGCGGTTTCTTTTCCTGCCGGAGCAAGAAAGGCGTGGGCTGGACGGGACCGGCGGCGGTTCGCATTGAGGGCGGCAGCTTCGGGTTGCAGATCGGCGGCTCCGAGATTGACGTGATCATGCTGGTGATGAACGAGCGCGGCGCGCAGCGGCTGATGTCGAGCAAGTTCACGCTGGGGGGCGACGCGTCGGTGGCGGCCGGTCCGGTGGGTCGCACGGCCACGGCCCAGACCGATGCCTACATGACGGCCGAGATCCTCTCCTGGTCGCGCTCGCGCGGCCTGTTCGCAGGTGTATCGCTTCAGGGCGCCACCCTGCGACAGGATCTGGACGTGAACCGGCGCGTTTACGGCAAGCCGCTGGAGAACCGCGAAATCATCGAGGGGGACTTGCCCCCGCCCGAAGCCTCGCGCCGGCTGATCGAAGCGCTCAACAAACATTCCAGCCGCAAGAGCTGACGCGACCCCTGCACCGGACAGTCATAGGCGAATTAGGCCGGCCCGGCTAGTTCGGACCGTACGCGTGGAACTCGCCCGCAACAAAGCCGAGCGAAACCGGCGCGCGCGGGAATTGTCCTTTTACGCGGTTTGGCCTTATGTTCGTAAGCGGGCGTAACCCGCGAGTCGCGTGCGCAGGTGTCCTCCACCCGAACGACCCTGATCGCGGCTCGACAGCCCGATTACCTCAACCGCGGGCGGGCGCGACGCGCCGGATCGCGCCCGCTTGACCGCTCCGCTCTCAAGGTTCCCTTTGTAGGATAATTGGCAGGCTATGAAGTACCGCCACCGCGTGCTCGCCATGCTCTTCCTGCTCTCGATCATCACCTACATAGACCGGGTGTGCATCTCGGTGGCGGGTCCGGCGATGCAAAAGGACCTGAACATCTCGCCGGAGCGCTGGGGGTGGGTGGTGGGAGTGTTCGCCATCTCTTACGCCGCGTTCGAAATCCCCAGCGGCGCCTTGGGCGATCGCATCGGCGCGCGCAAGGTGCTGACCCGGATTGTGGTCTGGTGGTCGGCCTTCACCAGTCTGACGGGCTCTGTCTCCAACTATTACCTGCTGTTGCTGGTCCGCTTCCTGTTCGGGGCCGGCGAGGCGGGCGCTTATCCCAACACCTCCTCCAGTATCTCGCGCTGGTTTCCGACCTGGGAGCGCGGCCGTGCCCAGGGCATCGTGTGGATGGCGAGCCGGATTGGAGGCGCGCTGACCCCGGTGTTGGTGGTTCCGATACAACTCATGTGGGGTTGGCGGGCGGCGTTTCACGTGTTCGCTTTGCTGGGCGTGGTTTGGGCGGTTTACTGGTACTGGTGGTATCGCGACACGCCGCGCGAGAAGCCGGGGGTGCCGGCCGCGGAGATCGAGGAAATCGAACGGGGCCAGGCCGCTGCGCGCACGCATCACGGGCTGCCGTGGCGGCGTGTGCTCGCCAACAACCAGTTCTGGACCATCCTGCTGATGTACCACGCCTACTGCTGGGGCGCGTATTTCTTCCTGTCCTGGCTGCACACCTTCCTGGCCAAGGGGCGGGGATACACGCCCCAAGAGCTGGCCTGGCTTTCACCCTTGCCCTTTATCTGCGGCGCGATTGCGAACCTTTCAGGCGGCCTGGTCAGCGACCATCTGGTCAAGAAGCTGGGCTTGAAATGGGGGCGCCGCGCCGTGGCGATGATCGGGCTGGGCGTCTCCTCGCTGTTCATGGTGCTGACGGCCCTGATCCGATACAAGTACGCAGCCGTGGTCTTGCTGGCGCTGGCTTATGCGGGTTCGGATTTCATGCTCCCTGTGGCGTGGGCGGTTTGTCTGGACGTAGGGCGCAAATACGCCGGCGCGGTAACGGGCGCCATGAACACCGCCGGGCAGATCGGTTCTTTCCTTTCCTCGGTGGTCTTCGGCTATCTGGTGCGCTGGTTCGCCAACTACGACGCCATGCTCTGGCCGATGGCCGCCATGCTGGCGCTCAGCTCGCTGTTGTGGCTCAAGATTGATCCCACCAAAGAGCTGGCGCCGGAGGAGCGGGCGCCCGAGCCGGCGGGAGTGGGCCGTGTTTGAGGTTCTCGAGCACACGGCGGATATCGGCTTCCGCGTCCGCGCGGCGACGCCCGGAGAGCTGTTCGCGCGCGCCGGCGAGGCGTTGATGTCGCTGGCCTTCGAACTGGACAACGTCGAGCCGCGCCAGTCTTGCGAGCTGAGTGCAACAGGCTGGGACTGGGAATCTCTGATGGTGAACTGGCTCAGCGAAGTCCTCTTCGTGCTCGACGCGCGCCGGCTTCTGGTCAAGCGCTTCGAAGTCACCCGCATCAGCCCGGAAGCGATCTCCGCCATCGGCTACGGGGAACCCTGCAATCCCGAGCGTCATCGCGCTAAGCTGGTAATCAAGGGCGTCACCTATCACCAGCTCGTCGTGGAACAGCGACCCGAGGGGTGGTACGCCCAGGTAATCCTCGACATCTAGGGGGTCCCGCGCCATGCAACTCATAGCCCTGGACGAAAACCGCTTTCGGATCCCGCGCGATGAGCGGCGCGGCATGCGGACGGACGTCATCGTTTACGCCAGCAAGGAACTGATTGACCAGATCCGCAAGGACCAGTCTCTGGAGCAGGCCATGAACGTGGCGACCCTGCCCGGCATCGTCGGCCCCAGCCTGGCGATGCCCGATATCCACCAAGGCTACGGCTTCCCCATCGGGGGCGTGGCGGCCACCGACATCGAGACCGGCGTGGTTTCGCCCGGCGGCGTGGGCTTCGACATCAACTGCGGCGTGCGCCTGGTCCGCACCAACCTGACCCATGACCAGGTCCGGCCTCGGCTCCGGGAAGTGGTCAATCAACTCTTCCGCGACATCCCTTGCGGCACCGGTTCGGAGGGGCCGATCCGGTTGAGCAACGCGCAACTGGACCAGGTGCTGGTCGAGGGCGCGCGCTGGGCGGTCCGCCAGGGCTACGGCGTGGAGCGCGACGCCGAATTCGCGGAAGAGGGCGGCGGCTTGCCCGGCGCCGATCCCGACAAGGTCTCCGGCAAGGCCAAGGAGCGGGGCCGGCCGCAGCTCGGCACCGTGGGGAGCGGCAATCACTTCCTCGAGGTGCAGTGGGTCGAGCAGATCCACGACGAGGAAGCCGCCCGGGCCTTGGGCCTCGAATTGAATCAGATCACCGTGTTGATCCATTGCGGCTCGCGCGGGCTGGGTCACCAGGTGTGCACGGACTATCTGGCCGAGATGGGCGCAGCGATGAAGCGATACAACATCACGCTTCCCGATCGCCAGCTTGCCTGCGTGCCGATCCGGTCGCCCGAGGGGCAGGCGTATCTGGCCGCCATGCGCGCCTCGGCCAACTTCGCCTGGGCCAACCGCCAGGTCATCATGCACTTCTTGCGCGGCTCCCTGGAGAAACTCTTCGGCAAGGACGTGCGCGTGGATCTGGTTTATGACGTGGCCCATAACATCGCCAAGGAAGAAACTCACGTCGTGGACGGCCAGAAACGCCGCGTGCTCGTGCACCGCAAGGGGGCCACGCGCGCCTTCCCGCCGGGGCACCGCGAGATTCCCGCCGCGTATCGCCCGATCGGGCAACCCGTTCTCATTCCGGGCAGCATGGGCACCGCCTCCTGGGTCCTGGTAGGAACTGAGCGAGCCATGCAGGAAACCTTCGGCAGCGTCTGCCACGGCGCGGGCCGGTTGCTGTCGCGCACCGCGGCCAGAAAAGGACGCAACGCGCGCGAGGTCCAGGAACGGCTCGAGCAGCAGGGCATTCTGGTGCGCAGCGAAACGCGCGACGGCATTCTCGAAGAGGTTCCCGAAGCCTACAAGAACGTGGACCAGGTCATCGAGGTGGTCCACGCCGCAGGTCTGGCGCGCAAGGTCGCCCGCCTGCGCCCCATGGCGGTGATCAAGGGATAGCGCGAAGAGGAGGGGTTAGCGCACCGCTCTTCGTCGCCGCCACTCGGCGCGCCGCACCTGCGATTCGGTCAGGCCGAAATAGTGCGCCACTTCGTGCCAGACGGTCTGCTGCACCAGCCGGAACAGGTGCTCGCGATTGCGCGCCATGCGTTCGTGCGGCCCCTGATAGATCGTGATCCGGTCCGGCAGCGTGAAGCTGTCGCTCACGCTGCGGTGAATCAGCGGTCGCCCTTCATACAGGCCCAGCAGGCCGGGACGCGGCGGCTCCTTCTCCACTACGATCGCCACGTTGCGCATCCTGCGGCGGAAGCGCGCCGGGATCGTCTTGATGGCTTCCTCCACCAGCCGATCGAACTCCCTGGGCGACATCCCCTGCCTTCATTCTATCCGCGCCCCGGTCTCACTCCGCCGGCGCCACTGGTGCGTGATGATTCACGGGCCCCGCGCCGCCCCCGAGGCCGGGATTGGTGCGGATCGCCTCGGTGATGAACTGCTTGGCCGCGCCGACGGCTTCCGGCAGCGCCAGTCCGCGCGCCAGGCAAGCTGCGATCGCGGCCGAGTACGTGCAGCCGGTGCCGTGCGTGTGACGCGTGACGATGCGGGGCGCGGGAAACTCGTAAAAGCGACCGCCGAAAAACAGGACGTCCGTGGCGCCGGTCTCCAGATGGCCTCCCTTGACCAGCACGGCTTGCGCTCCCAGCTTCGCGATGGCTTCTGCGGCGCGGCGCATCTGGTCGGGATCGCGGACGGGGAATCCGGCCAGCGCGGCCGCCTCGTGCAGGTTGGGCGTCAGCAGCGTGGCGCGCGGAATGAGGCGTTCGATGAGCGCCGCCCGCGCATCCTCGGCCAAAAGCGGCGCCCCGTGCTTGCTGATCAGCACCGGATCCACCACGAGCGGGAAATCGAAGTCGCGGGCCGTTTCAGCCACCGCCTCGACGATGGCGCGATTGCCCAGCGCGCCGGTCTTGGCCGCATGCGGCCGAATGTCCTTGAGCACTGCGCGGATCTGTTCGACCACCAGGTCCGCCGCCAGGCACTCCACGCGCGAGACGCACAGCGTGTTCTGCACCGTGATCAGCGTCACCACGGCCTCGCCGTAAACGCCGAAGCGGTGGAAGGTCTTCAGGTCGGCTTGCAGCCCGGCGCCGCCCGAGGGATCCGAGCCCGCGATGGTCAAAGCGATCGGAGTCATGGGAACGGGAACGATCTCGTTCCAGTATGCAGGACTCAGAAGCCGATGCGCGAAGTGCGGGTGGCAGCCACCGAGTTCGTCAGCTCGACTTCCACGCCTGCCGCCGCGCCGGCATCCCCCGTCACCGGAAAGACGGCGCGCAAGGCGAACATCCCGCCCAAAGCCGAGCTTTCGAAATAGCGGCGGAATTCACTGGCCAGATCCACGGCAATCGGCCCCGGCTCCAGCACGCGCCCGTCTGCGCCGTAAAAAGTGAACACGACGCGTGAGACCGAGCGCGTGTTGTCGAAGCCGGCCAGCGCGACTTCGAGGCCATTCGAGCTACGGACCACGCGGGTGGAATCCACCTGAACGGGCAGCGGCGCGAGCGCCAGCGTCGCCTGCTCCACGTGTTCGCCCAGACGCGCCGTCAGCGTGAGCCGGCCCGCCGTCGTCCCCGTCTGCATCACGATCTCCTCGCGTCCGCCGAAGCCGGCTTCACTCGCGCCGGCCTCGATCGAGAAGCGCGCAACGCGTCCGGCAGGAGCGAGGAACGCAATCGCCGGATCATCCGGCCATCCCGGGGCTGCGGGCTCGAACGCCAGCCGGAGCTCCCCCTCGCCGGCAGTGCGCGCGGGCTCGGCGAGACGGATCCGGACGCGCACTTGCCTGCCGCTTCCCGGCGTCGCAGGATCCAGCACGATTGCAGGTCGCGGCAGCGGCGGCGCCATCGCCACGCCCGTCAGGAAGAACGAGCGGCCGTTCACCACCAGCCGGCCTGTTTGCGCGCCGGGACTCTGCGGCGCAAACGTCACCTCGAATGCGGCCTCCTGCCCCGACTCGAAGCGCTGCGACGACGGGGCGCCGTCGGCCAGCCTGAATGCGCCGCCTTCCACCGATAACTGGTCCAGCGCAAGCGACTCCCGGTGCGGATTCTCCAGCACGACGCGCCGCGCCACGCGCACGCCCACTTCCGCCTGACCGAAATCCACCTTGTCGCCTGCGGAAAGGCGCACGCGGCCCCGGTTGTCTTCCAGCCACACGACCAGGCCGGCGACCGCACGCGCGCGAAGCAACACCGAGGCGGCGTTCACGGTGAGAACCGCGCTGTAGACGCCCGGCCCCGCAGGCGTGAGCCGAACGATGAAGTCAATGCTCGCACCACCCGCGAGGCTCGCCGGCAAGGCGGGCGCGGAAGCCAGCGAGAAGCCGGCGCCGGCCACGGACAAGGTGCGCAGCACCACCGGGTTCGCGGTCGGGTTCCGCGCGCGGAAGCGGGCCTCGAGGGCGTCTGAAGCGTCGGTTGCACCCAGATCCGTAACTTCGGCCACAGCCCGTTCCGTTGCGCCCTCGATCAGGCTGAGTTGGAGCTGGCCCCAGACGAGCACCGACGTTGCCGCGGCAAGAAGGAGCATCCTCAAGGCACGACCTCCGGCAGAGCGAACAGGGCCACTTCCTCACCCGCGATCCGGACGGCGATGCGTTGCGGGCGGGCGGCCAGCTCCACCTCGACCCATCCATCGCCCAACGTGCGCAAGCCGGTCACCAAGGCTGGCATGGGGTAGCTCCGGAAGCTGCCGTCGGCCTGACGCAATAGCAGTTGCGAGCGGTCCCCAAGGAGCAGGCGGCCTCCTTCGAGCGCGAGCACCGGTCCGTCCCAGGGCAGCGTCTGCACCGGCACATCCGAAGCAGGATCGTGCGGCGCAAACTCCACCAGTTCGATGCCGCCGTGGCGCCGCACCGCACGCAGCGCCTTGTCCTGACCGAGCCAGGCAATCGCCGCCACTTCGTCCTCAAACGAACGCAGAGGCTCGAGACCTTCGCCGCGAAGCCGGCACAGGAGACCTTCTTCGGGGAAGTAGACAAGCGCGGGCCGGCCGGCAGCGTCGTGGGCGAACAGCGCGGGGCCGGGAGGCGCCTGCCAGCGGCCTGACACAACGCCGCGCTCGTCCACGAGCAGCAATTCGCCATCGAGCTTCACTACGGCCCGCCCGTCGCGGCACGCGGCCGAGATCACGCCCTCGGCCAAGCGCTCGCCCGCCACGAAATTGCCCGCGATTCCCCACAGCGGGCGCAGGCCCCCGTTGGGATCGAGGACGCAGCCGATGCGAGGCGCGCCCGCCTGCCATTGCGCCCAACCGGCCAGAGCGAGGATTGCGCCAACCAGGAGTCGCACCATCGCCTCAAGGCCTCCCGATCGTGATCACCGGCGCGCCGATGCGAACCGGAGGGGCTTGCGGAACGGATTTCGGCGAGCCGGCGCGCGCAAAGCCCACGACCACCGCCGCGGCTGCCGCGCCTCCCGCTACCGCCGCCGCCTTCCACCAACGGGACCGGCGACGAACGCCAAGGCTGCGAAACGAGCTCTCCGCCCCGGTCAGAACCAGGTACTGTTCGAAGACAGCGCCGGCTCGCGCATCGTCCTTGAGGGCCACGACACGTATGCGGACCGGCCCCGGACTACGGTTCCAGCGGACTTCACGAACCGTTGCGCGGCCGTCGGGACCGGTCCGCATAGCCTCGGTGGGGAGGCCGTTGGAGAACACTCCGCCGGCGCCCTCCACGGGCAGCCGGAACGTCACAGCCGCACCCGCTACCGGCCGCCCCGTTTCGTCCGTGACCAGCACCGTCCAGGGTGCACGCACGCGCGCACCCGCGGGCTGCACGGCGCCCTCTCCTTCGACCACGCGGATCTCGAGCACCGCGCTCTGCGCCGCCGCCAACACGGGCAGTAGCGCCAGCGCCCAGACCGCTCTCCGATGTCCGGCCGCGCTCGTCATCGGAAAAATCTAGTGGTTGCAAGCCGGGTTTGTTCTCGGCCTCGGGCGGCTGAAAAAATTTCAGACCGGCAGCAGCTCGGCGATCAGCGCGTCCAGAGCAAGATTTTTCTGGATGTTGCGGCGCACCAGGGAAGCCAGCTCGTCCACCCGGTCCACCGCGCGGCGCAGCCAGCGAAAATCCACCCGCGCGGCCAGGGATTCCAGGCGCGGACGGATGTCGGCGTTGCGCAATGCGAAACGATCCTCGCGGTCCCGGCTCACGACCAGCACATCGCGCAACAGGCCGTAGAGTACGGTGAGCAGGACCTCGAGCCGTTCCTGCCGCACCGTTGCAGACTCGCTTTGCCGGATCCACGCCGAGAAGGGCGCAAGGCCGGCGGCCACTTCGAGCAAGGTCAGCATGGCCTCGCGTTGACGGTCGTAAGCCTCCAGATCGAGGGAAACCGCCAGGCCGGGCCGCCCTTGCGCCAGCGCGATGCGACGCTCGGGCTCGCTCAGCTTGCGCGCACGCACGAACTCGGCCATTTCTTGCTGGCTGAGCGGGTTCATGTAAAAGATGACCGAGCGCGAACGGATGGTCGGCAGAAGTTCGAAAACGTTCTCCGCGGTGGCGACGAGAATCAGGTGCTCGGGCGGCTCCTCGAACGTCTTGAGCAGGGAGTTGGCGGCCTGTTCGTTGGCCCGGTCCAGCTCGTCAATCAGGAAAACCCGGCAGCCGCCGCGCAAGGGCTTGTACTGCGCCATTTCCTTGAGCAGCCGCATTTGCTGAATCGAGATCTGGCGCAGCGGCCCGTCCGGCGCGAAGGTGACGAAATCGGGATGGGTGGCGAAGATCAGCGGGTCTTCGTTGCGGCGATCGGCGGGCCATTTCTCGCGCTCGCGAATGTACGCCTGGTTTTCGGGCAGGCTCAAATCATCGCGTTCGATTTTCTCGGCTTCGCCGAGCAGGGCCGCGGCCAGCCGGCGCGCCAGCGTAGCCTTGCCTACGCCTTGCGGGCCGGCCAGCAACAAGGTCTGCGGCACGCGCCCCGCCTGCACGGCCTGGTACAGCGCCTCGGCTACCGCACGGTTGCCATAAAAGTTCGGGAACACGGCGTACCTACGATTCTACAGGGCGCGGCGCCTCAGCGCGGAGTGATCAAGCCGCCCTGCCGCGCGGCCTGCCGGGCCTCGGGAACGTCAAGGCGTCGCATGTAAAGATCCAGGCGCCGCCAGCCTGCGGCCGGATTCACGACCACGATGCGATCCTCGCGCTCGAGGATTCCCTGCCCGATGGCGCACGCCACGGCCTCGATGCAGGCAGCGCCCTCGAGCGATGGCAGGATTCCTTCCCGCGAAGCCATCTTCAGCGCGGTTTCCGCCGGCTTCGCCGTCCCCACCGCGATTCGGGCGCCGCCGGTATCTTCGAGAGCGCGACGCACCAGTTCCCCGTCGTCCGGCGCCCCGAAGGCCAGTTCCGGGAAAAGTGCGAGCGAAGGCGGCGCCTGGCCTGAGGGCCGCGACCCGGCGCCTTCGAGCGTCACGCCGATGAGTTTGGGAAGCCGCCCGGCAATCCAACCAAGCTCGCGCAGCTCGGTGAATGCTTTCCAGAGAGCGACGAGGCCCGCTCCCGAACCGCAGGGGCAGACGACGGCGTCCGGCGGTTCCCAGTTGAACTGCTCGGCCAACTCGTAGCCCAGCGTCTTGGCGCCCTCCAGGGCGTACGGCTCGCGCCACGGCCCCACATCCCGCCATGGGCCCGTGTCTTCCCGATCGGTTTGAACGCCGAAATCCTCGACCAGCCGCGCGCCATGCAGCAGGCACTCCACGCGAGTCGAGGCTTCCACGCCGGACGGCCACACGACCCTGGCAGGGAGTCCCGCCGCCGCAGCGTACGCAGCCAGCGCGACCGCGGCGTTGCCGGGCGATACGATCGTGACCCCCGGGAAGCCCAACTCGCGGGCCATCGAAACCGCAAGGGC
>Ga0197142_1003659_pt1 | contig 12765 bp, 12 predicted proteins | sample GBS60_MetaG_FD_148614 | JGI IMG/M metagenome (GOLD analysis project Ga0197142, IMG submission 148614) | Sediment microbial communities from Great Boiling Springs, Gerlach, Nevada, United States - GBS 60_MetaG | ecosystem: Environmental > Aquatic > Thermal springs > Hot (42-90C) > Sediment... | reverse complement strand
TGTCCAGACGTTCAACGCCTCTCTTGCATCGTGCTGATGAGCCACGGGCTGTTCACGTTCGGCGAGACGGCTAAGGAGGCGTATAGCCGCATGATCGAGATGGTCACGCGCGCCGAGGAATACATCCAGCGAAAGGGGAGGTGGCATGTTGTCTTCCCGCCGGCCGAGCCTCCCTCAGGACCGCTGCGCACGACGCTGGCCGCGCTGCGCCGCGAAGTGTCCTTGGCCGCCGGTGCGCCAATGATCGTGATCACGCACAGGGATGAGAAATCGCTGGGCTTCGCCCGTCGCCCCGACGTGGCCGAGATCGCCCGCCGTGGGCCGGCCACGCCCGATCAAATCATCCGCACCAAGCGCCTGCCGCTGATCGGCCGCGACGTGGCGGGCTATTGCGCAGAATACCGCGCCTACTTTGAGCAGCACCGCAGCTTAGTGGACGGGCCGCTCACCATGCTCGACCCTGCCCCGCGCGTGATCCTCGACGCGGAGTTGGGGATGCTCACCAGCGGCCGTAGCGTGAAGGACGCCCAGATCGCCGCGGATATTTACCAGCAGACGATAGATGTCATCCTGCGCGCCGAGTCGCTCGGCGGCTGGCGCGCCCTGCCGGCTGCTGAACTCTTCCGCGTCGAGTATTGGGATCTGGAGCAGGCCAAGCTGAAGAAGCCGCCCGCCGGCGAGGTCTTCCTCGGCGAGGTGGCGCTGGTCACCGGCGCGGCATCGGGCATCGGCAAGGCGTGCGCGCAGTCGCTGCTTCGGCGCGGGGCAGCCGTGGTTGGGCTGGACATCAACCCGGCGATTGAGGGATTGTTTGAAACGCCGGCCTACCTCGGACTGGTGGCCGACGTGACCGACGAAGCAGCGATGCAAGACGCGCTGGAGCGCACTGCGCGCGCCTTTGGCGGCCTGGATATTGTGATTGCCAACGCCGGCATCTTCCCGCCCAGCCAGCCAATCGCTATGCTGGACGCGCTGGCGTGGGCGCGCGTGATGCGCATCAACCTAGACGCCAACCTGGCGCTCTTGCGCGAGGCATACCCGCTCTTGAAGCAAGCCCCGCGCGGCGGTCGAGTGGTCATCATCGGCTCGAAGAACGTGCCGGCGCCGGGTCCTGGCGTGGCGGCCTATTCTGCGTCCAAAGCCGCCCTCACGCAGCTCGCGCGGGTGGCCGCGCTGGAGTGGGGCGCGGACGGCATCCGCGTCAACGTCATTCATCCCAATGCTGTGTTCGACACCGGTATCTGGAGCGCAGACGTGCTGGCGAAGCGGGCCGAGAGCTACGGCCTGACCGTCGAAGAATACAAGCGCAACAACGTGCTGCGGGTCGAGGTGCACAGTCACGACGTGGGAGAGCTGGCAGCGGAGCTATGCGGGCCGATCTTCGCCAAGACGACCGGCGCGCAGATCCCGATTGACGGCGGCAACGAGCGGGTGATTTGACTTTCTTCTGAGATGCCCTATACTCCTTGTTTAAAGCTGTGTGCCTAAGACGAATCCTGTATGCGCTGCTGTGAGGGATTGAAGTGAGGTGCATCTTCTACACTAACGATCCTTCAAGCCAGTCATCAGATACAAGCCTTGGATGTCGAAGACAAAGCGCGCACTTCAGCTTCTTCAGCAACAGGTCGCTTACTCACCATTTCGACTTGGGTTCACAGCGTGTATTACTTGACGATTCATTAGGAGGTCAAGATGTCCATGAAGAAACAACCTGTTCAGCTTAGTCGTCGTCAGTTCTTAAGAGGAAGCGCCCTAGCTATTGGTGTTGGCCTGATGTCTGCATGTGCTGCGCCAGCCACACCCGCGCCACAGACGTCTGGACCATCAACGGCCCCCTCTGGGACAGGTAACCCGCTGGCCGGCACGCAGGGCAACGAAATGGCAGGTAAGAACGTAGAGCTGAGCTTTGCTGTTATCGCTGGTTGGCCGCCGAGCCAAGCCCCTATCGAGCTCTTCCCCGATTTCGCCGCCTTTGCTAAGGAGAAGTACGGATATACTGTCACAGCCCGCAAGACGGAAGCGCCCTTCGGCGAGTTATTCCAGAAGATCGCCCCTACGCTTGCAGCAAAGTCTCAGGAATACAACATTATGATCTCAGACAGTCAGTGGCTGGGGGCTTTGGCAGAACCAGGGTGGATTGTGCGCGCCGATGATGTGTATGCTGTCGTGCCAGAACTGGATATCGAGCCGTATTCAAGCCTGGTTAGGAACACATATCAGGTATATCCAGACGGCAGCAACCAACGCTGGGGATTCCCGCAGATGCCAGATACGCAGGGCTTGTTTGTTCGCATTGACATCCTGGAAAAGGAGGCAGAGAACTACAAGCGCGAGACTGGCAATGAAATGCCGCTGACTTATGAAGAGCTATCCAAACTAACCGTGCAGCAATGGGAGCCGATTTGGAAGTACCTCAATGGCAAGAATGGCATGGCGGCAGTGGCGATTCAGCAGTCGAAGGAGTACGACTTCTTCTCCTGTGCCTTTCACCCTTACGTGTATGCCACTGGTGGTGACATCTGGGATCCAGCAACAGGCAATGTAGTTGGCGTGCTTAACACTGACGCTAATGCCAAGATGCTGGAATACTTCCGCAGCCTACAGCAGTATCAGCCAGCTGGCTCACAGGACTTCGGCATCGGCTCAGTGATTGACCTGTTCGTGCAAGAGAAGGTAGTAACAGCCTTCCAGTGGTTGGCTGTTGGCCTCTTCATGATCCCACCATCACTACAAGGCAAAGCTATCGCAATCCCGCATCCGAGGATCGAGTTTGAGGGTGGACCGCCAGAGGTCATCGGCGCGATGGGTGGTCAGCCGTGGGTGCTGAATAAGTTCAACGATGACGATCGCACACGCGCTGCTGTGGATTTCCTAAAGTGGTGGTACACAGACGAGACGCAGAAGAAGTTCCTAGCAAAGGGTGGCTTGCCTTGGAGCAAGAAGGGAATCGAGAATCCTCTCTTTGAAGGCGATCCCCCACCGTGGTTTAAGCCCTTTGTCTACATGCTGGAGGAGGGGCGCAGCCGCGACTTCTGGCACTTACCCGAATACGCTGAATTGCTGGCCATCCAGCAAGAGGCCTACAATGGTTATGCAGCCCGACAATTCAATGATGCCAAGTCCGTGCTCGACTCTATTGCGGCCAAGCAACAAGCTCTCTTGTTCGAGAAAGGGCGCACCTCCACGCCCGTGCCGGACGCACTGAAGAACGTTCAGCCTAAGTAGCACACCTAGATCGGACGGGGGATGCGCTTGGCAGAGTATGCGAGCACATCCCCCGTTATTTAGACATGGCATATCGTTAAAACATTCTTGAAATGAGTATAAATACAGCAGCACCTACGATTGTAGAGCGCAACGAACAAGCGCTTGCGGCAAAGCGCAAACAAATCTTACAGCGTGGCAAATTTCTTTCATTTCCAACCCTCCTGTTAACGCCTATTTTGCTATTGTTTGTGTTGCTCAATGTCATACCAACAGTATGGCTAATAGGGTTTAGTTTCTACAGATACAGTCTCCAATCACCTGACGCGCCGCGTCCGGCATGCGTGGATAACCCGTGCGCGCCGCTCATAGTGATCCCCACGAATATCCAAATCTCACCGACCAGACAGTTAGAGATCGTTATACCCGCCGTCCCACCAATCGACAACTATATTAAGATCCTTAATGACGCCGACATCTGGAGTTCTTTCGGGCGCACTTTTGCGTTTGTTGTGCTGGCAGTCTCTATTCAAGTCATTCTAGGTATATTGCTGGGATTTCTATTTTGGGGGAGCGCTCGCATGCCAGGCCGGCGCGTGGCATTGACGTTGCTATTTACCCCCATGGTCATTACACCAGTAGCGAGTGCACTCTTCTGGCGATTAATTTACGATCCCACATTTGGTGTTATCAACTTTTTGATAGACACCTTTGGTGGACAAAAGATAAACTTTTTAACAAGCAACGATTGGGCATTTCCTGCTGTTCTATTCGTAGATGTATGGATGTGGACGCCCTTTATGATCCTCATGACGCTAGCAGCATTGGGCAGCGTGCCTAAAGCTGAACTCGAAGCAGCAGAGGTAGATCGCTTATCGTGGTGGAGGAAGCTTAGATTTGTGATCTGGCCACATGGCAAATTTATATTGATGCTTGGTATTCTGCTGCGCACGATTGATGCCTTCAAGACAACAGATCTCGTGTTGACGATGACTCGCGGTGGACCTGGCAACATCACCGACCTGATTGGGTTGCGGCTGTATCGCTACGCCTTTGCCAGCCTGAACATCGGCTTCTCTTCAGCGCTGGCTGTATTGCTGCTCATCACAGCAATTGCTTTTACTTCTATTTATCTATGGGTGCTTAACGTGCGCCGCCGAAGTGAAGAAGAGGGTAAATAAAGATGCGCTCTCGGGTTTACTACCTTATCCTTTGGTTAGTTGCATTCATCTTCTTCCTACCCATCTTTTGGATTATACTAGCTGCATTTAAGACGGATAACGATATCCTTGCTGTGCCTCCCAAGCTATTCTTCGTACCAACCCTTGAACAAATTAACAAGGCGTTGTTCGGGCGTGGCCAAGGCATATCAAACACGATACCGTACTTGGTTAACAGTATTGTTCTATCAATATCTTCTGTGTCTTTAGCTATTATTATATCCTTCTTTGCCGCCTTTGCTTTCTCACGATACAAGATAAGAGCCACTAATTTTTTAATGTTTCTAATGTTGAGCACACGTATGGTTCCAGCCTCGGCTACTATCATTGCTGTTTTCCAGATGTATAATACCTTTGACATAGGCATTCGCAATATAGGAATCACTCAAGACCCTGTCTTTCGGGGATTCCCAGGGGTTCTCCTGCTTTACACGATGTTTAGCGTCCCCTTCTCCCTCTGGATTCTCAAAGGATTTATAGACGGTGTCTCTCAACGTTATGACGAGACAGCGTATGTCAACGGCGCGTCGAACTGGCATGTGCTGTTCCGCGTTGTGTTGCCACAAGTGAAACCAGGGATCGTAGCCGCTTTCATCTTTAATATGATTTTCGTATGGAATGAGTTCTTATTTAATTTTATACTGGGCACCCCAAAGACAAATACTTTGATGATACCCTATGCCTTAGCTGTTGGATTGGTCAATCCAGGCGGCAACTTTGATTGGGGATACATTGCTGCATTATCCACTATGTATGTGACTTTGCCTATTGGGATGATATTTTTCTTCCAAAAATACTTGTTAGTCGGTATGACCTTCGGCACTGTGAGAGGAGAGGTGTGATGGGAAAGCCCGGACGCGGCCTTCGCGCCTCTGATATCCATGTTCTGCTGGTCATCTTGATGTTACTCTCTATTGTTATGGTCGGCCAGCAGCTCAGCAAAGACATATATCAAATTGGCCTGGCATTGCTGGTTTTATCAACCCTTGTCCAGATTGCCTTTGGTAACATTCCAGGGCATTTTAGCATCAACCGAGCAATGCGACTGTTTGTACTCTTCATGAGTATCATCTTGATCATCTTTTTCATCAGCTACACGGTGGTTCCCTTTCTTTATGTATTCGGTCGTTAGCTATGGATCCTATTGTTAAGCTTGATGGTGTAGGCAAACTATATGGACGAAAGCACGTGCTGCGTAATATAACGCTGACAGTTTGGCCGGGAGATTTCATGGTCATATTAGGCATGCCAACCAGCGGTAAAAGCGTGCTGGTACGTCTGCTCACCGGTTTGGAAATCCCAGATAGCGGTTGCATCTTCATCCGCGGCCAGGATGTAACGACTCTCCCGCCTGGCAAGCGCAATCTGGGCTATGTACCACAATCATTCGCTCTCTATCCCCATTTTAGCGTTTTTGATAATATTGCGTATCCACTAACACTAGCCAAGGTGCCTAAGGAAAAAATCCTTGTCGAAGTACGCCGAGTTGCTGAACTATTGAAGATAGATCAATTCCTCGACCGTCGTCCCGATCAGCTCTCGGGAGGACAAAAACAAAGGGTGGCAATCGCGCGCGGACTGGTAAAGAACACAGAGATATTTATCCTAGATGACCCTTTGGTTGGCCTGGACTTTAAGCTGCGCGAGCGGTTGATCGAAGACCTGAGGGCAACTCAGGAAGAACTGAACGTCACCTTTATCTACACAACTTCGGAAGCTGTTGAGGCCATGCAACTGGCTTCTCAGCTGGCCGTGCTCCATGCAGGCGAGATTATCGAGGCTGGCTCGCCAGATGAACTCTATCACCGACCCAAACGTGAAGAAACGATGCGCTGTGTGGGCTTCCCTCAAGCCAACTTTCTCGATGCTGAGCTAAAAGGTCACAATGGTCAGCTCGAACTTCATACTCCACTGTTTAGCTCGTCCGTGAGACTTGCCAGCCATTTGCAGAGCAATCACACGCTCGTTCCTGCCCGTGCGAGCGCCGGATTCCGTCCCGAGCACGTGATGATCAATGCTCCCGCTTCTGAGCATACTGTCTCCTTCGACGCGAAAGTGCTCCTTCGCGAGGACTTGGGCGGCGAAGAGATAGTCTACTTAGATGCACAAGGAATACAGCTCACCACCGTGTTGCGGAGCGATGAGAAGGGCGCGCTAAGTATCAATATTGATGAGCGCGTGACGGCCAGCATTCGCTTGGAGGATATCGCCATATACCTCAATCGGTGCTATATCGGCAGAGCTTGCGTCTCTCATGATTGTTAATTAGTTATGGTGGATATTACCGTTAAGAATCTCACAAAAAAATTTGGTGATTTTGCTGCGCTGCGTGGGCTGGATTTGACCTTTCCCGCCGGCCAAGTGACCTGCTTGCTAGGACCTTCCGGATGCGGCAAGACCACCCTCATGCGCATTATTGCTGGCCTAGAGACCCCAACAACAGGCGACATTTACTTCGGCAGTGAGCGAGTCAATGGATTAAGCACACGACAACGAAATATTGGAATGGTATTCCAATATCCTGTTGTCTATCGTGGTATCAGTGTCCGCCAAAATATCGAGTTGCCTCTCACTGAAGATCGTAGCCTATCCAAGTCCGAACGCATGCGTCGTGTCGAGGAAGTGCTCGACATTCTGGAGATGCGCGACGTAGCAAACCTCGACGTGAGTGAGCTAGACAATGGCACCCGCCAGAAAGTGGCTTGCGCACGCGAGGTTGCGCGAAGACCCAAGATAATACTCTTCGACGAGCCTATTACAAACGTAGACATTAATAGCAAGCTACAGCTTAAACGAGGACTTAAGGAGCTGTTCATTAATCTCAAACAAACTGTTATTTACGTCACTCATGATCAAACCGAAGCTATGACTCTGGCCGATCAAATAGCATTGATGAAAGATGGGCTAATCACTCAGATGGGCAGCCCAAGGGAGGTTTACGATCACCCTAAAGATGCATTTGCCGGCTTCTTTCTTGGCAATCCAGGAATGAATTTTTATGAGAACATACCAGTCAGACAAGGTGAGGTCATCTGCGACATCTTCCCCTCTCCAGTGCGTCTGCCGTCACTTAATGGCATCGTAGACGGAATAGTAGCGCTAGGCATTCGACCGGAGTACGTGCGCGTGTCCACCGCACAAACACCAGCGTCCGTGCGTGCTAAAGTCGTCGGCAGTGCCATCGTCACCGGTGGCCAGTATCTGCTCAGGCTCAGAGTCAGTAGCATGACAGTTAGAGCTAAAATTTCCCATACAATCGGCAGTACTGTCCGCGTAGGCGATGAGGTTTGGGTAGAGTTTCCAACCGAACACGTGAGTGTTTTTGCAAATAATCAAGCATAATTATCTGACTCGGTGATGTTATGAAGAAGTTAATCAATAAACCTGAGCATGTGGTCGTAGATGCGCTTAAAGGAGTTGCAGCGGCTCATCCAGATTTGGTGCGAGTTCACTTTGACCCGAACTATATCGTGCGCGCAGATGCGCCAGTCGCCGGCAAAGTCGCCCTCTTATCAGGCGGTGGCAGCGGCCATGAACCGCTCCATAGCGGCTTTGTGGGCTTAGGCATGCTTGACGCAGCATGTCCCGGACAGATATTTACCTCTCCCACTCCCGATCAAATGCTGGCAGCAAGCCGGGCGGTCAATGGGGGAATGGGCATACTTTACATCGTCAAAAATTACACAGGGGACACTATCAACTTCGATATGGCGGCTGAGCTTGCTCGCATGGAAGGGATGAATGTCGAGCAGGTGATAGTAGCAGACGATGTAGCAGTAGAGGACAGTTTATACACTGTTGGCCGACGCGGCCTCGGGACGACAGTGCTCGTTGAGAAGATAGCAGGTGCTGCTGCGGAGCAAAGGCGCAGTTTGCATGAAGTAGCCGAAATCGCGCGCAAGGTATGCGCTCAAGGACGCAGCATGGGCATGGCTCTTTCTTCCTGCATCGTGCCTCATCGGGGTGAGCCGACTTTCTTACTTGGTGACGATGAGATGGAGATTGGTATTGGCATTCATGGCGAACCTGGGCGACGTCGTATGCCGCTTGCACCAGCGGCTGAGATTGTCGAGCTGCTGACCAAGCCTATTTTAGAAGACCTGCCCTTCAAGGCGGGCGATGAAGTGCTCGCGTTTGTCAATGGCATGGGGGGCACACCGCAGATCGAGCTATACGTGATCTACGGCGAGTTGGTGCGCTTGCTTGAGGGAATCGGTATCAAGATTGTGCGCAACTTGGTCGGCAGTTATATTACCTCTCTCGAAATGCAAGGATGCTCAATTACCCTATTGAAGATGGACGACGAGCTCATCAGGCTCTGGGATGCTCCCGTGCGCACGGCTGCACTGCGATGGGGAGTATAACCCCTTCATCGAGCCTGTGCCACTCTTACTCCCGCTCTTAGAATTGTCTGGTGTTATTATCTTCATTATGATCACCCGCCAGATCATCCTCAAGTGGCTTGAAATCTACACACATATAATTGATCAGCAGGTTGACGCCCTCAATCGGCTGGATGCAATGCTTGGCGATGGAGACTTTGGGGCAAGCATCCAGCGTGGTCTTCAAGAGGTGAAAGTACGACTGCCAAGCGTGGCTGAACGTGATATTGGAACTATCCTCAAGACAATCGGCTTAACACTGATAAGCGTCATGGGCGGTACCAGCGGTCCGTTGCTCGGCACGTTCTTCATCCAGATGAGCAGCAAAGCGGAGGGCAAGGACGCACTTTCGCTGAGTGAATGGACAGAGGCCATGCAAGCTGGTGTGAACGGTGTTATAGCCCGTGGCAAAGCGCAGGTGGGCGACAAGACCATGTTAGATGCGCTTGTGCCAGCCCTCGAAGCGCTTCAAGCTGCTGTCGCTCAGCATGCTTCGTTAGTAAGTGCCTTCAAGCGCGCAGCCGAAGCTGCTAAGTTTGGCAGCGACGAGACAGCCTTTCTCGTAGCCAGAAAAGGGCGCGCTAGTTACCTTGGCGAGCGCGGGCTAGGCAACATCGATCCAGGAGCAGCGAATATCTACCTGTTAATGCACGCCTTGTTCCGCGCAATTGATGGTGGTGAGTGACTGCATTATTGCTGATTGAGCCATGAAGATAGCTTGCATCGGTGTTCACATCCTTGACGTCTTGGGGCGTCCTGTAACACGTATACCGGAAGGCCAGAACATTGACCTCCTGGAGGAGATTCGTTTTACTGTCGCTGGCACGGCCGCTGGCACAGCTGTGGACCTTGCTAAACTAGGCGCTGAGGTCATGGTCATGGGCGCACTAGGCTGCGACTACATTGGCGACGCAGTTATTGATATCTTAAACAGCTACAACATAGACACTCGCTACCTAGTACGCAAGCAAGGAGTACAGACTTCAGCGACTATGTTGCCGATTCGGCCTAATGGAGAGCGACCTGCTCTGCACGTAGTCGGTGCAAATGGTGAGTTCAGCATCGATGACATCGACTGGGAAGCCCTGAAAACAGCACGCTTCGCGCATGTCGGTGGACTCTACCTGCTGCCCAAGCTCGACGGCCAGCCAGCCAGCGCACTCGTCAAATTCTGCCACGAACATGGCATCGTCACGACTATGGACATTCTGGGTATTCCTAGAGATGACATGTTATCAGTCGTTGCTCCGAGTTTGCCCTATCTCGATTACTTCATGCCCAGCCTAGATGAAGCACGGATGATCTGTGGATTGCAACACTGGCGTGACGTTTGTCGGTTCTTCATTGATCACGGCGCACGCGCTTGCGTATTTAAGATGGGCAGCAATGGCAGCGTATACGCCGATGCTAATGGAGTCACGCTGCGTATGCCGGCCTTCAAGGTCAACGTTGTGGATACTACCGGCTGCGGGGATGCCTACTGCGCAGGATTCATCATTGGTTTGTCACATGGATGGGACATCGAGCAAAGCATGAAGCTTGCTACCGCAGCTTCAGCGTTAGTCGCTACCGGTCTGGGTTCAGATGCCGGAATTATCAACTTTGAGAAAACAGTCGAGTTCATGAATACTGCCTCGACCTTACCAATGACGGAGTGAAGTTTTATGGAGCAACCTAAGCGCATTGTGGCTATCGGCGCTGATGACGCCGGGTTTCATCTGAAAGAGATAATCAAGCAACATCTGGAATCGCAAGGGGTTGAGGTCGTGGATTATGGTCCAGCAACCCCAGATCCGATAGACTACCCTGATGTCGCAGCGGCGCTGGCCAAGGACATTGCCGCACGCAAGTTCGAGCGTGGCATCCTCATCTGCGGAACAGGCATCGGGATGGCAATCACGGCAAACAAGGTGCCCGGTGTCTACGCTGCCCAAGCTCATGATACCTATTCGGCTGAACGGGCGCGCAAGAGCAATAATGCACAGATCATTACGCTAGGCGCGCGTGTAATCGGCCCAGAACTAGCGAAGCAGATTGTGGACGCATGGATGGCGGCAGAGTTTCAGGGTGGAGCTAGTGCGCGTAAGGTGAGCAAGATCGCGGCACTGGAGCAGAGTTTAATGGAGAAATCATCACAAGAAAGCAACAACGCTAATCCAAACTGCTATGAAAAAGCTAATCAACGATCCCTTTGATTTTGTAGAGGAAATGCTCGAAGGATTCTGCGCTGCCCACAGCGATTTGATCCGGCGCGTGGGGCGGCGCGCCATCGCTCGCATTGATGCACCAATCCCTGGCAAAGTCGGTGTGGTGGTCGGCGGCGGCTCCGGTCATCTGCCACTCTACACTGCCTATGTCGGCAAGGGAGGGGCTGACGCAGCCCCTATCGGTAATATCTTTGCTTCTCCTCCGGCCAAGCCAATCCTCGAGGCGACACGGGCAGCCAACGGCGGTGCCGGCGTGGTCTATTTTTACGGCAACTATGCCGGCGACGTGCTCAATTTCGACCGCGCAGCAGCAATGGCCGAAGCCGAAGGCATCCGCGTGGCCACAGTGCTTGGCACGGATGATGTGGCTTCCGCACCACCAACCGAGATTCACAACCGGCGAGGAATTGCTGGTGCGTTCTTGGTAGTCAAAGCGCTGGCAGCCAAGGCAGAGACCATGGCCGACTTTGACGCTGTCGTGGCCACCGCACGAAAAGCAAACGCCAACACCCGCACAATGGGCGTTGCCCTCACTGCTTGCACTGTGCCTGCCAATGGCCGCCCTACCTTCACCATCGCAGACGACGAAATGGAAGTCGGGCTGGGCGTGCATGGCGAACCAGGCGTGCGTCGCATTAAGATCATGCCGGTAGATGCCATCGTGGACGAGCTAGTTGAAACCATCCTCAACGACCTAGATTTCAAAGGCAGCGACGTGGCTGTGCTGGTGAACGGCTTGGGCGCAACCCCTTACGAGGAGCTATACGTGATCTATCGTCGCGTAAAACACATCCTCGATGCTCACCGAATCACTATACGACACCGCTTCGTGGGTGAATACGCTACCTCGCTGGAGATGGCAGGAGCTTCCATTTCGTTAATGCGCTTGGACAGCGAGCTTCACGACTTGCTCGCTATGCCGATGCATACCCCTATGATACGTTTGTTCTGATAAATATCTAACATGATAGACGGACGAAAAGTTGCACAAGCTCTAATTGAAGTAGCCAACACTATCGAGAGAAATAAAGATTATTTATGCGCACTTGATAGCGAAGTAGGCGACGGCGACCATGGTGTGAGCATGACGATCGGCATGCGCACTGCGCGTCGAGCACTCATGGCGCTCCAATCGCCCACGCCTGAGTCGGCCTTTCGCGCTGTTGCCGAGGCTTTTGCCGACGAGGTAGGAGCTGCCTCCGGCGCGCTCTATGAAGGCGGATTCGCTGCTGCCGCTAGAGCTGTAGCAAACAAAGCGCAGGTAAATACTACAGAGGACTGGGCGGCGATTTTTGAAGCAATCGCCCACGAAATGCAGGCCATTGGCAAAGCCGAGCTGAACGACAAAACGCTTATTGACGCATGGCTTCCCGCGGCTCAGGCATTGCGTCAGGCCGCGATCGAGGGTGCTTCGCTGGCTGAAGGTTTACGTCGCGCCACTGCTGCCGCAAAGGCGGGTGTGGAGAATACCAAGCACCTCGTCCCCAAACGTGGCAGGGCAAGCCGGCTCGGCGAGCGTGCGCGGGGATACCAAGATGCCGGCGCGACCAGCGCTTATTTGATCATCGAGGCACTTGAACGCTCGTTACTTGCTGACGATACATAGCTCACTTACGAGGCGCGCTCTTCCTCCCGCGCCTTCACCCACACCTCTATTTCTTGCTGCGTCTCGCCCGTTCGAGCCAGCACGAACCAGTGGATTGCAAACAGCTTTCCCTTGTAGCTCAACGGCCCTTCGGCAGGGATGGCAAA
>Ga0197142_1003656_pt1 | contig 12768 bp, 9 predicted proteins | sample GBS60_MetaG_FD_148614 | JGI IMG/M metagenome (GOLD analysis project Ga0197142, IMG submission 148614) | Sediment microbial communities from Great Boiling Springs, Gerlach, Nevada, United States - GBS 60_MetaG | ecosystem: Environmental > Aquatic > Thermal springs > Hot (42-90C) > Sediment... | reverse complement strand
CATACAAACGAGATTTACTTTCGCCGTTCCATCATAATGCTCAACGCCCTGATGGGGAGCATCGAGTCCAAAGGCGGAATCATAATAAGAAAGACAGCCAAAGATGCGGGCTATGGGGCCTTCGCCAAATATGTTGATCAGGAAGGTCTGCCAAAGCCCAAGGCGCCCCGGTTCGATGGAGTGGGCGGGGATCTTCTTCCCATCTGCGATCCAGCCCACGGGGTAGGCCAGCAACTTCCCCTGGCTATACTCAGTGAAAAGCCTTATCCCATCAAGGCAGCTATCAGTTACAGATTCGACCCCATGCTTTCCATCCCTGACTACAATCAGAACAAGAGGGCATTCGACAAGCTGGATTTCATCCTGACCATAGATGTAAACTTCAATGAAACCGCGTGGTATTCGGATGTGGTCTTGCCAGAATCCATCTATTTGGAAAGGTCCGACTCCCTTCAGATGGTGGACGGCCCCAGGCCTACCATTTACATGAGAAGGCAGTGTGTTCCCCCAAGGTACGATACCAAGCCTTACTGGGAGATTATAAAGCTACTGGCTGAGAAAATGGGTATCGGCCAATTCTTCCCTTATAACACCATAGAGGACATTTGGGCCTACCAGCTCAAGGACCTTGGGATACCCCTGGAGAAGTTCGAGGAAAAAGGATTCGTCTCCCTGGCAGAAAAGCCCATCATCTGGGACCGGAAGGACGGAATCAAATTCAAGACCCCCTCGGGCAAGATTGAGTTCGTGTCGAGTTTGCTGGAGCAACATGGCTTCCCTTCCTTTGCTCCATACGAGAGTCCCCCTGCACCACCAGAGGGAATGTTCAGATTGACTGTTGGAAGAAACGCGATTCACACGCATGTGTCCACCCAAAACAATCCCTATCTCAATGAGCTGGTGCCAGAGAACGTCCTGTGGATCAATGCTGCCGAGGCGGCGAAGCTGGGCATCTCCGATGGCCAATATGTCGAGGTCTCCTCGGACCAAGGGTGGGGAAGGATAAAGGCCTTTGTCACGGAGCTCATCCATCCAGAAGCTGTGTTCATGCTCCATGGATTCGGTCATCAGGTTCCGGCCATGACTAGGTGCTATAACAAAGGGGCTAGCGACACGGTTCTTCAGAAGAATGTGACGGATATGGTGGGGGGTAGCCCTGGGCTACACGACACATTTGTGAAGGTGAGACCAGCTTGATGGAGCCAATCGATTTACCGGGAGAGGATCATGAGCGACTACTACTTGTTCCACGACAGCAGCAAGTGCATAGGGTGCCTTTCCTGTGAGGTCCACTGCAAGGAGCACAAGAGACTTCCCGTTGGCCCTAGGTTGTGTCGAGTGATGACTGTGGGTCCTAAAATGGTTGGCGGCCTACCTCGCATGGATTTCATATTCATGCCCTGTTTCCACTGCGAGAGGCCCTGGTGTGTGGCGGCCTGTCCCACGGGCGCCATGCAGAAGAGGGCAGAAGACGGGATCGTCTTCGTGGATCAGGAGCTCTGTGTGGGATGTAAGGCGTGCATGAGGGCTTGTCCCTGGGGGGCTCCCCAGTGGAATCCAGAGACCGGAAAGGCCATAAAGTGCGATTACTGCATGGACAGAGTAGATCAGGGCTTGGAGCCAGCGTGCGTTGCCAAGTGTGTGACCAAGTGTCTCCACTTTGGAAGGCCCGAAAGGGTTATAGACATGCGCAGAGAGCGTCATGCCAAGGCCTTGGCTGCTGTGGGCTGGGAGGTGACCCTGACTCAACCTACCGGTAGCTGGACCAAGGCTCGCAAGCCTCCTGCGCGAAAGCAACCCGAGTGAGCTTCTCATGAGGCAGGAGCTCCCCTGCGCAGTCCACCAGTGTCACCTCAAGGTCTTAGGGGTCCTCAAGGATGACAAAGTAAAGGAGCCCAGGGCCAGGATGAGGGTGGAGAAGGCCCTTGTTCTCATTCGAGACATAGCCGAGGGAAGGGCAGGTGGAGATCACCTCAGAGATCTCAGGGGGGTGGCTGAATCTCTCCTGGATCGGCCGGATCCGGAGGCGAATAAATTGGGTCAAGAGCTCCTCGAGGCTTTGCACCTCCATGGTGAGGTGTTTCAAAGCCACATCCTTTCCCGGAATTGCCCTACTGGGGAGTGCGACTATCTCACACCAGCTCCCTGTCAAATGGCATGCCCATCGGGGATAGATGTGCCGAGTTACGTGGCCCTAATAGCGGAGGGAAAGTACGACGAGGCTGTGAACCTCATTCGCCAAGATAACCCCTTTCCATGGGTGTGCGGTCTTGTGTGCACCCACCCATGCGAGTTCGTGTGTGTAAGGGGAAAGGTCGACAGCCCCATTGCCATAAAGGACCTAAAGGCCTTTGCCGCAGAGAGAGCCCTCTCCGAGGGCCGATACATGAATCCCCCAAAGGAGCCCGAGACAGGCCACAAGGTGTGCGTGGTAGGGGCTGGTCCGGCAGGCCTGACAGCAGCTTATTTTCTCGCCCTCAAGGGGCACTCCGTCACTGTCATAGAGGCCCTTCCCGTGGCGGGAGGCATGATGATGGTGGGAATCCCCCGCTTCAGGCTTCCCAGGGAAGTGATAGACAGAGAGGTGGCCTTCATAGAGGAGTTGGGGGTTGAGTTTCGATTCAATACCCGATTCGGTGTGGATGTAACGATCGATTCCCTCAGAAAAGAAGGATTCGAAGCCTTCTTCATAGCCATTGGCGCTCACTCCTCCTTCAAGCTGGCCATCCCGGGAGAGGACTTGCCACAGGTGATAGATGCCGTGAGATTTCTCCAAGATGTTGCCATGGGCTCGAGGAGGAAACCCGGGGATAGGGTGATAGTGGTCGGTGGCGGGAATGTCGCCATAGATGCAGCGAGAACCCTTGTCAGGCTGGGATGCTCAGAGGTGACCCTCCTTTACAGGCGTTCTCGGGCAGAGATGCCGGCCAATGTAAAGGAAGTGAAGCAGGCAGAGGAGGAAGGAGTGCGGCTCCTTTTCCTGACAATTCCCATAGAAGTTATATCTGAAAAGGGCAGGGTTGCGGGTCTCAAGTGTCTCAGGGCGAAATTGGCCGAAGCTGACTCCCGAGGCCGCAGAAGACCGATCCCGGTCGATGGAAGCGATCACATCCTTCCGGCCGACGCTGTGATTACCGCCATAGGTCAAAGGGTCGACACCACAGGGCTTGAAAATTTGGGGCTTAAGTGGACTAGTTGGGATACCATACTCGCTGACACAATTACAGCCGGAGCTGGCCAGGAGGGAATGTTCGCAGGTGGAGATGTGGTCTTGGGGCCAGCTACTGTAGTTGAGGCCATAGGCGCGGGAAAGAGAGCTGCAGAGGGGATAGACAGGTTCCTAAAAGGGATTCCTCAGCCCACCATGCCAGCTGTCCCAGTGAGAAGGGCGAGGATAACCTTCTGGGAAATGCCGGCCTCGAAAAAGATGGACCTCAAAAGGCCCGACATGCCCCTTCTAGGACCCGAGCGCCGAAGGGTGACCTTCCAGCAAGTGGAGCTAGGGCTAACTGAGGAGGAAGTGAGGACAGAGGCCCATAGGTGCCTGAGGTGCGACATCTGCAAGAGGTGCGGAAAGTGTGTCGCCATCTGCAGGGACAAGATGGGAATAGACGCCCTGGAGCTAGGATACGTGGAGGGGGCCAACGGGCTTCCCACGGATCTGCGCAGGACCTCGGAAAGGTGTATTCTATGCGGCGCATGCGCGGCCAATTGTCCGACAGGCGCCATGAGGATAGAGGACAGGGGAGATGAGAGGCTTCTCATCCTGTGCGGGACCATCATGCAGAGGGAGCGGCTGGAAAGGTGCCAAGGGTGCCGAGCTCCTGTTGGCCCTTCCAGATATTTGGATTATGTGAGGAGGAGGACAGAAGGGGTTGCTCTGGCCTTTGGAGGAATCCTCTTGTGCGAGGAGTGCGCCAGGAAGGCCACAGCCCAATCCAAAAGCGGCATCTCTGTTCCCGAGAGGTGAGCGATGGAGCCGAGGGAAGAGAAAGAACCCTTTCGTCAGGGAGACAGGGTCCAGATCTATCGGGCCTCCAATGACGAAAGATGGGAACCTTACATGGCGCAATATATCGGCATGAAAGGCGTCGTGACAGATCCAGATATGGTGATAAACGACCCCGAAGCTCTTGTTGAGGTCACCCTCGAGGGAACAGGGGGAACCCACCGCTTCCCACAGGATTGTTTGAGGAAGGTGGGCTGAGGCGACGTTCGTTGGACTGGTCCTGGGGAATGCCCATCATCCCGGTAACTAGCTAGCAGGAAGACCTTAAAATTCTGACGCCACCTTTTTTGGGGTCGGCCAGCGATGGGGCCGTGGCTGAAGGGGTAGCCTTGCCAGTGAGGCGGAGGAGGATTGTTCGTCCGGCCGAGGGTTGACGTGTCCGACAAGGTGGCCCGGGGGAAAAGGGTGTCGGCAAGACGCGGCGTTTCCTCGCGGGCGTGCGGAGCCCGCCCCTCCGCGAAATGGCCAACCGATGCCAAGAAGGCTTTATGGGGGCACCCCGGGGATGCCGCTAAGGGCGGTTTTCTCGGAGGGGCGCGGTCTCCGCGCCCGGATAGTATAGGATTACCCATGCCGAGGCATATCGTTACCCCGAAGGGGGTACGGGAAAAGCCAAAGGCCTAATGGGGATATGCTGGACCAAGGCTCAACTTTCCTTGGCGGGCGTGCGGAGCCCGCCCCTCGGCGGGGGGCCAAGCCCAGCAAGAATCAGCTGGCGGGGTACATCCCGGCGTCGGCGAACGGAGGAATTTTCGGAGGGATGCGCTCTGCGCGTCCGCGTGGTATCGCCTTGCGAATGCCGAGGTATTCCATTTCCACCCGATGACGAGGCCAGAGGCCCGTGGCCTACCGGGGAGATGCCTCGATCAAGCCGGGGCCTTCCTTGCGGGCGTGCAGAGCCCGCCCCTGCCCACGGGGCCGGGCGGGTGAAAGGAGACCTTGTGGGGCAAGCTCCGGGACAAGGGAAAGTGGTGGTCTTCTCAAAGAGATCCTGGGATCCTTTGACCTCGGCCTTCGGGGCCTCCCCGAAGGTGGGGATGCTCCTCGAGGGCAAATACGATCCTGCAGGGACAAGAGGTTTCGAGAAGATGTGCCCCCACGGCTCCTTGAATTCATGCCGTGGCCCTTCCGGAAGAGGAATCTGATATAATCCACCTGATGATGTTACACGGCTTAGAGTTTGGGCTTTGGGGGGCACAATGCAGATACTAATCGCAATACTTCTTTCCTCGCTTTTTACCGCAGGGCCATGGGATGATGGCCCCTCGTCAGTTCAGCTTGCTATCAGGAGGGCTGGAGGACAAGGTTGGGGGGCTAACACTGCTTACGGAAAGCTCTTCGATCCCAAAAACGTAGTGACGGTCAGGGGAAGGGTCTTGAGCATTGAGAGATTCACCCCTCTTCGCCAGATGGGTTACGGGTTCCTCGTGGTATTGGAGACAAAGGACGGGGCCTTTGACGTGCACATAGGACCTGGTTGGTTCGTAGCGGAGCAAGATTTCCAGATAGAGGTGGGAGACGAGATCATTGTCAGGGGATCGCGGATAACTTTCGATGACCGACCCACAATAATAGCCGCCAAGGTTCAAAAAGGAACTCGGGTGCTCCATCTTCGCCGAGATGACGGTGTTCCGGTATGGGCCGAAGAGGAAGGAGGCTGAGGATCACGCGGGAGGAGAGTAAAAGAGCCTTCCGAAAAAGACAGAAGCCATGACTCCAGCTGCATCCCCTGTTAGTCCAGCCCAAAGGGCATAGCGGACTCTGGCCACACCCACTGCCCCAAAATAGACGGCTATTATGTAGAAGGTCGTGTCCGTGGACCCTTGCATTATGCTCGCTATGAAGGCCTCGAGAGAGTCCGGAGACCTCGCGACCATCTCCGACATTATCGCGAAGGCTCCTGAGCCGGAAAGGGGCCTCACAAGCGCCACCGGCAGAGTCTCAGGGGGCATTCCCAAGAACGATGTGAGGGGATTCACAATGGATGTGAAGAGCTCCAATGCTCCCGAGGCCCTAAACATCCCAACGGCGACTAGTATGGCCACCAAGTAAGGGATGATCCTCACTCCCACCCGAAAGCCCTCAGCCCCTCCCTCGCAAAGTCTTTGGTAAACATTCACTTGCCTGCTCAGGCCGTAGAGGGCAAGAAATCCCATCAAGAAAGGTATGAGGGCGTGGGACAGACTCTGTAATCCTTGGGAACTCTCACCCTTGATGGCCCAATGGGCTACTAGTGCGAAGAAGAAGGCGATAGGATAAGCGCCAAGTACCCACTTTCTCCAGCCCAATGGTCCGGGGGTGGCTACCTCCCATGGACCCTCATTCGGACCTCCTTTCTTCCACGACGCGCTAGCTTGCGCCACGGCCTCCCTTCCGTACAGGCCGCCCAGGATCTTTGCCGCCCCAACTGCCGCTAGGGTTGAAGTGCATGTGGCCAAGAGCGTTGGCAGGAGGATGCCCCCAGGGTCATGGGCCCCCGCTGCTGCCCGCACAGCCATGACCCCGAGGGGTAAGATGGTGATGGAACTCGTATTTATCGCCAAGAACAGGCACATGGCGTCCGTTGCCTCCCCCTTCTTCGGGTTTAGCTTGTCGAGCTCTTGCATGGCCTTTATCCCGAGGGGGGTTGCAGCGTTTCCCATGCCCATCATGTTGGCCGCTATGTTCATGACCATGGCCCCCATGGCTGGATGGCCCTCGGGAATGTCCCTGAAGAGCTTAGCCATCACAGGCCTCACCCCTCTGGCCAATACGGAAATGAGTCCAGCCTCCTCTGCAACCCTCATAAGCCCCAGCCATAGGGCCATTGCCCCCACCAGCCCTATTGCGAGCTCAACCGCACTCCTCGCTCCCTGAAAGGATGCTCTACCAACCTCCTCGAGCTTCCCATTGGCTGCTCCCACCAATATAGAGACGACTATGAAGCAGAGCCAGACTCCGTTCATCGCCGAGGGCGCGGAGGATCTTTCCAATGGAGCCTGCCTCGCACTTTCCTGGACTTCACTGACATCGTCGTCCCTCAAGGGAGCTCTCTCCACTTATCGACCAAAAATTGCCGGAGTGGAGGCAAAAGGAATTTGGGAAGCCTCACTCCTTCTTGAGCTGACTTGCCACAGCCTGAGTTGCCCTTGCCACTGCTTCCTCGTCAGCCAGGTAATATCTCTTCAAGGGCCTCAGCTCTTGGTCGAGCTCGTAAACCAGGGGTATCCCAGTGGGGATATTGAGCTCCACAATCTCCTCATCGGATATGCCATCGAGATATTTCACGAGGGCCCTCAGGCTGTTTCCATGGGCAGAAACCAGTGGCAACTTTCCCTCCTTCAAACACGGAGCAATGGCTTGGTGCCAATAGGGGAGCACCCTTTCCAATGTGTCCTTCAATGACTCGCAGGATGGGAGGAGCTCGGATGGAAGCTTGGCGTACCTTGGATCGAACCTGGGGTGTCTGGGATCGTCCCAATCGAGAGGAGGAGGAGGGACATCATAGCTCCTTCTCCAAGCGTGAACTTGCTCGAAACCATAGCGGTCAGCTGTCTCCTTCTTGTTCAGTCCTTGGAGAGCGCCGTAGTGCCGCTCGTTCAGTCTCCAGGAGATCTCGACTGGTATCCACATGAGGTCCATCTCGTCAAGAACTATCCAGAGAGTTCTTATGGCCCTTTTGAGAACAGAGGTGAAAGCCACATCGAAAACGAATCCCTCGGATCTGAGAACCCTCCCGGCCTCATGGGCTTCCTCCAGGCCCCTTTGGGAGAGGTCCACATCGGTCCACCCAGTGAAGCGATTCTCCAAATTCCAAATGCTCTCCCCGTGCCGCAAAAGGACCAAAGTGGGCATTTTCCTCACCTCCTGTCTGCCATGTCCTTGGGAATGGATCTCCTCAATCCTAACCCTCCCTCTTGCCGAAGGCAAGAACCATGAAACACAGGGACCCTAGGGCAAAGATCTGTAACCCCGCCACAACAGCCCCGGCTGCCTCGAGGCCCATAGCTGGGACCAATATGACCCCTGCCACTAGCGCACCAATGGCAGCGCCCAAATGATCCCAGGCGCTGGCAAGACCGGCTATTCTCGCAGTCCCCGTGAGGTCCCTCTCCATGAGGCGACATCCCAAAGGGAATGTTGCCCCTGTCAAAGATCCAGCAATCAGCATCCACAGACAAAAAGCCACATCTCCCTGCCACCATGGGGGCCTTTCCGGCAAGGACATCCCAAGCAAAGACGGAACCCAAAGTGTCGGGATGGTGACACACAAGAGTGCCAGCCCTCCTTGAACCCCTATGAGGGCCCTGGAGGTGACTTCCCACCTGAAAAAGGCTGGGAGAGATGCGAGCCAGGCCCCTAAGGATAGTCCAGCCATGAACATTCCCATGAGGAGTCCCACCTTGGAGTAAAGGTGCCCCCACACGGTCTGATAGAGATAAAGGCAGATCATCTCCTGGGCCATGGCTGTGGCCCCAGTAATTCCGATTGTGAGAAGCACCCCTCTTGTGAGGCCTGAGCCCATGCCCACCAAGAGGGAGATGCACCCAACTGTGCACCATCCGACTAAGATCAAGCTCCATGGGATCCCACTTATCCTTTCCAGAAGAGAAGCTCCGAAGGCCGTGCCCGAAAGTCTCTCCCAGAGGCAGAGAAACGCCAAGGTGGCTCTAGGATGCTCGTCAGTGTTTAGTGGATACGATCCTTGGGCAAGGACCCTGTGCCAATTCTCGGCCTGAAACGGTTGGATCCACGTTTCGAAAAGACCTGGCGGAAGGCCCTCGCTCCCCCAAATCCCCCGGGAGAAAAAGGAGAGATTATCGGGATCCAAACTGATGCTTCCAGGCTCGAGGGAGGCAATAAAGAGAGTCCTCTCCCCAGGGATGACCCTTATCTCTCCGAATACCTCCCTCATGGTAGCGTATAGGGTCCCCAGGAAATGCTCCAGCTCTGGCCCCATGTAATCGGAAGAGCCCGTGACCCCATGGATCACCAAGCCCGGGAACCTCAAGACCTTCCTCAAAGCCGAGAAGAATTCCAAGCTATGAAAACGATTGAGAAGGGTGGTCCCAGGGTCTGGCATTTCCACCAGTGCAGCGTCGAAACTCCCCGGAGGGAGGCTCTTGAGAACGGACCTTCCATCTCCAACCACGAGCTCCACTCTCGGATCTCCGAGAGCGGATTTTATCTCCTCGGGAAGAAACCTCTGCGCGACCGAGTACACCGCTGGGTCCAGCTCCACAATGGTCACCTTCTCCGCGCCAGCTTGCAGAAGCATGGGCAGCGCGCTACTAGGACCCCCTCCCAGGAATAGCACCGTCTTTGGTCTCTGGCTCTGGCTCATGAGAATCGCCACAAGAGGCATTGCCCCCGGCGGATCAGGGAATACCCCCAGGGGCCTTCCATTTCCCAAGAGGGTATATTGGCCCTCTGAGAATCCCAGCTCCAGACTTTGGTAAGGCGAATCTACCCCAGCCACTCTCTCCATGGCCATCTTCCGTGAAAGCCATCTCTGGGCTGTGGACCAGGTATTGATCTCTTGAATCCCTCCCGTGCAAATGAGGGCAGCCCAAGCGCCTCCTGCGATAATGGAAGCCAAGGACCATCTCTTCCCCCAAGGACTTGAGCCAAGGGTGCCCAGGAGGTTCGATATCACAGCACAATACGCCAAAACGAGGAGATTCTCGATCCTAGGAATCAGCAAAAGGGGCACAAGAAGCCCAGCCAGTAGACTGCCCGCTGCATCCCAAAAGTAGACCGTGGCTATGGCTTTGGCCTGTCTTTCTCTGAAGCCTCTGGCCAATCGGGATGCCATTGGGAACATGGCGCCCGAGGTCGCCCCTATGGGAAAAAGGGATGCGATTATGAGGCTTGCTGCCCATGAGGCCGGAAGGGGAGCGCCAGGAGGAACGGGAAAAAGAAATCTTGCGTGTCTCAACCCCACGACCACTAGAAAGGTCAAGGGGAGTTGGCAGAGAAAGAGGATCCCTACGGGCCAAAAACCCTCCTTTTTTCTCCTTTCAGCCCCTATTGCCATAATGGCCCCGAAAAACACACCCAGAAGCCAAGATGCCATCATGAGGCCCAGGGCCATCTCGTGGCCTGCCACAACAACCATGATTTCCCTGAGAAGGAGGATCTGGGAAACTAGGGCCTGGAACCCTATGCCCGCGAAAAGAAAAGGGCTCATGCAGATCTTCCTCCCGAATGAAGCAATAGGAAGAGTATCAGAGATGAAGATCTGGGCTCAAGCGATTTCGTGGGGACAGAGGCAGGAAGTCTCAGAATATCTCCTTCTGGCCCCCAAAGTAGTCTCCCTGGGAATCGGGGGCCCGGCCCTTCGCGTCCAATCCATCCCTCGATGGCGCCCGGGCCTTCCTTGCGGGCGTGCGGAGCCCGCCCCTCCGAGGGGTGGCGAAACTGGGGTGGGATGGCCTTCTGGGGGAAAGCCCGGAAACGTGGCGAGAGGGCGATTTTCTCGGAGGGGCGCACTCTGTGCGCCCGCAAATATGGAGCCGACCCAAGCCGAGGCACGTCGTTCTGATCGATGGGTAGGCCAGAGGCCGGTGGCCCGATGGGGACGTGCCTCGGTGATGCCCAAGCCTTCCTTGCGGGCGTGCGGAGCCCGCCCCTCCGCAACGTGGACCATCCAGGGTAAGGTGGCCTTGCGGCGAGATGCCCGGAGTTAACCGGGGGGTGATTTTCTCGGAGGGGCGCACTCTGTGCGCCCTCAAAGACGGGCCGTGCCCATGCTGAGGCACATCTTGGCGGACCCTGGGGACCGGGTTCCCCTCAGGGTTAAAGGGCTCTATAAAATATCGAGGGAAGTGGAACCAAATTTCCCTTTCCGGATGGAACAACTTGCGGAAACCAGAAAACAGAAATCCTCATTGTCCCCTGGAAGTAAGACAGGGGGAGAATTTCATCTCCTTCCCCGTCTGGATTCAACCCAAGGCTTCTTCCAAGGGAATAGTGGGTGTTGTGGATGGGGCCCTGAAGGTGAGGGTCACTGAGCCTCCCACGGAGGGAAGGGCCAACCGCGCTGTCGTGGAGCTTCTTGCTGAAAAGTTTGGGGTCCCCAAGTCCCAAGTGGAGATCGTGGCAGGGGAGACGTCGAGGAGGAAACTCGTAAAGATTTGGGGAGTTGACGCCAAGGATGCTATGGTATATTTTCGTAATTGCTGGGGGATCGTTCAACGGTAGGACAACGGACTCTGACTCCGTGAATCTTGGTTCGAATCCAGGTCCCCCAGCCAAAAATTTCTTGTCCCCTTGAAGGGATAACCGAAAAAAGTTAGTTCTCCAGGAGACATCCGCCAATTCCTCTCCCCAAGGCCGTAGGGTCCTTGCACCACTCCTCTTTTAGATCGGGCCATTCAAAGTAGGTGGGAAGTGGGAGCTATCTCGATCCCACATCTGGCCAGACTGGTCCATATCGAGAAAGCCCTCCTTTTCGATTCCCGATCCGATCCAGATTCAAGTAACGTACCGTGGGCTTAGGGGCTCGAGCCCCTAAATTCGTAAAGATTGGAAATCGATCCTAGTCAGGGCTTTGCGAGGGCATCTTTGACCTTCTGGGAAAGCTCCGCCAAGGTGAATGGCTTCTGTAGGAACCCCACGCATCCCCTTTTGAGAATCTCTCGCGCCCTCCCGTTTATGGAATAGCCACTCGAAAGAAGCACCTTTACCTGGGAGTTGATTTTCTTGAGGTTTTCGAAAACCACCCCTCCCTCCATATCCGGCATTATCATGTCCAGTATTACCAGGTCGATCTCGAGGCCCCTTTCCCTGTATATCCTGAGGCCTTCTTCCCCCCCTGAGGCTGTTATCACGCGGTAGCCAAGGACCCGAAGGAGATGATCGGCCACCTTCAATATCATTGGCTCATCGTCTATCACCAGAATTGTGCCACTGCCCCTTACAATACCCTCATCGAACTTGAATTCTCTCGCTGGTTCCTTGGGGGAGGCGGGCAGGTAAATGTGGAAGCTACTTCCTTCCCCAGGCTTGCTATAGACAGTGATCACGCCCTCGTGGGCCTTGACTATCCCGTATACCGTGGCCAGGCCAAGCCCAGTGCCTCTACCCAATGACTTGGTAGTGAAAAATGGCTCGAAAATTCTCCTTTGAGTCTCCTCGTCCATTCCCACGCCTGTGTCGGTCACCGAGATTCGGACGTATTTCCCAGGCTTGGCGGAGAAGGGTTTCACGTAGTCCTCATCAAGCTCCACATTTTGTGTCTCGAGAAATAGCTCTCCTCCCCTGGGCATGGCATCTGCAGCGTTGACGAAGAGATTCATGAGAACCTGCTCGATCTGCCCCCTGTCCGCCTCCACAGTCCACAAGTCCCTCGCCAGAGTCTTGTGAATCGTTATCTCCTTTCTGGTTTTGCCGAAAAGGTGCGCCATTTCTTCCACCACCGAATTGACGTTGATGGGCTTAACCTCGTACTTGCCGCCCCGTGCGAATCCGAGAAGTTGACGGGTCAGCTCTGCCCCGCTCTTAACAGCTTCCTGGATGGCGAGAAGTTTTTCCCTGTGGGGGTGGTCTTGGGGTAATTCCATGAGCATGAGGGAAGCATTCCCCTGAATCGCCATGAGCAAATTATTGAAATTATGGGCAACTCCCCCCGCCAGAATTCCCACAGCCTCCATCTTCTGGGCCACGAGGAAACGCTCCTCTAGTCTCCTCCGTTCCTCTTCCTCTCTTTTTCTCTCCCTTATGTCTCTGTACACAACCAGAACAGCCCTCTCTCCACGGAATGGGACGGCTGTGGCACG
>Ga0197142_1003655_pt1 | contig 12770 bp, 6 predicted proteins | sample GBS60_MetaG_FD_148614 | JGI IMG/M metagenome (GOLD analysis project Ga0197142, IMG submission 148614) | Sediment microbial communities from Great Boiling Springs, Gerlach, Nevada, United States - GBS 60_MetaG | ecosystem: Environmental > Aquatic > Thermal springs > Hot (42-90C) > Sediment... | reverse complement strand
CCCGCCCGAGACCGTAGTGCCAGTGAGCGAGCAGCGGATCCCCTCCGGCAGTTTGGAGTGCCGAGACGGCCTGCTGGCGCGGTGTGGTCGCGATGTACCCCTCTAGGGGTGGGAGATCATCGCGGAGCGGGCGCAGGAGTGGGCTAGGGGCTGCGGGCTGGGGAACGACCTCGCTCTCCACGATGGCGCTCCGGACCAGGATCGAGGTCTCCTGGGTAGCGATCCGCGGCACCTGGCTGCTGCGCTCGGTGAAGTGGTAGCGCCCGCCACCGAGGTCTGCTAGCCGTGCCAGGAGTTCCGTATCGGCGTCGGAGCCGATCGCGACAGTCGAAAGCGTGATCTGCTGTGGCTCCATCCGGCGGATCAGTGCCTCGTACCCCCGGTCGCCTGACCGGCCATCGGTGAGGAGCACAATGTGCTTCAGGCGTGTGTCGACCCGGGCGGCGGCTTCGTAGGCGGCTTGCAGTGGCGCGAGGATCGAGGTGCCACCGCCGCTCTCAATAGCGCTGATCCGTCGCTGAATGGCCTCGATGTCCGCAGTGCTCTCGATACGAGTAACCGGCACGACCCACTGGTACTCCGAGTCGAAGGCGATGATCCCGACCACGTCTCCGCGCTGGAGCAGCGCCACGGCCTGGATAGCTGCTTCGCGCGCCATGTCGATCTTGGGTGCCTCCCGTTCCCAGGCCGAGGCCATGCTGCCCGACTTGTCGATCACGAGGAAGAGGGCCACGCTGCTGCGCTCGGGCCGTTCCGGCGGCCGGCTGGAGACCGGTAGTAGCCCGTCGAGTGTCGATCCCTCGTACCCGCCGGGACCGAAGCTGTGCGGCCCGCCAATGACCACCAAACCGCGACCACGGTCGCGCACGAAGAGCTGGAGCGTCACCTGTTGATCGAGTGTAAGGCTGGTCGCTGGCGTATCGACGAGCACCACAGCGTCATATGACGCCAGGGGGTCGGCGGATGGCGGGATCTCGCTCGATGGCTGCACCCGTACATCCAGCCCGTCGGCTCGCAGGATCTCGACCAGGCGAGCCGCCTGCCCTGGCTGATGCTCAAGTACCAGCACCCGTCCCGCTTCCTTGACGACTGTCGGGGCCAGCAGACGGTTGTTGTCCCAGCGGGTATCCTCAGCTGGCACCACCTCGGCTACCACCTCGTGGAAGCCAGGTGCTGGCAACCAGAGCCCGACCGGGACACGGGTGGTGCCGGGTCGGAGTGTCACCTGCTGCTCGGCGACGACCTGTCCATCGAGCGACACGCGCACGGTCGCAGCGGTGAGCCGACTGCTGGAGAACACGACCGAGACCTCGGCCAGATCGCCCGCCCGAGCGAACGCGGGGACGTCTAACGCCGCGACCGTGACCTCAGGCGGCTGCCCGGCCAGGCTGAGCGGCACGTAGGAGATCGCGATCCCGTCGGCCACTGCGTCTCGAGCTGCCCGCGCGGCGCTGCCGACTGTCTCCCAGCCATCCGTCAACAGGACAATTTCGCCCACCCTCGAGTCTGGCGCAGACAGCAGACTGCGGGCGAACTGGACGGCGTGCTCGATGTCCGTATCCCCGCCGGGGGGTGGCTCCTCACCTGGTGCTGCGAGCTGAGCCCACTGACCGAACTCGATCACCGCCCAGCGGTTCTCCGGCCCGAGCACCTGGGTCGCGTGGTGAACCCACGCGTGCGCCCAAGCCCGTTGCTGCGGACTGACGCTGTCTGAGACGTCGATAGCGAACACGACATTGCGGACCGGCTGGAGGTGGCCAACTGAGGGGCCAGCCAGGGCGAGGAACAGCAGGGTGACGATCGACAGGCGCAGGGCGAGTACTACCCGGCGCTGCATCGCCGGCAGGGCCCGCAACCGCCTGCGCGCCACTGCGACGACGGTCACGAGCGCAGGCGGCAGCACCAGCAGCAGGAGTGGGGCATCGAGGTGGAATCCAGCGATCCGATCCATGCTTCCCGGTGCCAAGAGCGATGTACTGGCCTCCTGCCGCTCGGCGCTCAACCGCGGCGGGTGAACACGAGCCACTCGATGCCGAGCAGCACCAGGAGCCCGACAGCGAGCACCCGCCACCACTCTCGAACGGCCACTTCAGCTTCCGTGCTCGTGACTGTGCTGGCCGTGCGGGCTGCCGGTAGCGGGGCCAGGTCGTGCCGTGGCCGGATATCCGATTCGCCAGGGTCGAAGAGATTGACAGAAAATTCCGCAAGGATCGCCTGCGTGTCCGAGCCGTCAAGCACGACGTAGCGTCCGACCTGATCGATGTCGCGGATCCAGATCTGGTCGCCTTTCGGCTCGATCGTCTGCTGGTGCCCGTCCGGATACACCAGAATGACGCGTCCTGAAGAGGGAGCCGGCAATGCCAGCGGCTGACCAGCAGCGACCGCCATGTCTGGCTGCTGGGCGATGAGCCGCTCGACAGCGTTGCCGACCAGAAGCGGGAAGGCGAGCGTCTTGTCGAACCCTGAGGGCGTCGCGTCGAAGGCGAAGACGACGACGGGAGAGCCCCGGTGGAATCCCTCCAGGATCAGTGGGCCCTCGCTCGTCGCGAGGACCGGGTGTGCCCAGGGAAGACGAGCGAGGCGCTTGCCCGTCACCCCGGTGAGGGGTGCCAGGTCGATGCCACGGAGGAGCGGATGGCTGTTGTCGGCGAGCGTCAGGCTGGCAGCCGTGAAGGTGCCCAGGATCGGGAGGAGGCCGTTGCCGGTAGGGGGGTTCGCGATGAGCACCGGCTTGGGCGGCAGCTCGCCCGGCAACAGACTGTCGAAGACGACCAGGTCGGCTCCCGAGATGGCCTCGGGGTACGCTTCGGGTGTCACGACCGTGAGCTGAACAGCGGGGATCGCCTCCAGCGCCTCGCGGAGCGGGGTGGGTGTCGGCGCGACGAGTAGTACCTGCAGTGAGCGGAGGCCGGTGAACGAAGCATCGATCTCAGCCCGATCGTCCAGCGAGAGGGCGTCGGGTTGCGGGCGGTCGAGCACGACGGAGAGTCGCGAGAGACCGGGAGGAAGCTCGACCACCAGGTTTGCGAAGCTGTCCGGTGGCAGATCGAGAGATCGACGGGCGAACTCGCGGCCGGTTGCAGCATCAAGGAGCTGCACGGGGAGCGTGGCGGGGTCGGCGGCGAGGTTGGCGAGCTCGATGGACGCAACGCGGCGGCCTCGGGCGGTGGGCTGCGAACGTACCTGCACGGAGAGGATCGCCTGGTTTCCGGTGCTGGAGCTGGCATTAACCGCAACGAACTCAACCGGTGTGGCGAGAGCGCCGAGTGGCTCGAAAGGAGGGAAAGCGCCGTCGGTGAGGACGAGGATCCGTCCCCGCATCCCTGGGGTGCTGGCCGTCAATTGGGAGGCCAAGGCGATGGCATCCCTGAGCGCGCCGGTTGCGGCACCGGGCCGCGCATGTTTCAGCGCCTCCCGCACCTCCTCAGGTGAGCCGCTGGCAAGCACGGTCGCGCTGCGCCCAGCGCGCACCAGACTAGCCTTGTCTCCCGGCCGCAGCTCGGAGAGTGCGGACTCGGCACGTGCTCGCGCGGCGTCGAATCGGCTCGGCGGTAGGTCGGTCGCGTGCATACTTGGTGAGGCATCGAGGACGAGTACCAGGTGCTGTGGAACCCCGGGCAGTTGGGTCGCTGGTCGCGCGAGGACGATTCCGCTCGAGGCGGCAACGGCGAGCTGAAGTAGGAAGAGCACCGTGAGTCGCGGAAGTCGCTGGCGCACGTGACCGGCGACACTCGGCGCGATCCCTTGCCAGAGGAAGATAGCCGGAACGCGTGCCTGCCACTGGCTGCCACGCAGCAGGTGCAGCAGGAACACACTAGCAGGGAGAGCGATGGCGAGGGTCAGGGCCAGCGGGGCGAGGACGACCATGGCTCACCTCACGAGCTGGGCCCGCCGCAAGTCCTCGATGAGGAGCCACTCCAGCGGCCGATCCGTGCAGGCTCGAGTGTAGCGGAGGCCGCGCTCAGTGCACAGCCGCTCGATGGACGCAAGCCATGCCGAAAGGCGCTGGCGGTAGGCGCTGATCGCCTCCATGGTCAACCCAAGAGAGACGCGCTGTCCTGTCTCCGCATCGACCAGCTCGACCTCACCGAGCGGTTCGGGAGATTCTTCCTGTGGGCTCAGGAGATGGAGCAGCGCCACGTCGGCCCCTTGGCCGAGCAGGACATCGAAGGCACGTGCGAGGTCGCTGGGCTCTTCCACCAGCAGGTCGGAGACAAGGACGATGAGTGGCTGGACGGGCTGTGTTCCGAGGGGAAGAAGAGTGGGGATCCGCTCGAGTGCTTCGGCGAGCGTGAGGGAGCCGCCTGGAGCCGTGGCGGTAAGGAACCGCAGGACATCCGGGAAGCGGTTCCGGCCAGTGACCGGGCCGAGCGTGCGCCGTTGCTCGGCCAGGCAGACGATCCGCACCACGGCCGCTTGGCGTAGGCCGATGTAGGCGAGAGCAGCGATGGCCTCGACTGCACGCCGAAACTTGCTCGGCTCCCCCCAGTCCATCGAGGCGGAGCAGTCGAGCACGAGGAAGAGGTGGAGTCGTTCTTCGGCCTGCGTCACCTTCACCTGTAAGGAGCCGAGGCGACCGTAGACGTTCCAGTCGATCCAGCGCGGGTCGTCGCCGACCTGGTAGGCGCGGTGGTCGAAGAAGTCGATCGCGGGGGCACGCAGCCGGCTGAGATGTTCGCCACCCGGGCCAGCTGAAGCGGGCCGATGACTCACCAGGTGCAGCCGGTCGAACTGGTGCCAGGGAAGCTCACTGAGGCCGACGACCAGAGGGTTGGCCGGCGTCCGCGTCCACAGGCGGGCGAGGGCGGCTTTGCCTCTCGTGAAAGCTAGGCGAGGGACTCGCACGGTGCGACTCCGTTTCCGGTGCACTGCCGGGCATCACCGCCGTGCCTTGGTAGTCACCCGTCTTCCGGGATTCGCGCCAGGATCTGGCGGATGACCATGTCAGGCGTCACGCCATTGACCTGGGCCTCGTAGGTAAGGATCAGCCGGTGACGGAGTGCTGGGGTAGCGACGTGCCGTACGTCCTCGTGGGACACGTTGAAGCGCCCGGCAAGTGCTGCGTGGATCTTCCCGGCTAAGATGAGTGCCTGAGCGGCCCTGGGGCTCGCCCCGAGCCGGACGAAACGGCGCGTGATGTCGGGAGCAGCTGGCCAATCCGGGTGGGTCGCGAGCACGAGACGTGCCGCGTAGTCGACGACATGGCTGGCCGCCGGGACTTCCCGCACCAGCTCCTGCAGCTCGAGGATGGCCTGGGCATCGGCGATCGGAGACGGCCGATGACCATCAGGGCCCGTCGTGCGCTGGACGATCTCGACGAGCTCCTCACGGGAAGGGAAATCGACCTGAAGCTTGAAGAAGAACCGATCGAGTTCTGCTTCGGGCAACGGGTAGGTGCCCTCGAGTTCGATCGGGTTCTGGGTGGCGAGGACGAAGAACGGCCGAGGGAGATGGTGCGTAACTCCGCCGACCGTGACCCGACCTTCCTGCATCGCCTCGAGCAGCGCAGCTTGTGTCTTGGGAGTTGCGCGGTTGATCTCGTCGGCCAGCACGAGGTGGGCGAAGATCGGCCCTGGCTGGAACTCGAACGTCCGGCGCCCATCTTCGCGCTCGACCAGAACGTTGGTGCCGGTCACGTCGGCGGGCATCAGGTCGGGCGTGAACTGGATCCGGCTGTCGCGCAGGCGGAGCGCCTGAGCGACGCTGCGAACCAGCATCGTCTTCCCGAGCCCCGGGAGACCCTCGAGAAGCACGTGGCCGCCGGCCAACAACGCGATGGTCACGCCTCGCACGACTTCGCGCTGGCCGACGATGACGTATGCGACTTCGCGCTCCAAGGCGAGCACCGTCTGACGAAGGCGATCGATCTCGGGTTGGGTACCCTGGTGCTGCATCATGGCGAGTGCTCTCGTCCTTCTCCGTCGAAGTACTCCTGGATCAGGTGCCGTCGGTCGCTGGGGACCACGTTCTGCTCCGCGGGCAGCGGCGTCAGAGCTGGTTGGTTCCCGCTCACACCCGGTACGACAGCGACCGGGGCGGCGACCGCCAAAGCTGGCCGCGAGCCCGACCCGGTCGGAGGTGGCTCGCTGCTCCCGAGGGTGAGCTGCGCCGGGACTTCGACCGGTCTGCCGCTGGTCTCCAATCTGGGGGCAGGCTGGCCGAGAGTCATCGTCGCTCGCTGGCCGCCTCCACCCGCGTTCGCAGGCGTCCCGAGCTGCCGGCCGATTTCGACCCTCTCACTCGCGATGACGGAGGAACTTGTCGTGTAGCCAGCGCTACCGGTTCCGCTCCCGGCTTCCGTGTCACCTGCCGTCGCACGCCCGTCGTGCCAACGCTCGCCGCCGCTCCCGCTCGCGCCCCCGGCGCTCTGTGGACTCCCACCACTGTCGGTTGCGCCAGCCATCGGGTAGTCGTCGAAGAGTTCGTCGGGTGGGTCACCGCCGGGGGAGGTGACCGAGAGGGCCAAGCGGGCGAGTTCCGCGGCAAGCTCCTCCAGCGCGCGTCGCTGCATCTCGTACTGTGAGCCTGCGAGCGCCTGGGCAGCCTGCCGCTCCAGCTCGGCCAATCGGGTGCCCTGACTGATCGGGTCTTGCGCTGCCCGGGCGAGAGCAGCCGCAAGCTGCCGCTTGGCTTCTGGCGAGAGCTGGTCAAGGTTTTCGGCGAGGGCCCGAAGCTCAGTGGCTGCCGTCCGGTACTCCCCCTGCAGGATGGCTTGAGCCGCTGCCTGTCCGATGGAGATTTCGCCCAGCGCCTGGGCCAGTCGGGCGAGTGCCCGCCGCTGGGCCGCGACCCGCTCGACCGCCTGCGCTGCGGCCGGATCGAGCGCACGAAGCTCGTCGAGGTCACTCTCCGGGTACATGCTCGCCGACTCTGCGACTGGGTCGAGCTCCGGCGCCACCATCCCGTCAGCGAGTGGCTCCTCTCGAGGCGTGCGATCCCACCCCAGAGGAACCAGCCTGTCGAGGCCGAAGGATGAGATCGCAACCGGCATCGTAGCAAGCATCATCGCGGTCATGGCAACCACGAGAGCACTGCGGAGCCGAGCGATGAGTGGAGGCCAGCGTTGGAGCACGCGCGTGGCGGCGAGCAGAGCGTCGCTTACCTGCATCCGGGCGAGGCGACGATCCCAGGTGTCGGGACGTTCGGTCAGCTCGATCGCGGTCGCGAGCCGTGCGTGCAGAGCGAAGAGACGATCCACCGTGCGAGCGGTGTGGAGCAGCGAGGGCCAGCACAGGAAGGCAAGACCGAGTGCAGCAAGGAGTGGGAGCATCAGGATGCCGAGCGTGACCATGCGCGGGATGCCCAGCGCCAGCGCCGACGCGAGAGCGTGTATGACGGAGACAGTGAGGAGACCGGAACTGAGCGCGTAGAGGAGCAGGCGCAACAGGAGCTCGGTGCCGAGCCGCCGACGCATACGCTGGACAGCGAGACGGAGATGGAAGGCGTCGGGGTGTACCGCACTCATCGGTCTCCCTGCCACCGCCGCGAGTCCGTGCAGCCGAGTGAGTGGATGATCCGTCTACTGCATTGTACGCCGGACGGGCGTTCCCTGCTATCAGCCAGGCTGCCGGTCCTGGCATGGTCCCTCTCACCCCGGCTGTGTCGCAGACAGAGAGACTATACATTGAGACCTTGGTCGGGAGAAGACAGCGGAGTGGGGGAGCCGCCGTATGCTCGTGGTCCGGACGGTGGACGCGGCTGGGAATCACGATTCAGAGCCAGCCGCGATCGATCAAGATCTCTCGAGCGAGGTGGCCGAGCAGGACTTCGTAGCGGGTACCGGCGAGTTCGGGGTGCCATTCGAAGCGGTTCCGCTCGAAGTATTGGACGAGGTAGCTCTGCCCATCGGTCTGACTCGCTTCGACGAACTCTTCGCTAATCGGGAAGCCGAAGGCGGGCAGGCCACCGTTCTGCCACCAGTACCGCCGGAAGAAGCCGCGCAGGGTGTGGCCGGTTTCGGGAAAGTAGTCCACGTCGGGCTCGTCGGGCGGTGGAACCGGCTGGAAGGGGGGCTCCAGCCGACGGCCCGCTGTCCGCTCGGCTCCGAGCAGCCCGAGCAGTACCTCGAACGGTGTGCCGGCGAATTCAGGGTGATGCTCAAAGCGCGCCCGCTCGAAGTACTGTGTGAGGTAGGTCTTCCCATCGGTCGCGGAGAGCTCTCGGAAAGGTTCGGTGAGGGGGTAGCCGAACCGTTCGAGGCCACCGTTCGCTTCCCAATAGTCATAGAAGATCCGCGGGACGTTGTGGCCTGTTTCCGGGAAATAGACCGTGTCTGGATCGCTGCTCGGCGGGGCAGGGCTGGTCGGAGCCGGGAGGGTCGTGACGTCGTGGGGAAACACGCCCTGCTGCTGGTAGCGGACGAATTCCTGCACTAGACTCGCGGTTAAGCGCCAGTGGCGGGCGCTCCGCAGGCGGAGAAAGCCGATCACGGTCGTCTCGCCACCGGGAGGTAATCGGTCGGGGAGCCCCCAGCGGAATGGGTTCGGGATGCCGGAGTTGCCCTCATAGTCGAGGCCGACCCGGAAGCACCCCTCGATCTTGGGAAAGCCGACGCTGTCGAAGCTCTGCCCCTCGTCGTAGGTGAAGCCGGGAGGTGGGCCTTGGGTGAGGAGATCGACTTCACCGCTGTTGCGCACGGTGAACTCGATCCGCAGCAGCGTCCCTGCGTAGAGCTCGGTCGGTGAGTAGGTGACCGAGACCAGTTCTCCCTGAGCCAAACCTGGGCGAGGCCTGCTGCGAAAGACGATTGGTCCGGTCCCCTTCAATCGACCGCGGATGTCAGGCAGCACCTCGTGGAGGTGGTCGCCTGGACAGTCGGTGCTGTTGTAGTCGCGGTGTCCACCGATGTTCGGGACGTCGACGAGGTCGCGGAAGGGGGAGAGACCGCCGGGGTCAACCTGGGGAGCTCGCTCACGGATCAAGCGAGTGAGGGAATCGATCGCAGCGGGTGATGGTGCAGTTGACGTGAAGTCGCCGAGGAGGGCGATACCCAAGGTGCCGGTGTTATAGCCAGCCGTGTGCGTGCCGACAACTCCAGGCCCGCCGTAGCGTCCCTCGTAGACGGTGCCCTGCCAGTCGACCAGGAAGTTGTAGCCGATGTCTCCCCACCCCTGAGTGATTGCGTGATAGGCGTAGATGGCCCGAATCGATGCTGCCGGATCCGGAGGGTCGTTCCGGGTGGCGGTGTGGTGGACAATGACCTTCTCGATCGGTGCGTAGTGGGGTGGCCAGATCTCTCGGCCATGCTCGTCGAAGCGGAGGGACTCGTCGGCTCCCCAACCAGCTCGTGGGACGATCCATCCGTCGATCAGCGGTATCTCAGTCAGGAACCAGGAGTCCCTCCCGCGTGTCTCGATGCAGGCGAGCTGGATCGCTTCGAGGTGGACCGGTGCGCCGTGGGTACCGGGCTCGAGCTGCACGCGGTACTGCAGCGCGGTGCTCGGTGTCAGCAGGACGGGTGCGGCGTAGACCCAGCTATCCTGCTCCCGGGGAGCAACATGTGGGTCGGGACTGAGCAAGATCCAGTCATCCCACTCCTCGCCGTCTGTGCCAGCACGGACAGCGAGGGTGAACTGAGCACCAGGTGGCACGGAGGCGCGCCAGCTCACCTCGATGCTGTTGAACGGGCGAGGGATCGCGAACACGGGCGACGTCAGCGTTCCTGCTTCCGGGAAGGGGCCGCGCTCGACCCAGCTGATCCGGGTGATCGCGCGGGCGACCGGGTGGGACAAGCGAATCTCACTGAGCGTCGCGAGAACGAGCCCCCCAGCGACTTGGAGAAACGTTCGCCGCGTCATCGGCGTCCGTCTCACTGGTCCACCCTTCCGCGTCGTGACCGGGCGGCGCCTATCTCGACTGTCCACCTCAATCCTACCCATCGGGTTGTGTACGATCAATCTGTCCGGACGAACCGGAGATCCGTCGACAGCGCCGCGTGGTCGTGTATGCTCGTTTTCAGTCCGGTCGTCGGAGAGGGCGAAAGAGATGACCGGTGGTCTGTCGCTGAAGTCGGTGGGCGGGCCCAGGACTGGGCTGGTGGCGTTCGCCGTGCTCGGCTTCCTGCTGTTGGCCCTCTTCGTCGCCCTGCCGCGGCCGCTGGAAGCGAAGGCGCTGGCTGCCCTCCAGGGATTGTGCGGGCAGCGGCCAAGCCACTCCTTCTGGTTCGGCGAGAATCGGCTCCCGTTGGATGCCCGAATGACCGGGATCTACGGAGCGTTTTTGGCCACCACTGGGTACCTGGTCGCTGCTGGCCGGCTGCGTCGGGCTGGACTGCCGTCGTGGCCGATCTTGAGCCTGCTCGCCGCTGGGGTGCCGGCGCTCGGTGTTGATGGCTTCAACGCCCTGTTCCGCGACTTGGGCTTGCCGGTGCTCTATGAACCGAGGAACTGGCTCCGGTTCGTGACCGGGGCGTGGACGGGCGTATTGCTTGGTGTCGTCGTCTGGGTGGCAGTTAACGCGGTTGCTTGGCGTCCGACGGTGCTGGCAAGCCAAGCGGTGCTTGAGGGCTGGCAAGATCTGGTGAGGCTTGCATTGCTGGTCGGCGCACTGGGAGCGCTCGTGATGAGCGGGTGGCAGCTGGTGTACTGGCCACTTGCTCATGGCTTGGTGGTGGCGGCAGCGACGCTGCTGACGTTGTTGGCCTTGCCGATGATCCAGCTGTTGCGTCGCCGGGAGCAGCAGGCCGAGCGCCTGGTCGAGCTCGGTTGGCCCGCCAGCGGAGCGCTCGTGGTCGCGTGTGCCTTCATGCTGGTGACCAGTGCGCTGCGGTTCCTGGTCGAGCGGTTGGCTGGCCTGCCAGCACTGCCGTAGCGCGAGCACCGGTTGGTGCCGATCGATATGAAGTAGGGCGAACAGAACAGCGAGCGCAGCGGATATGCCGAGAGATCTCCCGCTCGGGAACGGCCGGTTGCTCATCAATTTCGACCACACCTACACCCTGCGCGATGTCTACTTCCCACGCGTGGGTCAGGAGAACCACACCCAAGGGCGGCTCAATCGGTTTGGTGTCTGGGTCGAAGGCCGCCTGGCCTGGTTGAGCGATCCTGGATGGGAGCGTGACCTCCGTTACGAAGACCATACGTTGGTCAGCGACGTGAGACTACGTCATCCGGAGCTGAGTCTCGAGCTCAGGATCAACGACGCGGTCGATCTCGAGCACGATGTGTGGTTGCGTCGCGTAGGCGTCAGCAATCTGAGCGGTCGCCGCCGGCTGGTCTGGCTGTTCAACCACTTCGACGGCCACCTCTGGGGCTATGCCGATGGGGAGACGGCGTACTACCAGCCGGAGGGGCGTGCCCTTGTTCACTACAAGGGGAAGCGATACCTCTGGTTTTCTGGTTGGGCTGGTCAGGAGCCGGGTTACCATACCTACGCCACCGGGAACAAGGCGTTTCGTGGCCGCGAGGGCACCTGGCGCGATGCGGAGGACGGCGTGCTTAGCAGGAACCCGATCGCGCAAGGGTCAGTGGACTCGATCGGGGGCCTAAGTCTGGATCTCCCGGCGAGCGGCGAGGCGGTGGCGTATTTCTGGATGACGGTCGGGTGCCGTTATGCCGATGTCCGCGCGCTTCATCACCTCGTCGTGAGTGCGGGGCCGCCGTTCGTGCTCAACCGGGTTCGCCACTACTGGAAGAACTGGGCCAATCACCGGGGACTCCGTTTCGTTAATCTCTCTCCCGCCGTCGAACGCCTCACCCGGCAGAGCCTGCTGATCCTGCGCACGCAGATTGACCAGGGCGGAGCGATCATCGCTGCCAACGATTCGGACATCCTCCAGTTCGGCCGCGACACCTACAGTTATGTGTGGCCGCGCGACGGTGCTCTGATCGCGATAGCGCTTGACAAAGCGGGATACCCTGAGTTAAGCCGTCGCTTCTTCGTGTTCGTCCACGAACTGGTCACCCACTACGGCTTTTTCTTGCACAAGTACAACCCGGACGGCTCGGCGGGCTCGAGCTGGCATCCCTGGTCGACTCCGACCGGAGAGCTTCAGTTTCCGATCCAGGAGGACGAGACGGCCCTCGTCCTCCATGCGCTGTGGGAGCACTACCGCCGCTATCATGACATCGAGCTGATCCGCCAGCTCTACCAGCCGATGGTTGTTCCCTGTGCCCGCTTCCTCGCGTCCTACCGTGATCCGCGGACCGGGCTACCGCTCCCCTCGTACGACTTGTGGGAAGAGCGGCACGGGGTGCATGCCTTCACCGTCGCCGCAGTCTGGGCTGGCCTCGAGGCGGCGGCCCACCTGGCTCGGGTGTTCGGTGACGAGGAACTGACACGCGGGTGGGAGGTGGCGGCCGCGGAGATCAGGGAGGCGGCACTCGACCTCTTCTATGATCCGACCCTCGGTCGCTTCGTCCGGACAGTGACGATCGCCGAGGACGGGAGTGTCCGCCGGGACGCGACGCTCGATGCCAGTCTCGCCGGCCTGTTCCAGTTCGGTCTGGTTTCGGCCGGTGACCCGCGGATGGTGGCGACGATGGAGGCGGTCGAGCAGCGACTCTGGTGCCGGACACCGGTCGGTGGCGTCGCCCGTTACGAGGACGACTACTACTACCAGGTCAGCCGCGACATTGCGAACGTTCCGGGCAACCCCTGGTTCATCTGCACCCTCTGGCTCGCCGACTGGTACATCGCTCGCGCCGTCTCTCCCGCACATCTGGATCGGGCGCGCGAGCTGATCCAGTGGGTGGTCGACCACGCGCTCCCCAGCGGCGTACTGGCCGAGCAAGTTCATCCGTATACCGGGGAGCCTTTGTCTGTCAGCCCCC
>Ga0197142_1003651_pt1 | contig 12774 bp, 17 predicted proteins | sample GBS60_MetaG_FD_148614 | JGI IMG/M metagenome (GOLD analysis project Ga0197142, IMG submission 148614) | Sediment microbial communities from Great Boiling Springs, Gerlach, Nevada, United States - GBS 60_MetaG | ecosystem: Environmental > Aquatic > Thermal springs > Hot (42-90C) > Sediment... | reverse complement strand
TCCACCTGTCCTCACTGTACTCCGCTGAAACGATGTCTCGCTCGCTCACGGTCGCTGCGGGGGCCGCCGGTGTTTTCGGGCGGAAGACGAGCTGTTTCCCGGGCCTCATTCTCAGCATGTGGTTGGCCCCCTTCGCAACCCTGAGCAAAACCTCCAGCGCCGTGGTGTTCTGTATCTCCCAAGGGGACTTGAGCGACGGCCCCTCAGCCACATCGGTTGCGTCAACCCCTTCTTCCAGCGATGCGAGGTCTCTCACTATCTCGCCTGCAGAGGTGCCCGTGGGGTAGGTGCGGTAGACGACGTGTTTCTCGTAGAGGATGAGGTCTGTGTAGGCTGTTGCACGGCATGTCTGCAAGGACTCCTGACGTGTCCGCCGTTCGTAGACAACTCCTTCGAAGAGTGTTCTAGTGTTGCTGGACAGCCTGACCTTTTCCCCGACTTGGACCATGGCGGAGAGCAGCTCGAGCTCCAGCTTCTCCATTTCGTTTGCCGAGACGTTGTGGGTTAGGTTTGTCAGGCTGTGTGATAGGTCGGCCCACTCCCCGTCCCGCAACACCTGCAGCCTCAACCTAAATCCACCTCATCCGCCTAACCAGCTCCCTGCTCAGCTCCTCAGCGAGGCCTTTTCCATCGGAGGAGGAGGCGTTAACGTTGACTGTGATGTTGAAGACTGTTCCAACGCTGTTCCCACGCCTCCTAAACCATTCCGCAACATGTCTCGGCAGAACCATCTCACCACGGTGGAGCAGGGCGGGCCCAGTCCTCGGAACACTCCAAGCACCCGACTGATATGGCTCAAAAAACCTTCCACCAGTCTCGTGAACCGTTTCAGCCTGCTCCCCCGACTGCGTAACAGTTTCACGGACCTCGACAACTCTGTACACCACGGTCATGCCGTTGAGGGCGTTGAGCTGGGAGATGAGTGACTGGACGCTTGAGGTGTTTCCCTCGACGGCTGCTCTCACGGTCTCGAGGGCTTTGACCAGCATGCTGTGAAGTGAGCCCGCCACGTTGCCTGCGTCAACGCCGAGGGCGTTCAGGATGTTGATGAACTCCTGCTGTGTGACGACGCCGTCGCCGAGCGCTGCGCTCAAAGCGTTCATAACCGAGGTCAGCATGTTGCCGGCCTCTGTGGCGCCCATCATGTAGAGCTGGAGGGCCTGCTGCTGGAGGGCGAGAAGCTGGGAAGTGTAGTTGACGAGCGACTGAGCTGCGGAGAGGTATTTCGTGCTCTCGGCCTGCTCCTCCGTCAAGGCCGTGGAGAGGCCCAGCGCCTGGTTTACCGTGGAGAGGACGTTGTAGAAGCTTAGTCCCGCCGCCAACGCCTTAGAGGCTGTGGAGAGGTCTTCGGAGGCCTGCTTAGCCATGTTGAGGGCTGTGGTTAGCTCCTGTAGCTGTGCCGAGGTCAGCGCAGCCGTAGACGCCGCCTCCGCCATGTTTCTGAAGGCCTCCGGGACCTCGACACCAGCCCTCACAGCCGTCTCCACAAGCCTCTCCACATTCTCATCATACACCCCGATGGCCTCGGCTATCCTCAAGGCCTCGGAGACCGTCAGCTCACCCACCTCGGTCCAGTGGAGGAGTAGGGTGGAGGCCTGCTCCTCCGTTATCCTGCCGAGCACACGCAGCTGTGTCTCGAGGTATGCGAGCTTCTGGTCAAACTTGCTGTCGACGACTGATGCGATTATCCCACGCCAGGCCGATGCTACGGCGTCGAAGGCCTTCAGGACGTAGGGCCCGACCATGTAGTAGATTGAGGACAGAGATTCTCCGACCGTGCGTTGAAGCCTGTCGGTCTCGGCCCGCAGCATCGCCGCCCTGCCCTCAGCCGTTGAGAGAGACTCCTCGAAGGCCTTCAAGGCCGAGCCTGTGCGTGAAACCTCCTCAACAAGCCCCGCAAAGCTCTCACTCATCTGGGAGAGTGTGAAGAGCGCCTTCAGGGCCCTGATGTCTACGCCCGCAAGCCTGCTCTGAAGCATCTCGAAATCTCCGCCCAGCTCACGTGTCCTCGCCAAAACATCGGCCATGATCTCGCCGACGTCCCGCAGCCTGTCGCCCGCATCCCTCACAGGGACTCCGAGCTTTCCAGCAATCTCGTAGAGGCTTGATAGGAGGCGGGCCAGCTGAGTCCCAGCCTCCTCCGCGGAGCCGAGCCGCCTCTCCAACACAACCAGCCACGCCGTAGTTTCCTGCAGAGAAAGCCCCATCATCCTCGCCATGGAGCCTACGTTTGCAAGCCCCGCAGCGAAGTCATGCGCAGTCCCTATACCGAGGCGGCTTGCGTTCACCAGCACATCGGCGACCTCTGCAGCCCTCCTTCCCTCAAGCCCGAATTGCGCCATAACCTGCACAAGCCCCGCCGCAGCCGCGCCGAACTCAACACCCTCAATCCGGGCCAGCATGATGGATGACTTGAGCGCGTCAACAGCCTGCGAGCCCGTGAGACCGGCCTTCACCAACGACTCCAACGCAGCCATCGCCTCATACCCCGAGACAGCCATCTCACGCGCGGCAGCAGAGGCCGCAACACGGAAGGCCTGTGCAAGCCCCTGAACGGACTGCCCCGCATCCGCCGCCAAAGCCGCCAGCCTTGCGGCCCCCGACTCAAACTTTGCGAAAGCATCCAGCGAGGACACGAGGAAGGCGCGCAGGTTTTCGCTTGCCTCGAAGAGCACGGCCCCGAAGAGCCTGGTGGCGGCCGAGGACAGGTTTGCGAGAGATGTCTCAAGCCTCCCAGACTCCCTCACACCGACGTCCCCAAGCGACTGCAGCTGAGACCTCACGTAGGCCAGCGCCTTCGAAAGGTTGTCCTCCGCCTTAAGCAAAACCTCAACAGTATAGCTCGCTGTGGGCATCGGGGACTACGTACACCACGTTGTTAAAACGCTGAGAACGGTTATAAACAGGCGGCTTGAGATTTCCTCTGTGGAGAAGACCGTAAAGGTTACGCTCAGCTGCCCCGTCTGTAAGGGGACAAACATAGTTCCAGCCAAGGTTGACTCCGGCATCCCCCAGTCCTTTGAATGCCTTGAATGCCAGACACAGTTCAGCATAATCAAGCCCGAGATTATGGGCTACAGGCTCGTGTCCGAGAAAAAGGAGGAGGTTAGGGGGAAAAAGAAGAGATTGTTGGCTCAGCTTATAAACGACTGGGTTTTGTGGTGGATGTTAAGAAGGCGTTGACTGCTTCCGCGACAGCCCTCTGCATGAAGCGCCGTGGGGGCGAACGTGATGTCCCGAACTCCACGTATCCAGCATATGGCGCGGAGGCAGTCACGGAGTAGGTCAGCCTGCCGACACGCCTACTCTCAATACTTCTCCTGAGCCTGCCCGTTCTCTCCGGCGCATAGGCCCTCGCCCTCAATGCGGTGTAGGCGGCGGCCCTTCCCAGGACTTTCTCAAGGTCTGAGACTATGCTCTCAGCTGCTTCGCCAACGCCTTCAACAGCCTGCTTAACCCCTCTGACCTCTACCAACACGTCTCCTCACATGTTTCTCGAAGGCAGCTGGTGCGGCGAGGTAGTAGAGGGCCTCGGCCCTTGTGAGCGAGAGTATCTGCTGGTGTGTCCAGCCGTAGCGTTCTGCGAGAAGGTAGTATTCGTATGCATGGTTCAGCCTGATGCCTGCGGTGAGATGCGAAAATCCATGTCCCAGAGATGGAGCTCGCTGACGACCTGAATGAGGCGTGCAACCACAACCGTCGGCAGCTCCTCAACATACGTGCCTAGGCGTGGCTCGACGACTACACGCTGCAGGAGGGCCTCCCATATCTTCGCAACCTTTTCGCCGTGGCTCAGCCCGTCCTCCGCCAAAACCTTCTCACGCAACGCATACCACTCAAGCTCCTCAGCCAAGGTCATCCGCCTCACCACAAACCGCCGCCCAGCGATAACAACTTCGGCCTCACGTCTGAAGAGGGCTTCGGGTGATGTCTTATTCCTGAGCTCCTCGGGCGACGGTTTCATGCCGCCACCTCAGTAGGCCGGGATGTCGTCGACCGCCTCTATCCTCACGCCGCTTGGCTTGAGCGATATCGTCTGGACCAGCTCACCTTCCGCGGGAAGCTCCGCCTCAACGCTGCACACACAGTCATCGAGAAATATCTCGAGGTAGTCTTGGCTGCTCCTAGAAAACCTCACCCTGACATCGAACCGTGTCTTCCCCAGCATCAGCTCGACTATGCTGCTGTCGACGTAGAAGAGCTCCAGCTCCGCCTCGGCCTCAGCCAGCCCCGCAACATGCCTTGTCACATAGTCGCCCGACCTCGGGAAGGAGACATGGTTGTTCGAAACAGTCACGGTGCCGGAGACGACGTATCCTACCTCCACGCCGTTTATCTCAACTGTTTTCGAGGAGGCCTTGAAGTAGTCGCGTCTGTCGGGTGTTGGTGTGGGGAGTGTTGTTGTCTTTGTGGCGCGGAGTGCCTTGAAGTCCATGGAGGCTTTCAGCAGGCCGTCGGCCTCCCATGAAAGCGTCAACTTGTCGGCCCTGCATCCCGTGTAGAGGTATCCGTGCCCGCCGCCCCCCAGCCTGTGCTCGAGAAGGCTGACGGACGGCAGCTCGTATCCGTCGGATATCTCGAGGACGTGTGTGTAGGGCGGGGATGTGCCTGTGTTCGTTGTCTCGCCGAAGGCGTATTTCAGGAACTGTGCTGTCTGCGGGTAGAAGGAGATGTTGGGGGAGATGTCTACGCCTGTGGCCACGGTCCATGTGCCACGCCCCGCCGTCAGCACTGCAACCTTCTCACCCACCAGCTCCACACCCCCGTTGAAAGAGGTCACGCCGCCAACCCATCTCGAGACATCGCCGGGTGCCTCGCCGTAGGTGCTTTCCTCGCCGTATGTCACAAGCCTTCTGAAGACCATGCCGGAAACATCCCCCAACCGGTTATATTGTTGAGAAAGCCTTACGCATCTGCCGTGTAAGCCTGTGGGCGGCCGCGGCGTTCAGCAGCCCCATGCCGGCGAGGTTGCGGGGGTCGAAGATGCGCGGCCAGGTTGTGAGAAGTTTTTTCACCAGCTCGGCCTTCCTCAAACCCGTCAGGAGAGGTGTTGAGGGCTGCGCTAGGTTTATGGAGGTTGCTGTGAGCTCGAGTATGCGCACCACGGTCGACGGGTCGTTCACCTGCTTCATCAAGCATGCGGCAACCGCTGTTGCGAGGGGTGTGGAGAAGCTGGTACCATACAGCTCCTTCGACGAATTGGGCGGCCTGTAGCCTGTCGGCGCAACTATGTTGGGCTTCCACCTGCCGTCAAGGGTTGGGCCCCTGCTCGACCTACTCCACAGCCTGCCGCGAAGATCTGTCGCACCAACCGTCAAAGCACCCGCGGCAACGGCGGGCGAGCCAACACTCATCATACGTGGGCCCCCGTTCCCGGCTGCAACCACCACAGCAGACCTTGACGCCACATGGTTTACGTAAAACGAGACGGGGTCGGAGCCGTCGCTGGGTATCTCGCTTGTGATGGAGAGGTTGACGGCGTGGGGCATGAGCTTGTGGGCCTCGTTCAACGCGGTTATCAACACGTTGTCAGGCAGGGGGTCGGGCACCTTGACCATGTATATCTCGGCGTCGGGTAGCATGGCCGCCAAGATGCTGTGGATTGCTGAGCCGTGGCCCTCCGTGTCGACGTCGGAGCTGTCCGTCAGGTTTATGCAGCCCTTGATCGGCAGGTCTTTCCCGCAGCCGCTGTCGATGAAGACAACCCTGACGCCGGAGCCCGTGAACTCACCCCCCACCTCGAGAAACCTGATGAGGCCTAACGCCTGCTCGAAGGCCGGCATTCCCCAACACCCACCCTAAACACAATCTCCTTCACAACATACTGGGCCTCGCCCGAGGAGAGAAGCCTCCACGCCTCCTCGGGGCTGTCGGCGCGCTGCATCGAGGGCATCGACCAGTATCTGCTGGGTTTGTAGTCTCTGTTGACGAGGCTCTGCCAGAGGACGTCTCCGAAGGGGCAGATGGATGGTGAGCAGTTGAGCGGGTAGCGTTTGCCGCAGAAATACTTCCTTCCGCGTGGAATTCGGAAGATGCACACCTTAGCCCACCAGCCGCACCCTCACCAGCAACATCTTCCTGAAGGCCTTGCTGTCCCCCACATCCACCACGCTCTCGAAATAGACGCCGAGGACACCCAGCTGCTCAGCCAGCCGCCCCCTCTCGCCGTCGAGGTAGTGTATTATCCTGTCAACAGCCTCGTCACGGGCTTTGGGTGAGGTGTGCCAGATGTCGAGCTGGAGGCTTACGTCCATGAGGTGCTTGCTTGCAGCCATGTCGAGCGGGGTTATCTCGGCGTTCCTTAGCTGCAGCAGGGCTGTTGGAAAGGTCGACACAGGCCTCCAGCCCACGTGGACCGGTATGCCGGAGGCCCTCCTCAGCCCCTCCGCAAACACCTCAACAACCTCCGTCAACGGCCTCAAGCCCTGCTAACCCTCCTAGGCAGCAGCTGTCTAACCCTCTCGGCCTCAGACTGCAGGAAAGCCAGCCTCTCACCCAGCTCGTCGGCCGTGAAGCCTGCGACGACGGCCCCGTAGTCCTGTGTGAAGGAGACGCCTCTCTGGAACCGGCTTAGTACCAGGTAGGAGGCGAGGGTTAGGACGGCTTGTCTGACGGAGGGCGGGACCTCGTGGTATCCTGCGACATAGCTTACCTCAACCTCGTAGATGGGTGGGAGATACCATGGCGGCCCCGGCTCAGCGGAGCGGCGCTTCAGCCTGATGAGGCCTGTTGATGGGTCGACGGCCTCTGCTTCGGCGGAGGCATCCAAAAGGTTCCCGGATGTATCGAAGACCTTGACGCCCTGGACTGATATCACAGGCTCCGAGAGGGTGATGTGTCTTCCGCGGAAAACCCTCACACGCTCAACCCTTGTGTGAGGTGTGTAGACAGCTCCCGTCAAGGCCTCAACCTCGGCCTCAGCGGCCTCCACAGCGTTCTCAATCTCTCCGTCGCCTACAGGATGCCAGCTGTAGTCCGCCTCAACCCTAACACCGTCAGCCGGCGGCGGGACAAGCTCCACAACACCTTCGTCGGGGTCTATGGCGGAGGGCTCAACAGGCTCCCCATCCAAGTATATTTTGACGTCGTCTATTATGGTGCCGTCCCAGTCGGCGTCAACGAGAGGCCTGTGAGGTGTTTTGAAGATATTTGCACCCGCTCTGGCGAGCTGCTGCCTTCTGGCCTCGATGGGGTGCCAGCCGTTGTAGAGCCTGACCTCTCTCACAGATGTGTAGCGCATGAAGAAAAAATTGTGGAAAAGGTTATAGTTGTCAGAACTACTGGGCGAGTGCGTTTTTGATGATGTAGATGGCGTCTGTCCGCGCAATCTTCCACGCAAACCTTATGCTTGCGGCGACCTTCGTCAACCCAGCCTCAACATCCCTATCCCTCTCAACCCTCAGAGTCCTCCTGTAGCCGCCGACACCCGCATCCCTCGCTGAGCAGACAACGACGTCGCTGACTTTGGTGGGGTCGTTGGAGCTGTAGTCCCGTTTCTCCAGATGTGTTGTGACGTAGACCTTTTTCAGCCCGAAGACGGCGTTTACCTCCCCGGTCCTCAGCACGTCGCTGCTTATCGACTCAAGCCCCTTGCCTGCGAGGTCGTTGCGCAGGTGTAGCGCGGCCTTTGGGTGGATGAACATCACGAGGTTGTCCCTGTAACCCAGCTCCTCAAGTGTTGCGACAGCCTTGTTGACGTGCTCCACGGTTAGCGGCTGTTTAGCCACGTCGAGGACTGTTGTCTGGCTGCCTGACAAAGTGTCCGCATGCTGCAGGCCTGTGAAGAGGTTGTAGGCGTCGGAGCTGTCGCCGCGTCCCTTGAAAACGTTCTTGTCAACCGCGTCCGCTATGCTGCGCGCCATGTCCTCAACAGTCATGGCAACGAGGTCGACGACGCTCTCCTCCTCCGCAACATCTGAAATCCTGCTGACGGCCCTGACCTCGCGAGCCTCAAGCACAACGGGTGCGTCGAAGACCAGCTTTGTCTCCGGCGGCGGCGAGGCCTCTGGTGTGGAGTATACGGCGAGGGCCCCTGCCTTTGCGTAGAACTTCACTATGTCGGAGCCCATGGTGATGAAGCGGAAGACCTTGGCTGCGATGCTTTCCTCTATGAATGTGTCGAAGATGTCTGAGGAGACGGCCGGCGGTATTTCCGGGAAGTTGCTGTCACCGCTGAGTAGGGCCTTTCCGAAGCGTAGGTATTCCTGCTGAGCCTTACTAAACTCTGCCATGTCAAACCCATCCCCCAAGCCGTTTATCTCTCTGAGACCTCAGCCGCCCCCAGTACCTTGTGAAATAGGGTGTGTTCAAGGGTTTTTCAAAGGTTTTCGAAACGGCTTCATGGCCCGTGACGTATGAGACGGCTGTTTCAACGGCGGCCGATTTTCCCATCATCATGGTTATCCGGGCCTTCGGGTTGGCCCCCCTAGGCGTCAGCGAAACCTCCGTAACCTCGGCGTCCTCAATCAACCTGTATCCCCCCTGCTCCCGGAAGCGTTTGATGAACCCGCCTATGCTGAGGGCGTTGAGGAAACCTGTTTTGACAAGCCTCCAGATATGCGTGAAGGCTTTGTATATTCCAGCCCTCACCCAGAGGCCTTTCCCGGGCACGTAGGCTGACTCGACAACCTTTCCGACAGGCGTGTGGCCAACCGAGGAGTTGCGGCCATGCATCAGCAGGACTGGCCTGCCCCTGAGGTTTTCAGCGTTCCTCTCAATTACTTCCTCGGCGAACCTGTCGCCCTCAAGGTCTGGGTCGGGTGTCGCCGCAAAACCCTCGAAAAAACCGGCGAATTCTTCGTCAACGTCCTTCCTTAACTCAGGCCTTATGTTTAGGCAGGTCTCCCAACGCACGCAGCCAAGTTATCTGAAGAAATTATATTCATGAGAAAAACCTCCGCCAGACGGTCTTGACCACGTTCTCCAGCAGGGCCAGCTCCCCCGCGTCAAGGAGCGCAGACATCTCTTCCACCGAAAACTCGATGCCCACGGCCGCGTTGAGGACGACAACCATGATGCCCAAGGCGAGTGTTTTCAAAGCCTTCACGGGGTCGAAGGATTCGCCGCTCTTCAGGTATCCGGTCAACAGGTATGCCGCAACCCCAGCCAGCCCGTAAACCAAGCCCATGTGTGGGACAGGCCGCCAACCGCTTATCTCTCTGAGAAAATTAAACAGACAGTAGGCACATCCTCCATGGCCTTCTTCAAGAAGCTGTTTAAGGGCCCTAAGGCATTTGCCTCAACGATGCCCTCTTTCTACGGCAGGTGGGGTGAGCCGAAGCCGCTTGACCAGCTAAAGGTCTTGGAGCTGGCGGAGGGTGATGCGGAGGTCAGGGCGTGTCTGGATGCGACGGTTGACGCCGTTACCGCGAACGGATGGTATGTGACAGGGCTGGATGAGGCGAGGGCTGCGGCGGAGCTCTGGCTGCGCGAGCATGAGGACGAGTTCTTCCTCTTCCTCCGCAACCTTGTTTTGACGACGCTTGTCTTCGATGAGTCATACATCGAGTGCACGGGCGGGTTTCCCCGCGTCATAGCCCCATGGACCATGCAGGTCGTCAGAGACGAACACGGATTCGTTACGGGCTATGTCCAGCAGGTAAGAGAGGTTGTGCATTTCGAGCCTGAAGACATCATCCACATCATACTCCACCCGCTGGCCGACAGAGCCTACGGCTCACCGAAAATCGCGACGCTGGCGAGGACCCTGCTGGCCAAGCGTGAGGCGGAGCTCTTCCTTTACCAGGTCTTCATGCGAAAGGGTGTTCTCTCGAAGGCCATCGTCCTCAAGCAGGGTGATGAGGCCACCTTCAACCGTCTCAGGAACATCCTTGAGGAAACTAGGCCGGGAGACAACCTCCTTCTGATGGGTGAAATAGATGTTAAGACGTTGAGCCAGCCCGTCGAAGACCTGCGGATAATTGAGCTTCTCGCAGAGTTCAGGCAACGCATCCTCGCAGTCTTCCGCGTACCCCCAATCGTCTACGGCGTGGTTGAGGGGGTTAACCTCGAGACCTCCCGCAACCAGATGACAACTTTCACCCAGTACGTGAGGTCTCTGCAGAAAATTTTCTCGGCCGGCGTCTCCAAGGCCCTGCGCCGAATCCTTGGTTTTGACGGTTTCTCGGTGAGGCTTGTGGAGTGGATGAACCCTGAGCAGGAGACGGCTCTGCATGTCGAGAGGGTTAGGGCAGGTATTGAGACGGTTGAGGAGGCGAGAAGGGCTGTTGGCCTGCCTCCGCTGATGGGTGGTGTGTGATGCGTGGAGCCGTAGCCCTCGCAGCCACGGCAGCCACCCTGCTGTTGCTGACATATCTGACGACCGGGTTGAGGGTTGAGCTGCTGCTCGCAGCCGCCGCGGCGGCCCTCGCATTTTCCACCACATACATGCCAGCTGCAGCCCATAGGAGGCTTGCGTCGGCGTGGCCCGAGAGCAGGCCAGCCCTGATAACGTTGGCGGTTCATTCGGCGTCGTGTTTTCTCTCCACAGCTTTGAACGCCTACTTGAGGCCTGGGTATTTCATTGTTTTCCTGCTGCTGGCTCTGAACAGCTACCTGTTGCTGCGTGTGGTGGCGGAGGTGTTTGGCGTCCTACGTGGCGACGGAGGGCTGATGACGGCGGCCGTGTCCATGGCCTCCATGTCCTACATCTCCTACCTTGTCACGGTGTTTGAGGTGGTTCTGTGAACCTCCCTGAGGCCCTTGACCTTGCGGCGAAGACTTTGACCATCGCCTCAACATCCCTCTACCTCCTCGGCTACATAGACGCCGGTACCTTCCTCTCACTCGTCACGGCCGCCGCCACACTCATCTCGACGGTTGCTCTGCACAGGATGGGTAGGGCTGTTAGGGCTGCTGCCCGGCGGAGGCGGGCTGGTTTTGCGGGAAAGCAGGGTGAGGAGATGCAGCCGTGTCCTGTCTGCACACATCCAAGCAGGACCGTGATTGAGGAGCTTCTCGAGGCAGGGATAACGCCTGAACAGGTTGCCGGCAGATACCCCGGGCTGGGGAGAGCCGTCATCATGCAACATATGGGCCTTCACGTCGGCCGCCGGGGTGAAAAAGACGCCGTCGAAGAACTCAAAAACCTCCTCCAAAGACTTAAACAACTCTACGCAAAGCTGGACCTCTACGCAGAAAATAACGAGGAGCTAAAGCCGCGTGAATACATCGCCGCAGTCAACGCAAAACTCGACATCATAGCACGGATAAAAGACATCACACTATCCATCGAAAAGCTGAAAACCACAACAGCTGAGAAAGACCTCACAACACTTTTGCAGGAGATAAGCAAGACCCAAGATGTCTAATGTGAAAAGCCCACAACACAACAGCTCAAAACTAAAGCGTCAACACTAACCTATTTACCTGCCCCGGCGGCGGGAGCCACCTCTCCCGTGTGGTCTTAGCTACCTTAACTATGTCAAGCATCCTCTTGACGTTTTCGGGGACGTTTACCTCTGTTATGCGTTTTCTCGACGAGTCACGCCTGACCACATACTCGTGTGCGAAAGAACGTCCGATGGTCTCCACGCCGGCGAAATCAAGCACGACCTCGTCCTCAGCCCTGCTCTCCACAAGCTCGAAAAGCCTCCGAGCATTAGCCCTCAAAGCCAGGTCAGGCGACAATATGTCAACCACACGGATATGGTAGGTCATACAAGCATACACTCATTCTACGAACTTATATATATCTATCTTCCGAGGTTCCAAAGGCACACGAATAATGTTCCATCAAACATCATTTCACCGGATAATGTGAAAAACATCACGTATCGCCTTATTATGCTCGTTTTTCTCATATCTTATTCCAATCCTTTCAAAACTTCCTGGAATTGTTATACCATCGTCTGCAAAACATAAATCAAGAACGCGCAAGTTCGGGTATCTCTGCGCTAATGCGTATGCAACATTAAACTCCGAATGTTCATATATGTTATCGACCATCTCACTCACAATCAGCATGAACGCATCCAAGTTAATGGCTACAACCTTATCATCCCCACATAACTTACGAATTCTCTCCATCACAGGCCGTATATCTTGACGCTCCCTCGGCAAACTCATGAACGGAATATACGACCTAGACTCCTGAATTGAACCGGGCCTTGTAACAGCAGCGATGTAACTTGCGACATCCCGGCTACGGGGCATAATAACCTTCTCAGCACCAACTTTCTGTATTAGTATTAGTAGCGGAAGCAAGGTTGTTGGGTAGAGGAAGGTTTCACCGCTGAGGTCTAATCTCCCTGTCTGTTGGAAACTTTTCCTATATCCGCAGTATTTTTGATAATGTTCTACGAGCTCGGGGAGTATGGGTGCGGCCACGCCTGCGGTATGTTGTGGGTGGTGTTTTAAGCGTTTCTAGCCGTTAAGTAGTGCTTTTTCAACAACTTCTCTATGTTTTATGTCTGGGTTTATCCAGAGGCCGTAGATTTTTGGGGATGCAGAGGACTTGACGAGCTTCAGCAGCTTTACGGCGTTCTCCCTGCGCACCTTAGCTGTTTTCCCTTGGGCGAATGTGGGGAGGTTTTCCTCAAGCCATCTCACAAGCCTCCGCACGCCAGCCGTCCTCCGCACATACTCATAGACCTCGGCAGCCCCACGCCTCCGTAGGTCTATGCCGAAAATTCTGCGGAACTCCTCACACTTAGCAACCTTCTCAGGGGAGGCCTCGACGGCTGTTGTCTTCATGAGGCCGCGGGTGAAGGGGATGAGTCGCTCCATGCTGCTGAGGATTTCGACGAAGGGGACGTTGAGGCGCGGCATCGACTC
>Ga0197142_1003650_pt1 | contig 12776 bp, 12 predicted proteins | sample GBS60_MetaG_FD_148614 | JGI IMG/M metagenome (GOLD analysis project Ga0197142, IMG submission 148614) | Sediment microbial communities from Great Boiling Springs, Gerlach, Nevada, United States - GBS 60_MetaG | ecosystem: Environmental > Aquatic > Thermal springs > Hot (42-90C) > Sediment... | reverse complement strand
TTTCTTACGATTATCTCATTTATCCAGGCTGACAATACATTTTTATAATCAATCCTGTATATCAGTGGGATAAACCAGAAAGAAAAGACCACAGATCCTGCCACAATGCCAGCAAGATGATCGAGAGTAAAAAAATCCTTCAATCTCTTCTTAAAAAAGAGGTAAAGGCCTGTTGTGAGATAAAAAAAGAATACAGATATAATACCTTTTGTGAGAAAGGCTATGGCAAGAAGCATCAGCGATACAATCCACCCGGCAAAGGAGTTTCTTTTTAACTCATATATATAAAACCAGCTTATGAGCGAAGCTGTAACAGTAAGGGTAAAGGTTATATCAATCTCAGCCTTGATGGCCTTGTCAAGGACATCTGGAAGACTGAGAAAGATAAGGCCAGGAAGAATCCATAATCCCTTTGAATCCAGGAGCTTCCATAAAAGGCTCAAAAGAATTGCACACAGAATAGCACTGAATACAGAAACAGACCTTGCACTTGCTTCAGAGGCATCATTGGCCACTTTAAATATTATGGCAAGAAGCCAGTTAAATAATGGTGGTTTATTAAGATATATCTCTCCCTCAACAGTCGGCACTATATAATCTCCCTTTTTAAGCATCTCCTGAGCAATGAGTACCCTTCTTCCCTCTTCCCCCTGAAACTCCTTTAGATGAAAATAAGGAATGTTAATCAGAAGTCCATAAAGTATTACTATTGATAGGCCTGTAATAACATTTAGCTTAATGTTGTGCATACTTCTACAATCCTCTTTAACTGGCTTTCAAATTCTAACTCCTTCACACTCTCCCTGATCTCTCTTTTTGAAAGCTCAGGCTTCAGGGCCTTCTCCATGGCCTCCCTAATTGAATCTATATCAGACAGGTCTTCGATAATAGAGCCAGCTCCTCTTTTGATGACCTCATGGGCTCCATTGGCACTTGATGTAACGACAAAGAGTCCCATAGCAAGGGCCTCGAGAGTGGCGTTACTGAAAGGGTCATAAAAGGTTGGAAGGACAAAGGCATCAGAGACCTGATAAAACCTGAGCATGTCCTTTCTCGGCCCCATAAAAAAGACCCTTTTCCCAAGGAAAAGTCTTTCTGTAAGTGTCCTGTATTTTTTTTCATTTCTATCCTTTCCAACAACAATAAGGCATATCTCTTCAGGTAATTTCTTCAATGCCCTTATTGCATAATGAAGACCTTTTCTTTCATAACCACTGCCAGCAAAAAGAAAATAGAATCTTCCCGTTGGAAGACCGAGTTCTTTAAGTATCTGAGCCTTTCTTAAAAGCCCCTCTTCAAAGGCATCTCCAAATTCCTGCCATTCCACTCCATTGTGAATTACAATAGCCTTATGAGCAACCTGAGGATAATAGTGTTCCAGTTCCCCTTTTACAAGATGGGAATTGCAGATTATCCTTTTCAATGCAGGTGAAAGGAGGGCCTTCTCCTGGATCTCCGCTACCTTTCTATGAAAAGGGTTAAGCTTAAAGGTCCATCTCTTAAAAGCAGAAACATATTTAGACCTTCTATCAAGCCATGCCCTGTGGAGTCCACCTCCAAGCCTTATATGGGTCTGAAACTCTGTGTTATCCATTCCGAGGATTGAGTCATATTTCTCTTTTTTTAGATAACTCATTACAGAGTTATTAAAACTTACGAGTTTTAAAAGGTTGTTGTACCTGAATTGCCATACTGGCCTTAACTTAAAATTATCACCGAATAGATATTCCCCTTTCTCCTTAAGGGCCTCTTTCCATCGTGAATTCCGGGAAGTGATAAGATGCACCTCATGGCCAGCCTTAAGAAAGGCCTTTATCAAAGCATGGGTGTATTTTTCAGCCCCTCCATAAGGGGTATAATTGCTTTTTATTATGGCGACCTTCACAGGAGTTATTATAACTTAAGTAAAGCGACAGTGCAGTAGAGCACAATAGGGTGAAGAGGAAGATATCCGTTCATACCCTCAGCCTGCAGCCATAATGGCCTTAAGCCTATTTGGTTGACATTCCTGAAAATCCTCTGGTATTTTTAGACATGAGCTACCCTCTTAAAAGAGAAAGCACCAGAAAGATAAGCTGGCAGGACTACATCTCCTCAAAGACAGAGGAACGCTATGAGGTTATTGATGGTGAAATCTATGACATGAGCCCTTCGCCATCAGAAAGGCACCAGGCGATCCTTGGAAATTTCTATTTCCTTTTAAGAGAAAGATTAAAGAATACTCCTTGCAGAGTTTATTTTGCCCCCCTCGATGTCTACCTTGATGAATTCAATTTTGTACAGCCCGATATATTTGTGGTATGCGATAGAGAGAAGATAAAAGACAGGATCTACGGTGCACCTGAAATTATCGTAGAGATTCTGTCACCATTCACTTCTTTAAAAGATAAAAGACTTAAAAAAGCCCTGTACGAAAAATTTGGTGTAAAGGAATATATAGTTGTCCATCCCGATGAATTGATTATAGAACGGTACCTCCTGGTAGAAGGCAAGTACACCGAGCCTGAGATACTTGGCAATGACGAAGTATTAAAACTTACACTTCACAACATCGAGATACCTCTTACGGAGATCTTTGAATGATACAAAATAAGAGCACCTTCTATCCCTTCATTTTCCTTGCCCTTATTAACACTGTTGTCTCAATCTTTATTGCCTCAACACTTCTCCGCTTCCATGAAGGCCCTCTTTTATTTAAGGCTATTCCTTTTATATCCCATTTCTTCATGCTTAACCTTGCTATAGGAATGCTACTATATCTCTTTTCATTTGTTTCGGGCAAAAAGTTGTCCTTCCTTCTAAATATTCTCTTCTACAGTCTTTTTCAACTTCTTCTCATAATAGATACAAGGATCTTCTCACTCTTTCACTTTCATCTTAATTCCCTTGTCTGGCATGTCATAACTGTTGAAGGTGTCTCTGATTCTGTAACTCTGGGAAAGGGCACAATCCTATTTTTCGGGCTTATCAGTTTTTTGATAATAGGGTTTGAGGCAGTAATTAATCTTTACATTCATAAAATTCTTATTCCTAAATTGTTACTTTCACAATCAACTTTAAAAAGAGTTATAAAGGCCTCTCTTATAGCAGGTCTATTATTGATACTCATAGACAAAGGTCTTTATGCCTATGGTGACCTTATGAACAGGACTGAGATAACCATAAACTCGAGGATCTTTCCCCTCTATCAGCCCTTAACTATAAAGAGATTTGCCTCAAATTTTTTGGGCATAAATGTGAACAGGGAAGAGAGTCTGAAATTCTCCATATCTGCAAAGGGTCTTAATTATCCCCAAAAGCCCCTCCAGTTTGAACCATCCTTAGATAGAAGATTCAATGTAGTAATAATAGTTGTTGAAGGCCTGAGATACGATATGTTTAGCCCTGAGACAATGCCTGAACTATGGAGATTTTCAAAAGAAGGTCTTGTATTCACAAATCATTATAGTGGTGGCAATGGAAGCAGGTTTGGCATATTCAGCCTCCTTTATGGGCTGAGCGGGACATACTGGCACAGCTTCCTTGCAAACAGGATATCTCCCATCCTTATAGACACAATGATTGAAAAGGGATACGACTTTCTAATACTCAGCAGTACTCGCCTCACCTTTCCTGAATTCAGGAAGACCGCCTTTGTTAGAATCCCTGAGGCAATTACAGACACATTCCAGACAGGCCTTTCTTACGAAAGGGACAGAATAATAACAGAGAAATTCATAGATTTCATTTCAAAAAGAGAGTCTTCAAAACCCTTCTTCTCATTCATCTTCTTTGATTCGTCCCACCAGCCCTATTTGTATCCAGAGGAGTTCGAAAGATTCAGACCTGTGCTTCCAAAGGGTGAGATAAACTATTTCAGAGATGTCTCAAGAGATAAGATAGAGCTCATAAAAAACAGATATAAAAACTCTGTTTATTATGAAGATTATCTCATCGGCAGGATAATAAGAACCTTGAAAGAGAAAGATCTTATGAAAAATACGCTCCTTGTCGTAACAGGCGACCATGGGGAAGAGTTTTATGAAGAGGGTTATCTCGGCCACACCAGCTCCTTTGATGATTTCCAGACAAAGGTAGTATTTGTCCTTTTCCATCCTGAGGCAAAACCAGAGATCGTAAAAGAGATAACCTCACATGTGGACCTCGTTCCAACAATAATGGAGTCCCTCGGGATAATCTCTCCTCCAGAGGATTATTCACAGGGTGTGTCCCTTCTTAAAAAAGAAAAAAGACCTTATATCATTATTGCCAACTGGGATACAGCAGCCATCATCGATAATGATTACAGAATTATATTCTCGACAGAATCCCATAGACTCGGTCTCTTTGAAATAAGAAGCAGACAGGGCTATGAGCCTGTAAAAGTTGATAGCAAAATACTAAAAGAGAAGCTTCCTCTCCTCAAAACAGCCCTTCAGAAACTGTCAGAGTTTTATAGATAAAAGGACCTCTGAAAGGCGGTCTGCCACAACAGATAAGGAATAATACCTTTCTACCTTCTGCCTTGCCCTTAAACCCACCTCCCTTCTCAATTCCTTATTCTCGATCAGGACCTTCAGATATCTATAAAACTCATCCAGATCCCTTGCTACAAAACCCTCCTTGCCATGCTCAACTATCTCGGAATTTATCCCCACATCAGACACAACAGGTGGCACCCCACAGGCCATATACTGAAGGGCTTTATAGCCACACTTTCCTTCTGAGTGCTTCGTCCTTGGAAGAGGCATTATACCTATGTCGAACCTTGCTATCTCGGCCTCCTGCGTCTCGATGCTCCAGGGGATGAATCTTACCTTTACACCCTCCATTTCAATACCCTCAGAGCATATTATCCTTAATTCAATGGGATATCCCTCTGCAAGTCTCTTCAGTACGGGCCCTACAAGTTTCAAATGGCCAAGATTTACAGCACCACCTATCCACCCGATAATAACAACATCCTCAGCCTTATCCGACCAATCCTTAAGGGGTATATCCCTTGTCTCTACTGCCGAAGGTATAATTACTACATTCTTATTAAATCTCCCTGCCTCCGAGGCCAGAATCCTGTTGCCAGCTATTATGAGGTCGGCCTGTTTCACAATAGCCTTGAATTTTAATTCCCTCGACTTGCTTTCTATCTCTTTGTTGGCATCGTGCCTCAGATAAATAGCATCGTCAAAGTCAAAAATTAGATATCTTGAAGCTCTCTTAAGAAGAAAAGACTCAAAAGGTGATGGTAATTTTTTCTGGAGAAATACTGCATCAAATCTCCTTAAAGCCCAGAAGGTTTTAAGCTTCTCTACAAAGCCCTTTGGATAAGGTCTTACCTCAAACTCTATACCCTTCTCTTTCAAATACGGAAGAAGGTTCAGAACACGAACCCTGCTGCTCGGCATCTCATAATCCTGTATGAGAAATAGTATTTTCATAATAGTCTTTTATAAATCCCCTGACCAATAAAAGACAGCATGTATCCCATAAAATATTTCGAGTTTATTGGTCTTAGTCTGAAGGCATTTTTAAGATATTCTCTTGCATCTGTCTTATCACCGCTTCTATACAGAAAATCACCAATCATAAAACAATATCTCGCAAGGGCCTTTGGAACTTTTCTAAAACTCTCATAGTGCTTTTTCAAAATTAATCTGAGGGCTCTTATATTAGAGGCCTTAACCTTTGAAATACTGTCCTCGCTCTCAAATTCGGCAACAAGGGCCTCATCAATATAACTAATGCTAAAATACTTAGAAATCCTTAAAAATAACTCCCAGTCCTCGAGGGGTGGAAGACTTTCATCAAAGAGGCCCACCCTATCAAAACATTCTTTCTTTATAAGAGTTGTAGGCATACCTATAAAATTGCCATTGAGCAGTTCGTAGTGAATAAACCCCTCTTTTATCCTTATCTTTTCTGGTGGTACATATATACTTTTATTTGAGAAAATCCTTATAAAGGCAGTGTATACCATCCCGGTATGAGAAGGTGAATTATCAAGAATCTTGACCTGCTTTTCCAACTTGTCGGGCATCCATTCGTCGTCGCTATCCTGAAATCCTATATACCTTCCCGTAGATCTTTTTATCCCTGTATTTCTCGCTCCAGCCGGTCCGGTATTGGAGGAATGTTTTATATATATAACCCTGCCATCCTTATTCATGAATGCCTTAACAATCTCTTCTGTATTATCTGTAGAGGCATCATCAACGATAATCAATTCCAGATCACTGTAGGTCTGTTTTAACACACTATTAATTGCCCTCTCAAGTGTCTTCGATCTGTTATATGTGGGTAAAATTACAGAAACAGCTGGCCTGTTAGTATTCATAATTTAATCTCGTTAATCCCCCGACCAATCCGGACATTATAGCGATAAGCTTAAACGGAATTGATTCTATAAAACCGTGTATTATAAATACACCAATAAATCCAGTAAACATAGCAAAAGATAAAAGTCTGTAATATTCATCTTCTATCCGAAATGTTCTGATAATATAAAATAGATTTAGGCCCATAAGTATAAGGAACAATATTAAGCCTGTAATGCCCTGGTCAAAAAAAACATCAAGAATCATATTATGTGCATGGAATCCACCAATCTCTTTCCAAACGATTTCCTTCTTTTCCTTGCCATCTAAAACAATAGGGCTTTTATACCATGCAATCTTATTACCATAGCCCCACCCTGTTATAGGAGATTGCTTTATCCCTTCAATGTAGATAGACCAGATGTGAGTCCTTCCTGTTATAGTCTTTGCATGTTCTACCGTTGACTTTACACGCTCCCTGAAGGGATGGGAGATAATCCACAGTCCAGCAACTGAAATGATAATTAACGCTGAAGCAAATAATGCAAGTCTGATTTTTTTGTATCTTCTGATAATAAAAAAAATCCACATAAAAAATATTACTATCAAAGCAACCCATCCACCCCTTGAAATGTTCATAAAAATCACGATGACAGAAAAGGCAGCAATTCCGAGGAAAATAGATTTCTTAAACAATGTGTTAGCTGAAATTAAGTTGAATATAACAAAGGGAAGCATTAAATTTGCAATTATTGCAAATTCATTGTGGTGAATCCTGAATTTTATAGACTTTATATTTAAAATGTCTCTTGAAGCAATACTTTCATCAGCTACAATAAGGGCAACAAAACCTGATACACTCAAAATCAGGAGCATAAAGACAAGTGAATTAATTATAAAATTATAACCTCCATGACCAGATGGATTTTCCTCTTCGTTGCGAGCAATAACATAAACACCTGCAAAGATAAAAAAGCCTGAAAGCAACTCTTTATTCAAGGACTCAAAGGAAACCGGAGGAGAAACCGAGAATGGCAGAAGAAGATAACTGACAGCAACATAGGCTATCATAGAATAAAACACAGGAGTTCTCAAAATACTGACTTTTTTGTTATAAATGATATAAGCCACTGCAAGGATAAATGTAAAGAAAGGGACAAAATTCTTTAAATCCCCACCCTTTGAAATTGCTGTAAGACTGAAAAATAGAGATATAAAAACAGAGAGCTTTAAAAGCTGATAAAGATAATCCTTTTTCTGAGAAACAATGTCTATATTATTCAAACCTTATCCTCTCATCTTGTTCAATAAACATTGAACCGATATGAATTAGTGGATTTCTTCAATTGTATTTTTAAATTAGGATTAATATAATAAACTATCCCATTAAAATGCAAGAAACCATTAAAAGATTTGGCACAGCCCTTGTCATGGCCATATCTGATGGCCTGCTTCTCTTCTTATCACTCTATTTATCCTTTAAGATAAGGACTGATATTATGCCCTCATTTATCTCAGACCTTCCTGTGTTTAATCATCAGCTAAAAAAATATCTATGGCTTATCCTTATCCATCTCGGAGTGATGGCTTATGAAGGTGCTTATACAAAAAGGCTAACCTTCTGGGACGAGGTGAGGCTTCTTTGGAAATCAACAGTCCTGACCGGGATTGCTGTACTTCTTATTCTCTTTGTTACAAAACAGACAGAGGCATATTCGAGGATAGTAATATTAACATGGTTCTGTCTATGTTTTATCCTGATCCCTGTTTTCAGGATAAGGATAAAGAACACTTTACACAAACTTGGCTGGGGCAAGGAAAGAATACTAATAGTAGGCGCTACTGACAATGGAATAAAATTTATGAGGGCAATTAAGGCAGAGCCAAATCTTGGCTATGAAATAGCAGGTTTTATAGATGACTCAACAGAAATTAAAGAGATAGAAGGGATAAAGGTATTTAGATACAAAGATGCTATAGAAAGATATATTCAGCATACTGATATCAGGACAATCGCCATAGCAGAAACAAATAAGTCAGCCAGGGAGATTCCCGAGCTTATTAATAAAGCTCATAAGAGACTTAATACTATCTTTTATATCCCTGATATAAAGGAGATTCCTGTTATGGGCACAGAGGTAAGGCACTTCTTTCGCGAAGAGGTCTTTGCCCTTGAACTGAAGAATAATCTTGCAAGACCATTAAATTATGTTTTAAAAAGGGCAACGGATTATTTCATATCTCTCTTAATATTTCCATTTATAATGCCGTTATTTCTCATCATTGCAATACTCATAAAGCTCACCTCAAGAGGTCCTGTTATATACTCGCAGGAAAGGGTCGGTAGAGATGGAAAGACCTTCAGATGTTATAAATTCAGGACTATGTATGTTGATGCTGAAAAAAGACTTAAGGCTCTCCTTGAGAATAATCCAGAGGCAAGAGCTGAATGGCTGGAGAAATACAAACTTTCAAATGACCCAAGGGTTACACCTCTTGGTAAATTTCTCAGAAAGACCTCTCTTGATGAACTTCCCCAGATATTCAATGTCCTTAAAGGAGAGATGAGCCTTGTAGGTCCAAGGCCTGTTGTAAAGGAGGAGCTTGAAAGATATTACAGGGATAATGCGAGTCTCTATTGCCTTGTGCCACCTGGTATAACAGGACTCTGGCAGGTCAGTGGTAGAAGCAATACAACTTATGAAGAAAGAGTTAGCCTTGACTGCTGGTATGTTAGAAACTGGAGCCTCTGGCTCGATATAGTCATAATTTTTAAGACCATAAAGGTAGTGTTAAAAAGAGAAGGGGCGTACTGAAACCTGATTTCTGGACTACCTCTCCATCTTTTTCATTTCTTCAAAAATTTCCCTTCCTGTCATATCTTTAAATATTTCTGGTTTTTCTTTAGTATAATCGCCCTCTCCCTTTTCGTATAAAAGCATAAACTTAAGAGCACCAGAAAATCCGAGTTCTCTCACCAAAGCCTCCCAGCCTTTTCTTTGTATCTCAGATAGAGTCAGGCCCATTTATTTAACCTCCTTTAAAATAAACTCTAAAATATTTACAATTTTAACCTTAACAGAAGCCTCGCTTCTTTTATACAATTCAACCATTTTGTCATCACATGTTATCAAATAATCAGCCCCTCCTTTTTCTGCAGCAGCAACATGAAGGGCATCTAAACCAGAAAAACCTATTTTCTCTAAATATCCTACTCTCATAAGATCGACTTCTTTTATTTCTATAAACTCATTAGCTAATTAAAAAATAGTCTTGATTTTGATTTTTCTTTCAAATCTCTTGTTCCTCTCGTTCTCAAAAAAATTTACCTCAGAAATCAGCAAAGTATATATTTTCTTTTCTATTTTCTCCAAAATAATCAAAAAGGCCTGTGTCTCGAGACTGATTCTTTCTTGAGTCTGGTCATCAAAAGGCCTATTATAAACACAGGTATCAAGATATAGCTTCATTTAACTTTAACCATAGTGTATTTCCAAAGCTTTGTAATATTATACCACTAAAATTAAGAGGTTTTATTTTAAACTGGTTGTTAGAGATAAAACAGGAAAAAGAGACAACAGAAGAAAAACTTGCAATAGTCCATAAGGATAAATTTCCTGAGGGGTGTCAAGAGAGCACTAATGCAGAGATAAAAGGCTTTTGGTAGGCCATAAGGGGAGGGGCTTATCTCCTCCTTTGAGAGAGTGCTTATTTGCATACAAATTTGTGACCCTGTGACTCATGAGGGTTTAACCAGAAGTTTTTGTGCATGCTCAATATCCTTTTTAGCCATAGAGGAATCCAGTGTTCCATTTTTCCAAGTCGGTAGGCGGTAAATTTCATTATATTTCTTAACAAAGCAGATGGTATAAGAAAAGGGTTGTGCCTCATAAGATATCTCAACTCAGAGAGTATAAACCTCTTTCCTTCTCCCTCTGCCTTACCAAAGGTCTCCTGTATCCAGGCCTCTTGGCTGTGGAAGACACCTATATCAAAATATCTTTTAAATTCCTGGCAAACAGTATAATTATGGGAATGGTAAACCATGGCATCAGCACAATAGGCAATCTTCCAGCCTTTAAGCAACAACCTTGCGGCTATGTGCATATCCTCAGCCATAATTAGATTTGAAGAAAAACCTCCAACATCCAGAAAGGCTGACCTCCGGTAGGCAGAAAAGGAATTGGACATAAAACATGCCTTTATGCCAAGCCTTGGAATATCCTCATGTGATTTTATATGAGATACAGGTGGATAATTATATAACCTTGAATGGGCCTCAATTGCTCCAGCCCCTTGTCTTGGTAATTGCCTGCCATATGTAGCACCTATTCTCTTGTCCTCAAAAAATGGCGTTATCAGTTTTTCGATTGAATAATTATCACAAGGCAATGCATCCTGAGTCATAAAAACAATTATGTCACCATCTGTTTTTTCAACTCCCATATTGCGGGTTTGTCCATGATGAAATTCATAAGGAGAAATTTTTATTATTCTCATATTAGGTGGAGCTTGTAATGCCATATTATTTGGTGATGAATCAATGAGAAGAATTTCAACTTTAACTGTCTGATCCAATAATGACTCAATAAGCTTTTTAAAGATTATCTGATCGGGACTGCAAACAGGGATGATCAGGCTAATCTTAAAAGCATCCTCTTTATCCTCCACCAGCATACAAATAAAATCCTCCTCACGAACTTTAATACAGAAAAAAACATAACACCAAACATGACTGGATAACCTATAAGTCCCTCACTTCTGATACTCTTAAAACACTTGAGCTCTTCAAGTTCAGCCCTGAAGATATTTTTAGTTACACCTCCCATACCATAAAATGCCTTATAGACAAATCCGAGAGGTATATCTAATCTCCAGCCTTGATAGCCTCTTAACATAAGCCTGAGCCATAAAAGAAAATCCTCAAAGTATCTCTTCTCTTCAGGAAATCTGAAAGGAATATCTTTCTTTAAAATTACAGATGGGGTATGAAACCACCGGTTAAAAAATAACTGTCTTAAAGGGGTAATCCGGACTGCCCTTACATCTTCTTGAAGCATTAAATTGATATCCTTCTCAATTTCTGGCAATTCAAGGTCATTCTTTATCCACACCAGTTTATGACCTGTAATCGCTACAGCTGGTCTTTCCTTCATCCAGTTGTACTGGATCTCTATCTTTCTTGGATGCCATGAGTCATCAGCATCAAGGAAGGCAATATAGGGCTGTGTAGCAGCATCCCACCCTCTGTTCCTTGCCACTGACTGTCCCATATTTGAAGGAAGGGTTATGATATTTACTGGCACTATCCTACTGAACCTTTCTTTTAACTCCCACAGTACTGATTTTGTTCTCTCATTGCTTCCGTCATCAACTATCCAGACCTCTTGAGGCAGTACTGTCTGTTCAACAACAGACCTTAATGCCCTCTCTATGGTATCTGCACAGTTATAGCATGGTAGAACAACACTTACAGGTGCTCGAGGTTTATCCTGTATGTTTGCTCCACTTTCCATATCTACCCTTTAAATGATCAACGATGGCATCAATCCCCGCAGAGATAAGGTCAAATCTTCCCTTAATAGCAAATTCAGTCCAGCGGACGAATCTTGAGGCAATGTACCATAAATAAAAGAGAAATTTCTTTATTCCTCTAAGATGTAGTTTTTTAAGAAGCAGTCTATTTCTGTTTGCATAATAATGTGTCATGGGTGTTATCCTGCCAAGGCTCATACCAGCCTTATGGTATATCTTGGAGCCGAGGGCAATATAGAGCTTATAACCAGAATGCCGAACCCTGAGGGATAAATCCCATTCCTCAGACCATATAAAGAAATCTTCATTGTATCCTCCAACAGTCTTAAAAACCCTCGCTGGTATCAGGGTCATACAGCCTGAGACCCAATCAGTTTCATAATATTCAGGCTTGCCTTTTAAAAATTCATCTAAGGGCTGAAAATCTCCAATTCGAGATGTTTCAAGGATAAAATCGAACATTCCACCAGCAAACCATACTATATCTTTCGCTTCTGCATAGCATATAAGCCCGCCTACAAGGCCTGCATCACTTCTTGTTTCTGCCATATTAACAAGAGGTTCTATAAAATCAGGCTCGCAGATGGTATCATTATTTAATATTAAAAAATACTCTGCCCCATTTTTAACAGCAAACTCTATCCCAACATTATTCCCTGAGCAAAAACCGAGATTAACCTTTGAAGATATAAGATGGAGTTTTCTGAATCCTTCAGGAAGTTCTTTTTCATCTCTTTTCTTTAAAGGTTCAGCATTTCTATTCTCAAGATCGTATTCATTAACGGGAATGCCATTGTCAGTAGCCCATGCTCTTAACCTATCCACAGAATCATTCCTTGAGGCATTATCAACTACCACTACATAGAAATTTTTATATGTAGCCTTTTTAAGGGAGTCGAGGCACTCAACAGTGTCCTGCCAGCCGTTCCAGTTCAAGATTATTATGTAAAC
>Ga0197142_1003648_pt1 | contig 12777 bp, 13 predicted proteins | sample GBS60_MetaG_FD_148614 | JGI IMG/M metagenome (GOLD analysis project Ga0197142, IMG submission 148614) | Sediment microbial communities from Great Boiling Springs, Gerlach, Nevada, United States - GBS 60_MetaG | ecosystem: Environmental > Aquatic > Thermal springs > Hot (42-90C) > Sediment... | reverse complement strand
AGGTGCTCTCCGCTTCCCCCCGCTGAAACCGGGCCTGTCGCCTGCGGGTGGCAGGCCCGGTTTATTTGGCCTGCAAGATATAGAGAAGGCCCATCCGCTTTGCCCACCGCGGCCCAAGACGATACAATAAGCCCGGCGTTTTGTTATGGCTTCTTGCGCAAGGTCTTGTTCTCCCGCTCTCGTGTCCTCCTCCTCTCTGTCCTATTCCGAACCCGAAGGCGTCTCTTTCGTATGCCTATGCAACCTCTCTGGCGCGATCCCCGCTTTGATGCCCTCGACACGCGTATCACCAATTGGATGGCCCGTTGGGGGGTTTTTCTGCTGCGCGTCAGCCTGGGCATCGTCTTCCTTTGGTTTGGCGTGCTCAAGTTCTTCCCCGGCCTCAGCCCGGCACAAGACCTGGCCACCCGTACCATCGGCGCCCTCAGTCTGGGCCTGATTTCTCCCTCCCTGGCCCTGCTGATCCTGGCTGCCTGGGAGACCCTGATCGGCCTGGGGCTGATCAGCGGTATCTTCATGCGGTTGACCTTGCTTCTGCTTTTCTTGCAGATGCTGGGGACGATGACGCCCATCGTTCTGTTTCCCGCTGAGGTCTTTGCCGTTTTCCCCATCGCTCCCACCCTGGAAGGCCAGTACATCATCAAGAACCTGGTGTTGATCAGCGCCGGTATGGTCATCGGCGCCACCGTGCGCGGAGGTGGGATGGTGGCCGACCCGATCCTCGCCCGTTTGGCCCGCCGAGGCCGGCTCGAAATGCCGACGAAGACCGGCCCCTCCGTATGAAGCGAAGACGCCTTCTACGCTTCGTGGCGATCGGCCTGGCCATCGTTCTGTTGGTCGTGCTCATCGTGCCGTTGGTCATCCCCATTCCGCCCATCCCGGCGGCAGCCACGCCTCAGGAACTCGCCGATCCCGATAGCCTCTTTCTGGAGATCGGCGACCTGACCGTCCACTACAAACGCATGGGTGAGGGTGAGCCGGCCCTCCTTTTGTTACACGGTTTCCTGGCCAGCACCCAGAGCTGGCGTCGGATCATGCCATCTCTGGCCCAGGATGCCACCGTCATTGCCTTCGATCGACCGGCTTTCGGCCTGACCGAACGGCCTTTGCCCGGTTCATTTCCGCAGGCGCGCAATCCGTACACAACGGCTGCGCAAATCGAGCTGATCATCGGGTTGCTGGACCAACTGGGCATCGGCAAGACCGTCCTGGTGGGCCATTCCGCGGGCGGGCCTCTGGCCGCGCGGGTAGCGTTGGCATATCCCGAGCGCGTCGAGGCGCTTATTCTCATCGCGCCGGCCATCTACACCGGCGGCGGCACACCGACCTGGCTCAAACCCCTGCTGGGCACACCCCAGGCCCGTCGCCTGGGGCCCTATCTGGTGCGGCGTTTCCTGACCGGGAATCTGGACCGGCTGGTGAGCCTGGCCTGGCATGATCCTGCCCGCTTCACGGCCGCCGATGCCGAAGCCTATACGCGTTACACCCGCATCCCTGATTGGGATCGGGCGTTGTGGGAATTCACCCTGGCCGGCGGCAGCGCCTTTCCCATCGAGCGCCTGGCGGAACTGAACTTGCCGGTCCTGGTCGTCACCGGCGATGACGATCGCCTGGTTCCCACCGCCGACAGTATCCGCCTGGCCGACGCGCTGCCTCGGGCGACTCTGGTCGTGATCCCGGCCTGCGGTCATGTGCCTCAGGAGGAATGCCCGGAAGCAACCCTGGCGGCTATGGCCGATTTTCTGACCACAAGCATACAAAAACGCTGAAATTGCTTTTTTGACGAATACAACTTTTTGGAGAAGTTCTCATGAAAACCGGAGTTGTCGGTACGGGCATGGTCGGCGCTACCGCTGCTTATGCCCTGGTCATGCGTGGCGTTGGCCGTGAGGTCGTCCTGGTAGACAAAGCGGCCCGACGCGCTCTGGCCGAAGCCGATGACATCCTGCATGCCGTGCCCTTTGCCCATCCTCTGCGGGTGGTGGCCGGGGATTATCCCGATCTGGCCGGCTGCAAGGCCGTGATCGTCGCGGCGGGTGTGGCGCAAAAACCCGGTGAAACCCGCCTGGAACTGCTGAGCCGTAATGCCGCCGTCTTCCATGACGTGATCCCCGCCATTTTGCGCCATGCCCCCGATGCCGTGCTTATCATCGCCACCAATCCGGTGGACATCATGACCCATCTGGCAGCGCGTTATGCGGGCGAGTTCGGCGCGCCTCCGGGGCGTGTTTTCGGTTCGGGTACCACCCTTGACACGGCCCGTTTTCGCGCCCTCTTGGGCCAGCATGTGGGCGTCGATCCCCAGTACGTTCATGCTTACGTCATCGGCGAGCATGGGGATTCGGAAGTCCTCGCCTGGTCGTCGGTGCGTGTGGGTGGGATGCAGCTGGCCGATTTTTGTGCGCTTCAGGGCATCCATCTGGACGAAACCGTTCGGGCCGACATAGACGAACGCGTCCGGCGCGCGGCCTATCGCATCATCGAAGGCAAAGGGGCGACATACTACGGCATCGGTAGCGCTCTGGCCCGGATCGTGGAGGTCATCTTGGGCGACGAGCGGGCCGTGCTCACCGTGTGTTCGCCCATGGACGAAGTCGCCGGTGTGCGCGATGTGACGTTATCGCTTCCTCATCTCGTCGGCGGCCGGGGGATTCTGGCCACCCTGGCCCTCCCCCTCACGCCTGAGGAGGAGGCTGCTCTCGGGCGCAGCGCCGCCGTCATCCGCCAGGCTATCGCTGAACTTGAGCGGACAGGTGTATGAATCCGATGACAGCCATTTCAGCCGATACGGTGGTTTTGGGCACGACCGAGATCGTCATCAGCGCCCTGGGCATCGGCACCTGGGCCTGGGGTGATAAATGGTTTTGGGGCTATGGCAGCGGGACCTATACCGACGATGACCTGCGGGCCGCCTTTGAAACGGCCGTCGCCCATGGGGTCAACTTGTTCGATACGGCCGAAGCTTACGGTCGAGGGCGTTCGGAAGTGCTCCTGGGGACGTTCGTCCGTGCGTCGGGCCGACCGGTCATCATCGCCACGAAATGTTTTCCCTACCCCTATCGGCTCAGCCGTCGCAGCCTGCGCAAGGCCCTGCAGGCCAGCCTGAGTCGGCTGGGGATGGAACGGGTCGACCTTTATCAAATGCATTGGCCTTTCCCGCCTGTGCCCATTACGGCCTGGATGGAGGCCATGGCCGATGCCTATGAGGACGGTCTGATCCGGGCCATTGGGGTTTCCAATTACACCCTTGCGCAAACCCGCCAGGCCCAGGACACCCTGGCCCGCCGCGGGCTGCGTCTGGCTTCCAACCAGGTCGAATACAGTCTGCTCCAGCGCCGCATCGAACGGAACGGTTTGCTGGACTATTGTCGCGCCAATGGGATCACCGTCCTGGCCTATAGTCCCCTGGCTATGGGCCTCCTGACGGGCAAATACACCCCGGCGACACCGCCGCCGGGCATCCGTGGGCGACGGTACGGCCGTGCTTTTTTGGCCCGGATTCAGCCGCTCATCGGCCTGCTGCGCGAGATCGGTCAGGCCCACGGCAACAAAACCCCGGCCGAGGTGGCCCTGAACTGGGTGATGGGCAAAGGCGCTGTACCCCTGGTCGGGGTGAAGACGGCTGCCCAGGCTCTGGCCAATGTCGGTGCCCTGGGGTGGCGCCTGGATCCGGACGAGGTCGCCGCCCTGGATCGGGCCGCCGATGCTGTTGCCTGATGGGTTAGCAGGATGAGGCGGATAGAGGCCAACCGGTCGGGGTGCCCATCACGGCATGGCGCAAAAACGCGGACAACACCGTGTGGGAACCCTCAAGGCACGACCAGAATCGAGCGGTCAATCTGGGTGATGATCTCGTGGGCGATATCGTCGAGCAGGAAACGCTGCCAACCGTGCTCGCGATGGGCGCCGATGACCACCCAATCGTAATCGCCCTCGCGGGCCTCGGTCAGGATTTCATCCACCACCAGACCGTGCCGCACGAGCGCGCGCACCCGCCGACAACGAGGACGCAGCCGTGCGACCGCCTGTCGCAACCACTCCCCCTCCGGCGCACCCAACCGGATGAGCGTCTCGGCATCGGCCTCCAATTGCGAGGGATCGACCTGCACGGCGGCCGGAATTTGCGACATCACGTGGAGAACGGTCAGCTCGATGGCGTTGGCAAGGAGCCGTCCCAGGCGGCCGGAGATAAAACGCTCGCTCAACGGCGGTTCGGCCGTAGCGCTCTCGCATAACAACACGCGGCGACAGGCCCGTACCGGTCCTTTGACGATCAGCACACTACAGGGCGCCTGCCGCGCCAGGCGAACGCTGATCGTGCCCCGCAGGCGGGTGACCAACCGGTGCATCTGGCGTTCACCCAGCACAAGCAGATCGTAGCCGCCATCGTGCACCTCGTGCAGGATTTCCAGGTCAACCTGCCCCTTGCGGATGACGGTACGCGCCTCGATGCCTTCGGCTTGAAACAAAGCCCTGGCTTCGGCCAGCCCTTTCTCCGCCCGCGGTCGTTCCGCTTCCGTTCGTATCACCGTGAGAATCGTGGGTTGTTCTTCGCTCAGATAGGCGAGTTGTACGCTCATCTGCAAAGCTTGGGTGGAATGGGCCGAACCACCGATGGCAACGAGCAGGCGCATAGCTGGTCTCCGTCTCAGATCAGGAGCAGGATAATAGGCACAAGAAAGATCAAGAACATGAAAATACCCAGGTTATGGTTGCTTTCTGTTACCCAAATCACAAAATGTATCATGCTGCGTTCATAAGGTTTATAAATAGAAATCAAGATAAATAGCGAAACAATAGCAATACTGATCATTTCTATTAAGACAACGGTAAATGCCGGAGGGTTATTCAATAAAACGGCAGCTAATAATGTATCGACGAATGTGGTGATATTTGCACCCATAATGTAAGGAATGACGTTTTCACGACGCACAAACCCGCGCTGGCTGAGCGGTACCAAAATGCCCAGAGAAACGCTCACCGACATCGATATCACCGTGATACCGGCACCGAGCAAGAACATGATAATCGGCCGATACACCAGTCGCGAGACCCGACCCACCTGGCTTTCCTTGAGGGCCATTTGCGGTAAACAGCGGTCGAATAGGTTGAAACTGATAAGAATGATGAACAAACCGATTGGAAATAGAAACCAGCGAGAAACCAGGGTTAACAATTGATTGACTAAAGGATAGAAGATTATCTCGAAAATGGAATTCAGTAACACTCCCCGTTGTGGATAAAATCGATGAAAATACCCGGAGAGAAGCAGAGGAATGCCGACCCCCAATCCGACCAGATGGGTCGTGCCGGTGACGCCGAGGGAAAGCAGCCCCATGCTCAGGCCGGCCAGACGACCGCGCCCGCGCAACACGTAGAGGAAGCCGATAAAAAGCACGATAAAACTGGCGCCTAAGCGGCTGCCGGTGATCATGGTGAACGTGGAAAGCTCGTCAAGGGCGCCGGCATCGAAAAAGGTCAGGGCGGCGGCAGCCACAGGCGAGCCGCTCATCACCGTATAGGCGAACAACCACCCAAAACCCAGGCTATTCAGCGGATTGGTGACCCGAAACGTATCGCGGACCAAAGGGGCCAGACTGCGCGCCCCCTCTTTCATCAGGATGATGGCCAGGATGAACAGAAAAAGGCTGACCAGAAAGAGAGCCACCTTGCCTACGTGCACTCGCCTTAGCCCGCGGCGGGGAATCGGGACGGTGCGCACAAGGCCGGTGTCGGGAGGATCGGAAGACGGGGAAGTGGGTCCAGACACATGTGCTCCTTGAAAATAAACAACTCAACCGGCTACAAAGCGGACAAGCCCATGGTAGCCGGTGGTTCCGGTCGCCCGGAAGGCTCTGTGAGGCCCTTATCCTCGCCGCCGATACAACCACCCGAACAGGCCCATCGCCAGGACCAGACCGGCAAGGCCACCCAGGTCGAGCAGTTGCAGGCCCGGCGCCCGGCTGGAACGCCAGGGGTCGGCCAGTAGAGCGGCCAGAAAGCCGGGCGTGGGTGTAGGCGTGGGAGTAACCGTGGGCGTGAGGGTTGGTGATGGCGTCGGCGAGGGCGTGGTCGTGGCCGTCGAGGTGGAGGTTGATGTGGCGCTGGGCGAAGGGGTCGGTGTCGGTGTGGGCGAGGCCGTCGGTGTGGCCGAAGCCGTCGGTGTGGGCGAGGGGGTGGGCGTGGGCGAAGGCCTGGACGGCGCTATAGCTCGCGCGCCGGCGGGAGAAGGGATGGCCGTCGGAGGCAGTGGCGCTATGTTCTCATCCGGCAGCAACATCATGCCGTCTACCAACAACGCGTCTTGACCGGTGCTGCGGGGATGATCGACCAGGAAAAAGACCGTGATCACCTCGCTTTGGGCCCGGACGCGCACATCAATGTTGGGTCCCTGCCCGGCCGGGTAGTTCAGATAGCGGCCCTCGCCCCAATGCATCGGGCCCCAAACGACCGTGGGTGCCGTGGGATCGGTCCCGCCGGTGGGGTCAATGCCCAATTGACGGCCGAAGGTGTCCGGCGAAGTGGCCGCGGCAAAGGCGACGCTGGCCCGATAGCCTGCCCCCGGTATGACCGGCACCCGGATGAAAAGACCGGCCTTGAAAGTCCCGCCATCGCTCCACAGACGCAGGTTGGAAAACCCCGGTCCGTTATGGTGATCCTGCTCAAAGGAAAGACCCCCGGCCAGGACAAAGGCCGTCCAGCCGACGGGTACCTGGTGCGGGGGGCTGCCGACAAAGCTATCGAAACCGCAGATCGGTGGCGGGATGAGGCTGGCCGGGTCGCAAACGGCCTGAGCCTGCACGCGCCAGGCCAGGGTTGGTAACCAGCCCAGAAGCAGCAAGGCGGCAGCGAGCCTTTGCCACCCTGCACACGCACACCCTGTCCCGCTCATGACATAAATGCGCACAGCCGGGCCTGAAATGCCCGGCTGTGTCTGCCAGCGATGCGATGGTTGCTCACCGGCCTGCGGCGGCGCGGTTGAGCAACTTCATCAAACGCGACTTGCGCCGCGCGGCGTTGTTGGGATGGAGGACGCCCTTCTTGGCCGCGCGATCGAGATGGCTGACTGCTTCGCGCAGCAGCGTTTGGGCGGCGGTCAGGTCACCGGCGGCGATGGCGGCACGGGTACGTTTGATCGCCCCGCGCACGTGACCCTTGACAATGCGGTTGCGGGCGCGGCGTTTGAGGCTTTGACGATGGGCTTTGAGAGCGGACTTATGCGAAGCCAAGCTGATCTCTCCTGACACAGAAAGAGCAAGATGAAACCGAACAGGGTGAAGGAACGGCGGCTGCGGACAAACAAAACCCGCCGGAAAGCGGCCCGACGGGCATGCAGCGAGGCAAGAACGGAGAAATTATAGCGGAAAAGCCGACCAAAGAGCAAATCGGCTACACCCGGTGGGCGCACGGCGTGCGCCCTCACGCCGGCCGCCCTTCACCCCGCGCGGCGTCTCCCCGTCTCCTTGTCTCCTTGTCTCCTTGTCTCCCCGTCTCCCCGTCTCCTTGTCTCCTTGTCTCCCCGTCTCCTTGTCTCCTTGTCTCCCCGTCTCCTTGTCTCTTTGTCTCCCCCTCTCCCCGTCTCCTTGTCTCCTTGTCTCCCCCTCTCCTTGTCTCCTTGTCTCCCCCTCTCCTCCTCTCAACCCACACTCCGACCGGGGGTAGTTATCACGGCGATCCTGTGCTATACTTCTGCGAAGCCATCGGCGATAAGCCGATGCCATCCTCTGCATAGGACGCTTGCATGGCCAAAAAGACCTCCAAATCGCCCCCTACCTTCAAGGGCAGCAAACCCATTACCGCCACGGCAACCGCGCGGCGTGGCCTCCCCGGTTGGGTGTGGATCGCCGTTGGCGCCGGTCTGGCGCTCCTGGTTATCCTGGCCACCGTGGCCCTGCTGGCCAATCGGCCCCGCACGACTACCTCTCCGGGTAGCACCGTGGCCGAACAGCTAGGCCAACCGGTCGAACGTCGTACCATGGGCCGGAGCGATGCTCCCGTCACCGTGGTGGCCTATGAGGACTTCCAGTGCCCTGCTTGCCAGGACTTCAGCCTGGCCCTGGAAGGGACCATTCGGGAGCTGGTGGCGGCCGGGACGATGCGTTTTGAATTCAAACCCCGTTTCGTCATCGGGCCGGAATCGGTGACGGCCATGATGGCGGCCGAATGCGCCGCCGACCAGGGGCGTTTCTGGGAATATCACGATGCCCTTTTTGCCGCCCTGCGACGCAACCCGCGCGCCAATCAAATCTCCGATTTCGAAAAGTTGGCCGCGCAGATCGGTCTTGATAGCGCCACCTTCAACCGCTGCCTGCAAAGCCAGCAGCATAAAGAGGCCCTGTTGCGGGAGGATATCCAGGCTCGTGACGACGGCATCAACGCCACGCCGACCGTGTTCATCAACGGCAGGCGCTATCAGGGCCGTTTTGACCCGGCCGAATTCCGGGCCGCCGTCGAGCAAGCCCAAAGGGAGGCAAGTCCATGAGCCGCCGTCTGCGCATGGCCCTGGTCCTTTTGAACCTGCTGGGCGTGGGTATTGCCGGCTACCTGAGCTGGGTGAAATGGACCGATACCGAGGCCTTTTGCGGGGGCGTTGGTGACTGTACCGGTGTGCAGAACAGCATCTACGCCTACTTCCTGGGCATCCCCGTGGCCTATCTGGGCCTGGCGGCCTATGGCGTCCTGTTCGCCCTGGCCCTTTACAATCTGCGGACGGATCCCGAACATGGGAGCCTGAGCTATCTGGCCTTATTTGCCGGGGCTGTGGGCGCTTTGGCCTTTTCCACCTATCTCACCTATACGGAACTGTTTCTCTTGCGCGCCATTTGCCCCTGGTGTGTGGCCTCGTTCGTCAACCTGGGCGTGATCACCGTCCTGGCAGCGGCCGGGGTATTCGGTCAGGGGCCTGAGGCGGACAGGGCCTGAAGGAGCGTGTGGCATGCGTACCGTGGAAACGCTGCTCGTGGACGGTATCGTGGTCACCATGAACCCCAAGCGGGATGTCTTTGCGCCGGGTGCGGTCGGTTTCAATGACGGTTATATCGTCGTCGTCGGCCCGTCCGAACGGGTGCGTCAGCAGGTGCAGGCGCAACAGGTGGTGGATTGCCGTGGCCGGATTATCATCCCCGGCCTGATCAACGCCCATACCCATGCCCCGATGACCTTGCTGCGCGGCCTGGCCGATGATTTGCGCCTGGATGTGTGGCTCCTGGGCTACATGATGCCCGTCGAGCGGGAGTTCGTGGGGCCCGATTTTTGCGACGTGGGCACGCGGTTGGCCTGCGCCGAGATGCTGCTCAGCGGCGTTACCACCTTCAACGACATGTACTACTTCGAGGAAGCGGTGGCCAAAGCCACGGCCGAGGTGGGGATGCGGGCCGTGTTAGGCCAGACCATTCTCAAATTCCCGGCCCCGGACGCCGGGTCCTATGACGAGGGACTGGCCCGCTGCCGCGAGTTCATCGAAGCCTGGCGCGGTCACGAGCTGATCACCCCGGCCGTAGCCCCCCATGCGCCCTACACCAGCACGGCCGAGATTTTGCAAGAGGCCACCGCGCTGGCCCTGGAGATGGACGTTCCGCTCCATATTCACCTGGCCGAGACGGCCCTGGAAGTCCAGGATGCCGTGCGCGATTTCGGCGCGCCGCCCATCGAGTATGTCCATAGCCTGGGACTTTTCGAGGCCAAAGTCATTGCCGCCCATTGTGTCCATATCCGCGAGCGGGAGATCCCGCTTCTGGCGCGCAGCGGCGCCGGTGTGGCCCATAACCCCTCCTCCAATCTCAAACTGGCCTCGGGCTTTGCCCCTGTCCTCAAGTTGCGGGCAGCCGGCGTCCCCGTCGGCATCGGCACCGACGGCCCTGCCAGCAACAACGACCTGGATATGTTCGAGGAGGTGCGGCTGGCCTCGTTCCTGCCCAAGGCCACGACCGGGGACCCGACGGCTCTGCCCGCCGTCGATGTCTTTGCCATGGCCACCATCGAGGGCGCGCGAGCGCTCCATCTCCAGCATCGCATCGGCAGCCTGGAGGTGGGCAAATGTGCCGATATCGTCGTCCTCGACCAGAACGGCGCCCATGCGACGCCTCGTTTCCATCTCGGCCCGAACAACATCTACAGCCACCTGGTCTATGCCGCCAAGAGCACCGATGTGCGCCATGTGTGGGTGCATGGCCGCCAGCTCGTGCGCGATCGCGAGTTGCTGACCATTGACCTCCCGGCCGTGCAGGCACGCGCCGTCGCCATCGCCGAACGGGTCAATGCCTTCATGCTCGCTCGCGAAGGCAGTCTGCTCAACAAGACCGTCGCCATCGGTGGCTTCGAACAACAGGAGACCTACGAAGTCCAGGTCAAGGTGCCGGTGGACGATGTGGATGCCGTCGAGAAACGGCTGCTGACCAGCGGCATCGAGATCATCAAATCATCGGTGCGCCAACAGTTCGATACCTACTTCCTCTTCGAAGGCGGTACCGACGATCGCTATCTCCGCTATCGGGAGGATAACGAGCTGATCGACGCCCAGGAAGAAGGCCGTGTGGGCGGGTTGAGTGTGCGTCCCACCTATACCCTGACCCTCATCGAAGGCATCAAAGAGCGGGAATTTCAGGATTCGGTCATTCTCTCCCGCTCCCGTTACACGGCTCAGGCCACCTATTCCCTGCGTTTCTATCGCGAATACTTTGCCCCCAAGCAGGAATACGAGATCGTCAAATGGCGCAAACGCTATCGGGTCAAGTACGAAGGCACCGAATTTGCCATCAACATTGACCGGGTCACCCGTCCCCAAGGCTTAGGCAATTTTGTGGAGATCAAAGCGCGCACGTGGTCGGCCGGCGATGCCGAGCGCAAGGCCCATCTCGTCTCGCAGATTCTGCGTTTGCTGGGCCTGCGCCCCGATCGTCACCGGCGCGGGGACTATCTCGACTGGGTGCGATAAGCCGGGAGCAGCAGGTGGCCTGTGGAAGGTGGTGACCAGACATGAAAGGAAATCGCAGCGCTTTGCTTGCCGTAGTCGCTGCTGCCCTTTGCTGGGCCACATCGGGCTTTTGGATCAAGCAAATCGTCGCCCGCAGCCCGGTCTCGGCCCTCGATCTGGCCTTCTGGCGTGATACCTTCACCTTTCTTATCTTGCTGATCATCCTGACGGGCGTATATCCCCGATGGTGGCGTGTTCGGCGTCGTGATTGGCTGCCCCTGGCCGGGATGGGTGTCTTCGGCATCGGTCTCTTCCATGTGCTGTGGAACCTCAGCGTGCTCACCAACGGCATGGCCCTGGCCACCTTCCTGGCCTACCTGGCTACCATCCTGGTGCCCCTGGGCGCCTGGCTTTTCTGGCGCGAGACCGGAACACTGCGCCTGCTGATGGCCGCAGGGCTGGCCGTCCTCGGCATCGGCCTTATGGTCGGACTGGACGGTAACAGCACCGGTCTCGGCGGGCGGGGGATCCTCATCGGCATCCTGTCGGCCTGCGGTTATGCCTCGTTTAGCCTCTTCGGCAAAGGGGTAAGCGGTCGCTACAACCCCTGGGTCGTCTTGACGTATGCCTTCGGCTTTGCGGCGCTGGTTCTCTTCGTGGGGCAGATCGCCCGTGGCGGCGCTGCCCCCTTGCCTCCGGCCACCTGGCCGCCGTTTATCGCGCTGATCCTGATTTCCACCATCGGCGCTTTTGGCCTATACACCATGGGCTTGCGCCGTCTGCGCGCCGGCGTCGCCGCCATCGCTGCCACCTCCGAATTGCTCTTTACGCCCATCATCGCCTATGTCCTTGCCGGTGAGCGTCTGGAAATGGGGCAGATACCCGGCGTGCTTCTCATTGCCGTTGGCGTGTTCCTGGCCGTCGCCCCTGCCTCGCGAGTCAGACCCCTCCCCATGCCCCAGGAAACCGAAAGCATCGGTTGAACGGCTTTCCCTGGGTTCGCGGTTGCGAGAAGCGCCCTCTGGCGGTAAACTTGGCTACTCTCTGTCATCCTCAACCCTTGAACCCTATCTTCGGCTCCAGCGAGGGCCGTTTTATCCAGGAGAACGCTATGACCGTCGCCACGCTTTCTTTGTTTTTGCCCGTCAAGCCCCGTCACACCTGGTTGCGGCAGGTGTCCGTGGCCTGGGTACCCGACTATCTGGACCCCGTCCTGGAGACTACGGCCGCCGGCATCCTGGCCGCCTTTGCCCGGCTTGGACACGTGGTCCAGGAAAAACCGAGCAACGAAACCGACATCCTGCTGACGACGGCGCCTTACGGCGTCAATGTCAACTGGCGTCATTCCCTGCTTTTTACCGGCCGCGCCCGTTTCAAACTGGAGCGCAATCCCACCGTCTTCACCATGACCCATATCCGCCCGGCCGAACTGCAGGCCATGTTGGCCCATTTTGAGCGGGCGCTGCAGAAACCCGAACCCGACCCGGCCGATTTCGAGTTCGATGGCCTTTCGGCTCAGGCCTATCACGTCCTGTATGAACAGGGCACACGTGGTGGTCCTATCCTGGCCCTCGAACGCCTGATCCAGGCTCAGACCAAATCCATCCGCGTCTTGCTGGTGGTGGGCGAGGATCGCCCCGAGTATGTGTACCATTTCGATTTGGTCGGCGCCTACCCCAGGAGTATCGCCACCGACCCGCCCGAGGCCTTTTACGAGGACATCGCCCTGCGTCTGGTCACCACCGTCAGCACCCGCGAGGTTACGGCCCATGAGGTCGTCGGCGAGCCCATCCCCTATGCCGTCTGGCGTCGCCTGGAGACGCCGGGGGCCATGATCCGCGCGGCCAAAGAACTGGGCAGACGCC
>Ga0197142_1003647_pt1 | contig 12780 bp, 12 predicted proteins | sample GBS60_MetaG_FD_148614 | JGI IMG/M metagenome (GOLD analysis project Ga0197142, IMG submission 148614) | Sediment microbial communities from Great Boiling Springs, Gerlach, Nevada, United States - GBS 60_MetaG | ecosystem: Environmental > Aquatic > Thermal springs > Hot (42-90C) > Sediment... | reverse complement strand
GGCAGGGTGGACACGCTCGTACCGTTCAAGGCGCGGGCTGCCGTGGAATGGTGCCACGCCGCATCGAAGAGTGGCACTCAGTGGCAGTACCTGTATATCCCGTGCGAGTTGCTGCAGAGTATCCAAGGAGACACGGTGGACAAGCTCGTGCGCGCGTGTGAACCCGCGTTGCGTGCGCTGCTTCAGGAGGCGCGCACGGGGCAGGGGACGCTCCCGTTGGACGAGGAGACCGCCCGCGACCAGTTGGAGTCGCTGTTCCAGCGATTTTTTCAGGAAGCGGGCATTCCAGAGCCTGCCGCGCCCGTCGCTGAGGTGATGCGCCAATCGATCCTAATCCTCAACCACGCCATCCAGACGCGGATGCCCAACTTCGCGCACGCCTTCCAGCCGCTCCTGCATCCCCTCGATGTCTACTCATCTATCCTCTTAGAGCGGCACTTGCGCCCGCGCATGCCTAACAACTCCCATCAGTGGGAACGCTACTTCCTTGTGTCCCAATCGCCTGTACTGCAGCGCAATGGGCGCTACCTGCTGGATAACCTCGCGTTCGGGCGTCCGATGATGCGGCTGGGTGTGCTACTGTTCTGCTTGCGCTATGCAGCGCAGCCATCGCCGCCTGCAGATGGAGTCTGGCAGGATGTTGCGCAAGTCTTTTCCACGCCTGAGATGCAGGAATTGTATATACTGCTTGACCCTGTCAATCATTTCCGCAACACACGAGTCGCGCATGTGGAGCAGCCACTGAGCGACCCCGCCGAAGCGTGGGACGCGATGAAGCAGTGGCTCCGATGCCTGAACAAAATGGTACAAATGGCCTCCTAAGTTGTATAGAACACGGCTCTGCTTTGATTTTATCTTGTGCATGCTTTTCAGCTTGAAGGTCCTATCCCCAAATGTAGCTTAGGGGCCGCTGATGACAGCGATGTAGTGGCGCGTGCCAATGCAGGCAATGCCTGCCTTATCCACATCTTGATATGCTCCCTTAGGAACTGTTGCAGAAGTCCCTCCATACACCTCTGAGAATGTCTTTAGGTGGCATAAAGGAGGGGTAGAGTTATACCAGTCTGAGCAAAAACTCCCTAAGCACAGGTCCGCTTCTCACATCAAACTCAATGCCTGCGGGGATTAGCGTCCGCTCCGAGAAGATAGTATATGGCTGCGCATCGTATGAGTTTCTTATTTTTGTTGTATGAATGCAGCAAAGGAAAGCTTGATTTGGCGTAGAGCGCCGGCCCGCATTTACAACCTGGGCTCGCCGGCTGCCGGAAAGCTGAGATTTGGCCACGAAGAGCGCCTGTGGGCCCAGATGGGTGAAAAAATGAGACAAACCGCCCTCAAAATCCCCGTTTTCCTCGTCAACGACAAACAGATGGATGTCCTCTATCCACCCCGGATGCAAAAATGCTTAGACAACCAGAAAGCCCGGGAGATGCTTTCAAAGTATGAAAAAGACGATGACCTGACCATAGACTGGCTTGAAAAGAAAGCGCCAGGAGATTTCAGTGGTTATACCATCTTCGTCGCCGTAGGTCTGTATGTATCATGCTCTTCCGTAGCCCCTTCACCAGTCGTTGAGGAGGTTCTGGTCAGGGCAGATCGAGACTGCATGGATGCGCAGGCCGAAAAAAGCTTTCGAGACCTTCCCCGCCCTCATATTTACCTGTGTCCTGAGCGAATTGTAGAAGCGGCTCATGAACTGGGGGTTGAGCCACAGCTTTATTTAGAGACCGCTTACTACCATGAGCTGGCCCATGCGCTGATGGACTCAAACCCGGCTCTCAAGTGCAGTAATGACGATCCTTATCTCACCCTCTGGGGCCGCACCATAGAGGAGAGCGCCGCCAACTGGATAACCTACACACGCTTCCAGGAGCCGGATGTCTATCTGGTGCAGAAGATTATGGCTTCCCAGCCGCTCGAATATCGGGGTTACCTGGCGCTGGGAGAGGCTCCCCTGTATCCTTTGCCTGCTGATGTCGGGCCCTCGCCGGCTGAGTTTCGTCGAGAACTCCGTAAGCAGTTTCGTAGTGTAATGCAGGGGGAGTCGGTCCGACCCATGCTTTTCTCTAAAGTTTCCGTACAGGGACCTCCCGACTACGCTTCATGGGAAGCTGTACAAAAAATCATCCAAACCCTCCTGACTCCCGTTCTGTTAGCCCACTTTGGTATCAAGCTCGATCTAAGGTATCCAGAGCAGAAGCTCATCCGGCTTATGATGCCTTATTTTCAGGGGATGAATTTAGCGGGGGAGATGGGGGCTCAGGTGCCAAATAGAACCGCCTGGGGCCGTGTTTTTCAATGGATAGAGTATAAGAGGAAAGGAGCGCCTTGTGATCCCGGCTATGTTATCTACTGGGAGGAGCTGGCGCTTTTCCTGCTGGCTTCGAGTGTAAAGACTTCCCTTTAGTGCTGTACCTTCTATAGCCAGCAGGAGTGAAAGAATATCCGAAAAGACCGGTCAGTGGCAGGCTAACTTTAGGCAAAAGGTATCTGGCCTGCATGGGTTTATGGATCTGCGGCGGGCGACACACCCGGCTGGTGGCCAGCGCCGCAGAAGATGGTTGCAAAACCCTCTATCGGCATCCGAAAAATACCCTCAAGGGGCATAGCAAAGGAGTAGAGTTGTGTTTTCGCACATTTTTGCAATCGTCTCCGCGGGCGCTGGCCGCCGCCACTTTCATCCCCATCCCGGGCCAGAAACCCCTGAATCCAGGTCGGCTTCCCAATAGAAGGTCAAACCCTCCGGACCTAATAGCCACTTTGAAAAGAGCGTATATGCCTTCAAGCGGCATAGTTCCTACTAAAAGCTGATCGAGAGAGATAAGAATACCCCCCTATTCCACGCTTTATCGAAACCCTTTTTGATTGGGATAGAGAGTCTCCACCGTAAAAGAAAGACGCCGCACAAATGGCGCCTGCCGATACGCACAATCTTTCATTTCACAATACGGACAGCATACCTCTTCGCAGGGGTCCATGTGCCAGAAAAACTCCACACCGGTTCCCAAAACGCCCTCCAGAGTCCGCTCCAGTTCCTTGAGCTCTGCGTGGGCTTCCTGTAGACTCCAATACCATGGAAATGTAACATGCCCGTCTATGTGGAGGTTTGCGCCGTACCGCTGAATGCGGACATTGTGCACATCTATCCACCCGGGTCGGCGATGGGCTTCTAAGGCTTTTCCTACCTGCTCGAAAAGGGCTTTATCCTGAGCGTCGATAAGTCTGGAAGCGGAGTGGCCTAAAAGCCGGATCGCTCCCCATACAATGAATACCGACAAAAGCAGGCCTACCGCCCGATCGATGAATTCAGGCCATCCCGCCCACACCCCCACTGTTCCCAGAATCACCAGCCCACTCGTGAGCACATCGCTCAGAAGATGCCACGCCTCCGAACGAAGGATTCGGGACTGAAAGCGCTTACTGCCCTTGAAAAGAAAAACGCCAAGCAGGAGATTGAGACCAAGGGCCGAGGCATTGAAGACGATCGCCTCGGGGGCGTACTGGAGCCGCTCGAAGCGCCCCATGAGAATTGCATAGCCCAAAAAGAGGCCCCCGCCTCCCACCAGCATCGCCTGTAACGCACTGATGAGATCATCTACTTTGCCGTGACCGTAAGGGTGCTCTTTATCTCGGGGCTGCCGGGCCAGAAAAGCCCCGTAGATCCCTATGGCCGCTGTCAGGAGGTTAAGCAGGGATTCTCCGGCATCTGAGAGGAAGCCGGCGCCTCCTGCCTTGTAATAGGCGGCGGCCTTCAGGATCAGCACCGCGGGCGCAAAGGCCGCCGCTATGCCCAGGTATACCTCAGGCCTTCTGAGCAAGGTAAGCCTTGAGCTCGTCAATGATGGGGACGGGCGTGGGATTGACGCCGTGCGCTTCGGCCAGAAATACGGAAAAAATATCCACGGCGTGGAGGAGCCAGAGCATTTCGGCGAGATAGGGTAGAGAAGCGGGACCTATCAGCCGGGCAAAGGGTATGCCGCGCTTTTCAAGGGTACTTTCTAAGAAGTTCCGCCGTAATCGATGACGAGGGTGGGCCTGCTGGCCGTCTATGAGCCAGACCGCGAGGCGGCCGGTCAGGTCCGGAAACTCCAGGCCTACGATTTCGTTGTGGTTCATTTCGGGAATGGTGTGGTGCCAGGCGAGGTGCTTAGCGTTTTCCTGGATTTGCTGGCGGGCGCGCAGGGCGATAGCGGCATAGGGCTCCGTAGCGTAGATGGCAATAAGGCGGTCCTTCCACTGGCTGGCTAAGGATTGAAGCTCGGCCGTAAGAGGATGGCTCTGACCTTTGAGAGTGGTGAGGAGGGCACGACCTTCCTGACGCCAGGTGGAGGGGATGAGCTGTGCACCTTCTGCAATGGCAAGTTGAGCCCCAATGGCGTAAGGTACCGCGGCTCGAGGCGCATATCCCGAAGGTAGCTCCACAAAGTCGGCCAATCGTCCCTCTTCGGCCCAGGCTTTGAGCGTCCCCCCACTGGAAAGGCCTACCACTGCGCATCCCCGCTTTATGGCCGTCGCAGCCGCACTGAGCGTTTCCTCCGTCGTGCCGGAATACGACGCCGCTATGACCAGCACCTCATCATCTACCCACGCCGGCAGCCGGTAATCCCGAATAATGACCCAGGGAATAGCCGCTTGCGTCTCGGCCCAGCTGCGCACGACTTCGGCCCCAAACGCAGACCCTCCCATCCCCAGTGTCACGACGGCCCGATACACGCGCGCCGGAAGCCCCCTGACCTCATACCGAAGCGCCGCTTCCCATTGAATCGCCAGACTTTTTACCCAATCCCACACCCTACAAATGTATGCCAAACCTTATCAACTATTTTCTTAGAGCCATTTGGACCGATTGGGTTTTACTTTGCTCTCATGGTTTGCGTACTTCTCCTTGTGCCATATCCTCGCGGGACCGCCCCGGCTAATCGCTATCGTATAGATGCATTCTTAGATTACCTGAGTAGAGAGGGGTACAAAATAGACTATAGTTCGATAATTTCGCCTGAACGCTATAGTTTATGGCACCAGAAGGGTTATCTTTTTACTAAGGTATGGAATTTTGTGAGATCTTACGACTATCGGTGGCGAGAAACTCGCTCAAAATCGAGTCAAGTAAGCCTGGTCTGGGTCCAGCGCGAAGCTCTGCTGGGTCCCACCAGTTACTTTGAGCGCTGGTGGGCCCGGCGAAAGCCCCTGGTGTATGACTTTGACGACAGCATCTGGCTCAAAGACGTCTCCGAAGCCAACCACTTTTTCGCCTGGCTCAAACGCCCCTCTAAAACCGCCGAGATTATTCAGGTCGCTTCGGTCGTTACGGTCTGCAATGCTTATCTGGAGGCTTATGTACGGCAGTTTCATGATCGGGTTTTGCGCATTCCTACTGTCATTGATACCGAGAAATATCCCCTTCTCCCCCCTAAGGAGCGGGATGAAGTGGTGATTGGCTGGAGCGGTAGTATCACTACAGAAAAGCATTTACGCACGATTGAGCCTGTACTTCTGACGCTACAAAAAAAGTATGGTTCCCGGGTGCGTTTTCGCTTTATCGGGGTGCCCGGCTACTGGCCGGAGGGGCTGCGCGGAGAATCGCTTCCCTGGCGGCCTGACACCGAAGTCGCCGACCTTTCTGAGATAGACATCGGGCTCATGCCGCTCCCCGATGACCCCTGGACCCGTGGTAAATGCGGCCTCAAAGCCCTTCAATACATGGCTCTTGGCCGCCCGGCCGTCGTATCACCTGTCAGTATCAACTGCGAGATCGTTCGGGAAGGCTATAACGGTTATTTAGTGGATACCCCCGAAGCCTGGATAGAAAAGCTCAGCGACCTCATCGAAAACCCGGAAAAGCGTCGCCAGATGGGCCTTCACGCTCGAAAAACCATAGAAGATCATTACTCCGTCCTCGCTAATCGCGATAAGTACATTCAGGCCTTTGAATGGGCCCTCAAAGTAGGTCCCTGTGGTTGAGTAAATTTGGACCGATGCTGCGAGCTAAGGTAAAGCTGCTGGTCGGGTCTGTGACCATTCTGGCTTTGATCGGGGGATGTGAAGGGCCGGGCACTTCTCGGACTCCCGCTCAGGTCTCTGAGATAGAATCCCCTGCCGAAAACCCCTTGCATTCGGATAGCCTGTGGTTGATACAACTGGGAGATAGCCTGGCGACGGCCCGGCAGCAGATGCTTCTACAACGCCTTTTGCAGGTATCCGAAAAAGAGGGCTGGGGGGGGGCGGTGCGCTACTGTCATGTGGCTGCCGAGACCCTGGCTTTTTATGGGGCGAATGGCATGTATCTCCAGCGGATTGCGGAGCGCTACCGAAACCCTAAAGATAAACTTCAGGATAGTCTGGACCAAGCAACATTTGCTTACTTCCAGAAGACGGGGGCCAAAACCCCCATTGTCTGGAAAACGGCTTCGGAGTGGCGCTACTACCGGCCCATTTACATCATCATGCCTACCTGTCTCAAATGTCATGGCTCTCAGGCGGACTTAGATGCGCTGGCTCTGACGGAGATTCGTAAGCACTATCCGGGCGACAAGGCGACGGGCTTTCAGATGGGGGACCTGCGAGGACTGTGGAAGCTAACCTATCAAGTCGCCAGATGACTTTTTCTGGGGGATGAAGCGCGTGCCGGTACGGATTTTTTGCCTTCTGAGGCCGGAATCCAGGTCATACCGTTTGGAGCCGTATACGCTTTTTTCAGAGTGGCTATTCGGTCAGGAGGCTTTGATTCTTGGGTTGGGATAAAAGTGGCGGCCAGCGCCTGTGGAGACTGTTGCAAAAATGCGCGAAAGAGCACTGCTCTATCCCTTTGCGATACTGCTCACGGGCATTCTTGGCCCCCTGTAGAGGGAGTTTTGCAACGGTTTCCTTTCGGGTGCGCCTCATGCATTCAGATACATTTTCAACTCCGATTGGCATTATACCAAGCGTCTCTTCGAGGTTCATTTTTAGGTGTGACCTTATGGGGGGCGGACCATAAGCCTGCCGTGACGAGGGGTCAGGACAGCTCCAGAGTTGGGTGGACAGAAGTCCCCTCCGTCTCGCTTGCGGCGAGACTCGCTCCTTCGGAGCGGCTCTACATCCCTCTGGCAAAGACCCCCGCTGCTCATAAGAAAAGACACATATACTAACCGTCTCTAATCTTTGCGGGGTCCATTCATAAGAACTCCCCTGATTGTCTTCACGATGCTCAGGATAATCGTGGAGGTGTTTTCGTTGCGGGGGTGGGATTCGAACCCACGACCTTCGGGTTATGAGCCCGACGAGCTACCACTGCTCTACCCCGCGATGCGGTGCAAAGGTACAAAAAAACCACAGATGCAAGTCCCCCCTTACTGATCGGCGTATTTGTTATCTTAGGGAGGTGCATCATCTGGGTCATGCATTTGTAGCGGTGGCGCCTGCGGAGTTTCGGTTTGGGGCGATTATTGCAGATGGGGTGCGGGGTGAGCGAGAGCGGCAGCTTCCCTTGCCTATGCGGGCGGGCATCGCTTTTCATCGGGAGGTGGATTATCGGACGGACCGGCACCCGGCCTTTCGCCGGGCCCGAGAGCGGCTGCGTCCGGTCATGGGCCGTTATGCCGGCATCTTCGTGGATCTATGGCTGGATGCTACCCTCGGCGAAAACTGGTCCACCCTCTCCCCCGAATCCCTATCTACTTTCCTGCAAGAGCTGCGCTCAACCATTTACACCTACCAGAACTACGGTCCACCCTCCTGGCAGGGCTTCTTCCAGGCCGCCACAGAAACAGATTTGCTTTACCGCTTTGCTTCCTACGAGGGTATGTGCCGTCACATAGAGACTTTCATCCAGCGTCGGCGCCTCCCGATCAGTCCGCGAGAAGCTGCAGCTACCCTCTGCTCCCTGCAGAGTGAGCTGGAACCGATCCTGATGGATTTCTGGAAAGACGCCCTCAACTGGCGCAAAACTTACACCCCCCTCTAATACCAAAAGAACCTTCAGGGTGGGGTTATGGAGCTCAATGGGACCGAGGCTTTTTTCTCGGGAAGGGGAGAAGGCCGGGGTAAGGGGCGCCTGCGTGAGGGATGCGGAGGGCGCCCGAAGGGCGGTCTCGCCGCAGGCGAGACGGAGCGCCAGCGAACCCCGAAGCCAGCCTGCCCTACGAGGGGGCACGCCCAAATCCCGATTAACCCCAGCTTTAGCGCCCCGGCATCCGCCCGCCAGCTTCCCGATTGCCCGGCCAATATATGCCTTTATCGTACTTTTGCTATATGATTCCACCGTCTAATGGCCTGCCAAAAAACTTCTTCAACAAGACACGGGATCTGCGCGAGCGGCGGGTCGCCGATACCTGGCAGATTTTCCGTATTATGGCTGAATTTGTGGATGGATTTGAAACCCTCTCCCGCATCGGGCCCTGTGTTTCCATTTTTGGTTCGGCCCGCTCTACTCCCGATAATCCCCACTACAAGCTCGCCACCGAAGTAGCCCGCAAACTCGTGGAAAATGGCTATGGGATCATCACGGGCGGCGGTCCTGGCATCATGGAAGCCGCCAATAAAGGCGCCAAAGAACTCGGTGGCTATTCCGTCGGCCTCAATATCGTCTTACCCTTTGAGCAGCGCCCGAATCCCTATGTGGACCCGGACCTCCTGATGAACTTTGACTACTTTTTCGTGCGAAAAGTCATGTTCGTCAAATATGCGCAGGCATTTGTGGTTCTTCCTGGGGGTTTTGGCACGATGGATGAACTTTTTGAGGCGCTTACCCTCATTCAGACCCGAAAGATTGAGCGATTTCCGGTCGTCATGGTGGGTCGGAGTTTCTGGGGGCCGCTTGTGAGCTGGATTCAGAAAACCCTCTTAGAAGAGTGGGGCTATGTCTCCCCCGAAGATCTCCTGCTTTTTGCGCTCGTAGATACCCCCGAGGAAGTGGTGGAGGTGATAAACGACTTTTACCGGCAGCGGTTTGAGCAGATGTCTTTAGGCTGATGCTATTATGGCCGATCCGATGGATTCTGAACTGGCTCTTTCGGACTACTGTCAGTCTGGTGGCCGTCGTTATTCTGGTTTTGTGGTCTTTTCGGTGGATTCCGCTTATTCCTGTACCGGTCATGGCTGAATTTTTTTCAGGTGAGGCGCCCCGGTGGCAATGGCTCAGCCCTTCCGAAACGCCATTTGCCCTCCAGCAGGCTTTTCGAATTCGGTTGTCCCAGAGCCGCCAGAAGCGCCTTTCTCCGCCGGCTCAGGCCGCCGCTGTACTGCTTTTCCCGGACCCTGAAAAAGCCCCGGGTACAGAAATACTCGGCAGCCTGCTTAAGCTCCTCTGGGGTGAAGAGCGCCTGTATCACCTTTACCTCAGCAGCGCACCCTGGGGTCCTCGCCTGTGGGGGGCTAAAAGTGCCGCCCACCACTACCTTCAAAAAGAACCTCAAAACCTCTCTCCTGAGGAGATTGCCGAGCTTATCCTTCTCAGGGAGTTTCCGCAGGCCGCTCAAAGCCCCATCCGTCCCTCATGGTTTCAGCGACAAAAACTGGCATTAGCGCGTCAGATTGCCTATGCCTCGCCGTAGAAGCACCCGGAAAAAACGCCCCACCTCACCCTTATCCCCTCTGAAGAGTTATAAGTGGGTCCTTGTAGGTATCGGTGTCTTTATCGGACTGCTGGTTGCGATTCAGTTCTGGGTGCCTGTACGGCTCCCGGAGAAGCGATCCTGGAAAATTTCTTTTTCTCCGCAGCAGCGTCGGGTGTATGCTGATAGCCTTCGGCAAATCCTGCCCACCTGGAGCGTATGGCACTGGCTGACTTATCTAACCCTTCCGAGACCCGGCCATTATCAGATGGCGCCCCACGAGAAGGCGTATGAGATATTTCAGCGTCTTCGAAAAGGTCTACAGACCCCCATTCGCCTTTACATACCCCCTCAGCGAAGTCCCTTTCACCTGGCCGGCTTTTTGGGCCGTCACCTTGCCTATGACTCCCTCGCCTGGATAAGCACCTTCCTCAACTTCCCCTGGGAAAAGTATAACCTGAATGACGACACCTGGCCTGTTATCTTCATCCCCGATTTATATGAAGTGTACTGGACCGTCACTCCTGAGGTCTTTATAGAGCGCATGCACCAGGCCTACGAGCGTTTCTGGAATAGCGAGCGGCGCCAGAAGGCCGAAGCGCTGGGCCTCACCCCCGTAGAAGTTACCATCCTGGCCTCCATCATTGAGTGGGAGACCAGCCGTCCCAGCGAGAAACCCCTTATTGCCAGCGTTTACCTTAATCGCTTACGAATTGGCATGCCCTTGCAGGCAGATCCTACGGTTATTTATGCGACCCGTGACTTTCTTACCCAGCGGGTCACGCAAAAGCACCTTCAGGTAGATTCGCCCTACAATACCTATCAGCGGCGGGGCCTTCCGCCGGGGCCCATTGGCACCCCTTCACCCAATAGCATAGAGGCCGTGCTGAACTATACGCCGAGTACTTATCTATACTTTTGTGCCCGGCCGGACGGCTCGGGATACCACAACTTCTCCACCACGTATGCGGAGCACCAGCAAAAAGCCCGTTCCTACCAGAAAGCCCTGACCCGATGGCTCGCCCAGAAGAAAAAATAGCTGCCCTTCAACCCTGGCAGCACCTGCACATTACCCGGGTTCGTGTCCGTTACAGCGAAACAGACCGGATGGGTGTGGTGTATTACGGCCGTTATGCGGAGTACTGTGAGATTGCCCGTACCGAGTGGATCCGCGCACTGGGTCTACCCTACGCCCGAATGGAACAGGAACTGGGCATTCTGCTTCCTGTGCGAGCTTTTCAGATTACCTACCATGCGCCTGCCCGCTACGATGACCTCCTCACGCTCTACACCTGGATCACTGAAATGCCCACCACCCGGATCACCTTCGCCCACGCCATTTACAGGGAGGGTGCGGAGTCCACTCTGATTGCCGAAGCGCAGGTAACCCTGGTATTTGTGAGTGCTCAGACCTGGCGCCCCTGTCGTCCGCCTCAGGCCTTCTATGAAGCTCTCGCTGCAAAAGCTTCTTCAGACGCTCGGTAAGCTCCGGCTCCCTGGCTACCGGCGCGTGCGGCTGGGCTCCGTGGTGAGCATTTTCTGGGGTGCCGTCACCCATCCCTCCTTTACCCTCAGAGCCGGTGCCATGGCCTTCAGCTTCTTCTTTGCCCTTTTCCCGGGTCTCATCTTCACCACGACTATCCTCTCGTATTTGCCTTTTGAGCGGATTGAACTCCTGCTTCAGCAGGAACTAGGTGCCCTCCTTCCGCTCCCCGTCTATCAGCTCATCCATGATATTGTCTTTGAGGACATCTACAATCGCCGCAATATCACCTTGCTCTCTACCTCTCTCTTCCTGGCGCTTTATTCCAGCTGGCAGGGCATGCTTACCCTTCTGCGGGCTTTCTACCAGGAGGGACTCCCCCAGGAAAAATTCTGGGTCCTCTGGCTTAAGGCCCTGGGCCTTCTCTTTTTCATGGTACTCATACTGGCTTGTGGCGTGGTATTTGCCCTGCTGCGAGATATTTACCTGCTCAAATGGGTACAAAACCTAACGGCCTCTCCCATAGGCGCCGCCACGGAAATCTTTATTAGCCTGGGTAAGGGGCTTGTATTGTTTCTTATTGCTACGACTGCTATTGAGGTGATTTATCGCACGGCTCTACCCAGGCGGTCTCTGCCTTACTGGTTCTCTCCGGGTTCTGTGGTTGCGGCGCTTCTCATGGGGGCCGCCGTCAAGCTCCTCTCCTGGTACTTCCTCTCCGTAGCCAACTTCAGCCGCTTTTACGGTAGCATTGCCGCCGTCATTGCCCTCATGATATTTTTCTACTGGGTCTCCATCGTGCTTCTGATTGGGTTCACCATAAACTACAGCCTCTACCGCTCCTATTATCTAAGTCCTCAAACCCATTCCGGGTAATAACACAGGTCTGCCAAAGGTCTTGTCCTCCCTCCGCCCTTACGATCATAGCCCGGGGCAAAGACCGGGGAGCGCTTTCAGAGCTGCCTTTTCTCTTCTGCGGGAGCTTGAGACTCGGGATAGGCTATTCTGTCAAGTATTTTTTTTATGTTTGCGGCATGCGAGTAGGTAAAGGCATACTCATAGCTGGATTTCTCAGTCTGTGGATGGCGTGGAGCTGTAGAGGCAAAGAAGGTCCTCAGGGCCCCGTGGGTCCTCAGGGCCCTGCCGGTCAGGACCTCACCCGACCCCAAAATGGCTACATAGAAGGGCGGGCCCGCGGCAAAGACAATGGCGGTACCAGCTTCAATATCCCCTTCCGCTATACCTATTACTTCAGCTTGGGGACTTATCGTGTGGTCGGACCCGACAGCTTCTCGATTTCCTTTGAACGGCTTGACAGCCTCGGTATCGGAAGCCTCAGCTTCTCCTTCAACTGGGGTAGAAATAGCAATGGGATAGCTAATCTCAATATCAGCGGCACAGCAGCCGACCCCTCTCAGACACCCGTACCTACTTACGATGTAACCACAATACCTGCCGTACCGCCTTTCTTCTCGGGTACTACGCAATCCCTGAGCAATCTCTCTTTATCCGGCGATACTCTCCGAGGTAGCTTTCAGTACATCTGCCCGAGTTACAATAATGTTCCCGCATTGGGCACCAATACCTACCCTGACACGGTAGCTGGTACTTTTGTGGTCAAGTTGGTTCCCGAGCGGCGCTACAATCGGCAGTCCAGCCAGTAAGCCCCCAGAAGGGAACGGAAGCAGCTCTCAGGGGGATAGTCTTGGGCAGCTGTTCTTATACTGGGTTCGGAGCTTTCTCCCTCAGACAGGGGATGGCTCAGCG
>Ga0197142_1003646_pt1 | contig 12781 bp, 13 predicted proteins | sample GBS60_MetaG_FD_148614 | JGI IMG/M metagenome (GOLD analysis project Ga0197142, IMG submission 148614) | Sediment microbial communities from Great Boiling Springs, Gerlach, Nevada, United States - GBS 60_MetaG | ecosystem: Environmental > Aquatic > Thermal springs > Hot (42-90C) > Sediment... | reverse complement strand
TCCCCATCCGTGCCTCTGCCGCCGACAGCCACCCCCACTTTGGCTCGCCCCTCCACGCCTATCCCATGGCAGGAGATGCCCGTTGTGCCTGTTGTAAGCGAGTTCGCCCGTCAGGTCTACGAGCGGGGCATTGAGATGGGAAACGATCCGCACGGCTTCTCCGTAATCGGCGACTGCCAAAACGTAACCGATTTCTTCCTCTCGGCGTTTGATCACCCGGGCCAGTACGATCTGGGCGAGTATGGGTATCTTCAGGAGACGATTGACCACTATACCGGCTCCTTCTCGCGGAAGCGCATCGCCGTGAGCGGGGGCTTCAACGTAGCGGCGGTGCTCTCGCCGCTGTGGAACAATGTGGAGGAGTGCGATGCGCATGAGTCGCCGCTGGCTTGCGAGTACCGCATCAACAATCCCAGTGTAGCGATTATCAGCATGGAGACGTGGTGGTACGACCGTCCGGCGGATACCTACGCGGGCTACTTGCGCCAGATTGTGGAATACTCCATTGCGGAGGGCGTTGTGCCGATCCTCGCTACCAAGGCCGATAATCTTGAGGGAGACTGGGGCATCAATGCGGCTATTGTGCAGGTGGCGCAGGAGTACGACGTGCCGCTATGGAACTTCTGGCTGGCCGTGCAGCCGCTCCCCGGCCATGGTTTGCAGCTGGATGGTTTTCATCTGACCTATGGGCGGCCCTTCTTCAGCATTGAGGCCAACATGAACACCGGCTGGGCAATGCGCAACCTGACGGCCTTGCAAGCGCTGGATGCAGTGCGCCGCGCCGTGACCGGGGACGAACCGGCACCTAGCGTTGGCGGCGAAGGCTAAACTATCGTTAGAGGTGTGCGATGTCTGCTCAACAGGTCCGCGCTGCGTTGAGGGCTTACCTCACGCAGGAGATTCTTCACGACCCCACCTATCCCCTTACCGATGATGAGCCGCTCATCTCCAGTGGGTTGATCGACTCGTTCAGCCTCGTGGACATCGCGCTGTGGGTGGAGCGCACCTACGGGGTGCGCATTGACGATAATCAGCTCAACGCCGACCACTTTGACAGCGTGGCCCAGCTGGCCGATTACATTGAGGCCCACCGCCCATCTTCAGGCTAGTATGCACTGTTCGGGGCAACCTGCCACAGCCCGATTGCCCCACCCTCGGTAGCGATGACGAGTGTGCTTCGGTCAGGTGTCCACATCAGGGAGCGGATGGCTGGGCCTGCGTCCAGTTCGGCTTTTATCTCACCGGTGACAATATCCCATAGATAAACAGCGCCGCTTGCGTCCCCCGAGGCGAGCAGGGCGCTATCCGCGCTGAAGGCTAGCGCCAGCACCTCGGCGCCGTGCCTACTGAGCGTCGTCAGGCTTTCTCCGCTTACCACAGAGCGCAGCACTACATTCTTGCGGTCGGCAGAAGCCAGCAGGACACCGTCTGGGCTGAAGGCCAGCGCACGTACCGGCCCGCCCTGCCCAAAACTGTTGAGCGCCCGCCGTTCCTGCACGTCCCACAGGGTAATGGTATTGTTTTCGCCGCCAGCAGCGAGCAGGGCGCCATCGGGGCTGAAAGCGACGCTGTACATCGTCGAGTCGGTGTCCAGCGTAGCGATAGGTTCGCCCGTCAGAGCGTCTAGAAGGCTGATGGTGCCATCCGACAAAGCCACCGCAAGCGGTGTTCCCCGGCGGTGGAAGGCAATGGCGGTCGCCATATTGCCGAGGTCGGTCAGCATCTCCGCCTCACCTGTTTGGATGTTCCAAAGGCCAATGTGGCCCTCCGCATCCGCCACGCTCAACAGGTCGGCGAACGGGCTGAAGGCGATCAACATCGCCTCGCCGGTGAGGTCGGGGAAGGGACGCGGTGCGGCCAGCGGATCGTCCACTGCGACCAACACAACCTTCCCCGCGCCTAAGGCGGCCAACGTTTGCCCGTTGATGGAAAGCGATGCACTGGTCAACCCCGCTACATCGATGCGCCGCACTTCGGCAATCTGTGCGGCGTTTGCCACGGTGATAGGTGCCCGCGTTGGGGTAGGGGGGATGGTTGTCTCGGAGGCCGCTTCGGCGGTGGGCGGAGGAGTTACCGTTGGAGGACGGGTGGGAGCGATCGTGGGCGACGGGGTAAGCGCCCCCGCCGTTGGCAAGGGGGATACCGGTGAGGCGCTACTTGTGCAACCCGCCGAATTGCTGGCTGCCAGTAGGGCGATGGCTAGAACGACCTTGAGAAGCGGTGATTTCCGATCGGGCATAGGTGCGGGCTTATCTCCTGTGGGTCATGAGGATGCAAGGGGCGGCCTGCGCTGCGCCGAGAGCACGGCGGCCGCTGCAATGGCGATCAGTGCGCCCAACGAAGCGGTGAGCATGTTGGTGGGGCCGATGGCGAACATGCGGATGGCCATCACCTCCCCGATGCCCTGCCCAATGGCGAACCCGATCCATGAGGCGAGGACGAAGGCCAATAAGCGCCGCCCATCTCCGCCGAGGATCAGGTGGGCCAGAGCGCCGTACAGCGTGGCGATCAGCAGGCCAAAGGTGAGCGATGGCGACAGCGTCACGGTGCTTCTCCGCTTGTGGGATGTAGGCTGTGTGCAACTATACCACCTCGGCAGGCTCGCTGGCGAGAGAAGATTTCGCTTTGGTTGCTACAAACATCATCACGCTGCTGCCGGGCAGGTTGTGCGTGATAAATCGGGCCTCAAAACCTGCAGTGCGTAGGGCCGCAAGCGGATCGCCGGGCCAGGGGCTGCGCTGGCCGGTGATGCGGTATAGCCACTCCAGCGAATGCGCCAATGGGTTGCTCAGCGTCAGCACAGCGTTGATGACCACCACGAAGCGCCCGCCTTCTTTCAGCACACGGTGGACTTCGGCGAGCGTGCGCGAGTGGAGGATGAAATCGGTGGGGAAGGTACTGACGACAGCATCAAAGCAGGCATTGGGGAAAGGCAGGTGCAGCGCGCTGGCCCGCACCAGATGAGGCTGCCACCCGGCCCGACTTAACTTGTGCCGCGCAATGCGCCCCATATACGGCGAAAGGTCTATGCCGATGGGTCTCAATCCGGCCGCCATGAGGTCCGCTTGCAGGTTTCCGGTTCCATGCGCTAGCTCAAGGATGCGGTGATGGGGTGAGGCGTTGAGAAAGGGAATGCTGGCCCGCTGCCACGCACGCCAGTGCCCCAGCGAGACGGCCCAGCTGACCGCATCGTATGTCCACGCCAGTTCGTTGTACAGCAGCCGAAAACCGAAGCGGATCAGTGCCCACCACAGGCGGAGCATTCGCTTCATGGGCCACTTTTCTGGATGTCAGCGAAGGTGATCAGCTGGATGAACTCACTGTGGATCAGTTCGCGGGTGCTGGGATGGGTCAGCCAGCGCAGTTCATCCTCGCGCTTCTCCACATAGCGAGAGGTGGCACGCAAGGCATCGTCTACCTCGCCCGGATGGCACATCAATTCGGTGACGCCTTCGGGCACGTCCAGCAGCATCAGCAGCAGCTCGCCGAGGATAGCGCGTTCTGCATAGAAATCGCCGATGAAATGATCGGGCATGACGACGCCCGCACTGCGGACGAAGCTAAGCAGCGTTTCTACCATCTCCTCGGCATAGGCGCGGTCGATCGTTGGGCCGAGAGCTTCCATCAGCATATCCGCGCCACGGGCGACCTCGTCTGCTCCACCGGGAAGCGGCCTGCGAATCGGCACACCTAGCTCGCGGGCTAGCTGTACCATAAGGGCGGCCATTGGTGGGCTGAGATAGGTAATGTGGTGATGGCTGTCCAGATGATCGGGCTTGTGGCCAACGATCTCCTCAAAGCGTGCGATCTGCGCCCGCAGTTCTCGCTCCACCTGCCGCATGTCGAGTGTGGGCAGGCTGGCGATTACCTCTTCCTGAGAGCGGAACAGGCCGTCTGGCCCCAATAGGTCAGGAATCTCGTCAGGGAGCGCCACAGGCGGACCTGAAGTGATGTTGAGGTGCAGGCCGAGGCCCAATCGTGGAGCTTCGGCCTTAGCCAGAGCGATAGATTCGGCGGCGGCGGGCATGTTGATCATCACGCTGGTAGAAGTGACGATACCCTCACGGTGGGCGCGGATAATGCCGCGCGATACCCCCAGTGAGCGCCCAAAATCATCGGCGTTGACGATGAGTTGACGGAGCATCTACACAGCCCCTTTCATAGCATCACGAACTGCGTCGGGACGGTCACTGATGATCATATCCACGCCCAGGGCACACATCCGTTGCACATCGGAAGTCTCGTTCACCGTCCACACGTTGACGCGGTAGCCACGCCGACGCGCCCAGCGCATGTATGCCTCGTCTACCATCGAAAAGTGGGGATGACGGGCCTCGTGCCGCCCGATCAAAGGGCGGGCCAGCCAGCCCTTAGCCAGCGGCAGGGGAAGGTCGGGGGCATAGAGGTAACCAATGGGTATCTGCGGCGCAACATGCCGCATGGCCCGCAGGGCCAACGGGTTGAAGGAGGAGATCAGCACGCGCCCTTCCATCCTGTGCCTGCGGATACATTCCCACACACCCTGCGCCAACCGCTGCCGCGCTGCTCGATCTGTGAGGCTGAACTCCTTAAGCTCAATGTTGACCAGCAGCCGCCCCCCAATGGCCTCAAAGACTTCGTCCAATGTGGGGATGCGTGTGGCGGCGAACCCGGGGCCGAACCACGATCCGGCATCCAACTGACGCAGATCGGCCAGCGTTTTCTCGGCGACGCGGCCCGCGCCATCGGTAGTGCGCTCCACGCTAAAATCGTGGATGACCACAAGAGCGCCGTCGGCGCTGAGTTGCACATCTAACTCGACACCGTCAGCGCCCAGCGCGGCGGCTTGTTCGAAGGCGGGAAGGGTATTCTCCGGCGCACGCTCACGCGCCCCCCGATGGGCAAAGACGAGGGTCCGCCCCTGATAGAAATCTTCGAGCGGCAGAACAGGCATAGACGCTCTCTCTTCTCTTCAGGACGGGCATGCGGGCTTCCGGCACATACCGAAGCCCGCATGCCGGGCGGAGCGGGGGTTAAAGCTCCACGAAGTACGACTCGCAAGCGCGGTCGATCAGGTCTTTGGTCATCTTGAAGGGGACCTGAAGGTAGCTGGCGATGTCGCGCATCTGGTCGATTAGGTCGCGTGGGTGGTTGCCGCGCAGGGGGCGGTTGTATCGGATGTACCATTCCTGCAGCAGGTAAGCCAACATCTGGTCGTCATAGGGCAGGCCACGTTGCTGGGCCATGCGGCGGAAAATCTCGCGGTACTCTTCGTAGGAGGGGTCGGTGATCTCGATCTTGTGGCGGATGCGACGCAGGAAAGCCTCATCCACCAAATCGGCGGGGTCTAGGTTGGTGGAGAAGACGACCAACACATCGAACGGCACTTCGATCTTGCGGCCATTGGCAAGCGTCAGGAAGTCCACGCGCTTCTCCAGCGGCACGATCCAACGATTCAGCAGATCGCGGGGGCGCACTTGTTGCCGTCCGAAGTCGTCAATGAGGAACATGCCGCCGTTGGCCCTCATCTGGAAGGGGGCTTCGTAGTATTTGTTGATAGGGTCGTACACGAGGTCGAGCGTCTCCAGCGTCAGCTCGCCGCCGACCATGACCACCGGTCGCCGGATGCGGATCCAGCGCGGGTCGGGGCGGTTGCCTGCCGAGCCGGTGCCGCGATAGTTCTCCTCCTCAAGCGGCTCGTGGTTGATGCTGTCAAACACGCGCACGATCTGGCCGTCAATGTCAATGGCGTAGGGGATGTACATGGCTTTGCCCAGCACCACGCGCCCTACGGACTCGGAGATGGTCGTCTTGCCGTTGCCGGGAGGGCCGTAGAGAAAGATGGATTTGCCGGAGTTCACTGCCGGGCCGATCTTCTGCAGAACGCGCCGATTGATCACCAGATGGGAGAGGGCACCCTCGAGGGTTTCTTGGGTGACGTTGATGAGCATGCGCTGTTCCAGAATGGCCTGACTATACATGCTAAGCGGCACAGGTGCAGGCCCGGCATACAGGGAGCGTTCCATCGCTTCGCGGGCTTTCTCGATGCCGGCGCCGGTGATGACATACTGATACGCACCTTCGCCAAAGCCGCCGCTGCCGCGTACCTCCACCAGCCGCTCGCGCTTGAGGAACTCCATGACTTGATCCACCACACCCGCGTAGGGCAGGCGAATCTCCTCTGCGATGCCGTAGCCGGTTTTGAAGCCACTGAAATAGAGGACCTTCAGCACCAAGTCAGCCAGATAAAAGATGTTAAGGCCTGTATCAGCGATGCTTTTAACGGGCGGCGGCATCCAGTTCTCGCCAGAGCCGATGCCATAACGCACGCCTTCGGACTGTGCGGCCGCTTCGGCGTCAGGGCGCTGCTGCATGCCCTGCCGCTGAGCGGCCTGTTGTTGGGCGATCTCCGCTGCGGTGGGCTTGATGCTACTCATCGGCTACCTCCCTTTTACTCGCTCCAGAACGTGGGCAACGTTCAGGACCTCTTCCTCCGTATTATAGCAGTGGGTAGAAAGGCGGATGTGGGGCTTGCCTGTAGCGTCCAAATGGGACGCAACCACAATGCGCTCGGCCCGCAGGGCCTCTAGCGCCTGCTGAAGGTCGCCCTCCCACGCGAAAGTGACGATGTGAGCGTGGTACTGCGGCTCTGGAGGGGTGATCACTGTATAACCGCGTTCCATCAGGTCGGCGATGGCGATGTCGCTGAGGTGTGTGACCCAAGCGGCGATATGCTCAATGCCGAGGCTCATCAGCAGGTCAAGAGCAGCCAGCAGCCCGGCCAGATCGATGAGGCTGATGGTCCCCATGGCAAAGCGCCCTGCGCCGGGGCGGGGGGTCATGTCATAGTGCAGCCAATGCTCCCAACCTTCCACCGAGAGCGGCCCCGCCGTGATAGGCGTCATCTGGGCGATCAGCTCTTCGCGGATCACCATGAAACCTTGGCCGGGAGGGCCACATAGGGCCTTCTGCCCACCTGCCACCAGCGCGTGGATGCCCATCGCTTGCATATCAAGGGGGATGACGCCGGCGGCCTGGATAGCGTCTACCACTAACCATAGGCGGTGTTGGGCACAGTATTGGCCGAGCGTCACGAGGTCCTCACGCCGTCCGGTGAAAAACTGGACGGCGCTCACGGCTACCACGCGTGAGCGGGCATCGCGATGGGCATCAAGCGCCTCAAGCGTCAACCCTCCCTTGTGAGCAGGTATCAGGCGCACCTCGACGCCCTTCTGCGCCAGATTCATCCAGGGGTAGACGTTGGAGGGAAACTCCACATCGCACAGCAGCACGTTATCCCCTGCCCGTAAAGGCAGACTTTGGGCGATGGTGTTGATGCCTACTGAGGTGCTCTGCACCGGAACCACTTCATGCGGTTGCGCTTTGACCAGCTTCGCCACACGCTGCTCAAAGTCCCCCTGGAGCGTGCCCCAGGCTTCGGTGAAAGCCTCGCTGCCCCGCTCGGCGAGGTCTTCCAGCAGGCGGAGCATGGCTTCCTTCACCGGCGTGGCAAGGGGGGATATGCCGGCATGGTTGAGATAGGTATAGCCTCTGTGCACAACCTCAAAAGACTCGCGGAGTGCTGCGAGGTCGTAGGCGGGAGCAAGCCTAGTTGTAGGGCGCATGGCAACCATTGCCTTTCACATCGCGAGGTGGTGCGCCTCGCAGGTATGTTTTTCGGATTATAGCACCCCCTGAAAGAGGGACACAATCGGGCGGAAGGCGGTTGTTTGCACACTGTAATGTGGCGCCCAGCGCCTGAATGTAGGGATTCCGTATAGCAAGCGAAAGCCATTGTTATTAAAATGTGATGCAGATGAAAGATGGTGTGGTAGTGGGCCTTGTGCCCACTTTTTGCACGAAACAGGACGGAAATCCCGTTCATGGAGAGCGTATGATCGAGCGGATTCACTGGTTGGGACATGCGAGCTTTCGCATCAACGGCCCTCCTCATGCAGATGGCGCGGTCATTTACATCGACCCATGGTGCATCCCACCAGACTCACCGCCCGCCGATCTGATCCTGATCAGCCACGACCACTATGATCACTGCTCACCGCAGGATGTCGCTCGCATTCGTCGGCAAGGCACGGTGATCCTCGCCAGCGAGCGTGCTGCCAGCCTGATCGGGAAGGGTGCACAGGTATTGCGCCCTTGGCAGGCAGCGGTGAATGTGTACGGCGTGTCTGTGCGTGCAGTGCCGGCCTATACTATCTCCCATGCCTACCACAACAAGGCCTTTGGTGGGGTTGGGTTTATCATCTCGCTCATGGATCACGATATCTATTTTGCTGGGGATACCGATCTGATTCCGGAGATGGACAAGATCGGCTGTGACATTGCACTGTTGCCGGTGGGTGGGGCGTTCACCATGAGCTACGAAGAGGCTGCCGAGGCTGCGCAGCGCCTGCGCCCAAAGTATGCCATCCCCATGCACTATGGGCGTGAGATACCCGGCAGCAAAGGCCATGGGCGGAGTTTTGTCCGGCTCGTCAACGGTGGCGTGCAGGCTGTGGAGCTCACACCGGAGAACGAGCGCATGCGCATCTGAACTGGTCTTCTGCGTTTAGGGTGCGGCGAAAGAAAGCGGGACGGGCAACCTCTATAGCCCGTCCCACTTGATTTTCGGCAGTCTAAGCGGCCCGCTCCTTTTTGCCATCCGACCACTCTAGTTGCCGTTCGTCCTCCGCCAAGATCAGCGGTCGGCTCTCCTTGCGGATAGCCTCGGCGTTGATCACCACTTTGCGGATGTCGCTGCGTGAGGGAATCTCAAACATCACGTCCAGCAGCGTTTCTTCGATGATGGAGCGTAGGCCGCGTGCACCCGTTGCCCGCGCCAGCGCCAGATCGGCGGCTGCATGGAGCGCATCCTCGGTGAAGACCAGCTCCACGTTATCCAGCGCGAACATGGCCTGATACTGGCGCGTCAGCGCATTCTTCGGCTCGGTAAGGATACGCACCAGTGCTGCATGATCCAAGGGGTCAACAGCAACCGTGACCGGCAGGCGCCCCACAAACTCCGGAATCATGCCGTATTTGATAAGGTCCTCGGGGGCTACGCGATGCAGCAGCTCTGTGTCGTCAAGGCGCTGGCTTTGGCCGGTAGCGAAGCCAAGCGCCCCTTTCACACCTACCCGCTCGCGGATGATGTCCTCAATGCCATCAAACGTGCCGCCCACAATGAACAGGATGTTGGTGGTATTCAGCTGGATGAACTCTTGATGGGGATGCTTACGCCCCCCTGTGGGCGGGACGTTAGCCACCGTCCCTTCGATGATCTTGAGCAGCGCTTGTTGCACCCCTTCTCCACTCACATCGCGGGTGATCGAGGGGTTATCTCCGCTCTTGCGGGCGATCTTGTCTATCTCGTCGATGTAGATAATGCCCTGCTCCGCCTGTCTCAGATCGTAGTCGGCAGCCTGAATGAGGCGTAGCAAGATGTTCTCCACATCCTCGCCTACATAACCCGCTTCGGTCAGGGCGGTGGCGTCGGCAATGCAGAAGGGCACGTCAAGGGTACGGGCCAAAGTCTGGGCGAGCAGCGTCTTGCCCACGCCAGTTGGCCCAATGAGGAGGATGTTGCTTTTGTCAATCTCCACTTCGTCCAGCCGGCTCCCCAAGCGGATGCGCTTGTAGTGGTTGTAAACGGCTACCGAGAGCACCCGCTTGGCCCGTTCCTGGCCGATCACGTAGTCGCTGAGGGTCTCGTAGATTTGCTGCGGCGTAGGGAGCGGCTGACTGGCGGACGCTTCATTGGGGAAGCGCACCCCTTCCTGCTCGAAGATCTCGCGGCATAAGTCAACGCACTCGTTGCAGATGGCTACCCCCTCTGGGCCGGTGATCAGGCGGCGTGCCTCGCTTTGCGGTCGGCGGCAAAATGAGCAGTGAGGGGGTGTGTTGAAGTTCGGGTACATGTCACTACCCTGCTTTGGCAGGTGGTTGGAGGACAGCGTCGATCAGCCCGTACTCAACAGCCTTCTCCGGCGTGAGGAAGATGTCGCGGTCGGTGTCCTCGGCGATCTTCTCGACGGGTTGGCCAGTGTGGTAGGAGAGGATTTCGTTCAGGCGCTCCCGCAAGCGCAGAATCTCCTTGGCCTGAATCTCCACGTCAGTGGCTTGACCCTGTGCGCCGCCGATAGGCTGGTGCAGGTGGATCGTGGCGTTGGGCAGGGCATAACGACGGCCTTTAGTACCTGCTGTCAGCAGGACGGTGCCGAAGCTGGCCGTGAAGCCTACCGCTACCGTGCTGATGGGCGCTGTGATTTGCTGCATGGTGTCGTAGATGCCCAGCCCGGCGTAGATTTGCCCCCCCGGTGAGTTGATGAACATCTGGATCTCTTTCTCGGGGTCTTCGCGATTGAGGAAGAGAAGTTGTGCAACCACCAGGTTGGCAAGCTGATCGGTGATGGGCATGCCGACGAAGACAATACGCTCCTTCAGCAGCAGCGAATAGATGTCGTAAGCGCGTTCACCGCGACCGGTGGATTCGACCACCATTGGGATCAAGCTGAGAGGGATACTCATTTTGGCACGCACTCCTTTCTAGAGGTGTGCTGTGATCTTCTGTATATAAGTTTACTCGGCATCGCTGTTTCCTGCTGTGGTCTCTGACGATCCGGCCTCCGGTACGGCCTCGGCGGGAGGCTCTTCCTGAGGCGCTTCACTGCCGATCTCCGGCGCTTCGCCGCGTGCGATCTGAATCAGCCGCTCGACCGTCTTTTCGGCGATCAAACGGCTGGCGATCTGGCTCCGGATCGGGTCTTCTGAAAAGAGGCGGATGGCCGTGCCAGCCTGCGCCCCAAAACTGAGGGACATGGTCTCGATCTCGTCCCGAATCTCCTCATCAGAGACGCTGATTTGTTCTGCTTCTGCGAGTTTAGTGAAGAGCAGCATTCTCTCAACGCGACGCCGTGCCTCCTCGCGCATTTCCTCGCGCAGCCGCTCGATAGTGAAGTTGTTGAGGCGCTGGTACTCCTCTAGGCTCATCCCCTCACGGCGCAGGCGGTTGGCGAAGTCTTCCAGCATCTCATCGATCTCTTCCTCGATCAAGATCGGAGGATAGCGCAGTGTGACAACCGAATCCAGCAGCACCTTCACGACCGCTTCAATGTAGGATTCGTGTGCTTCGCGCTTGGCTTCTTCCTCAAGCTGCGCTTTGATGGCCTCGCGCAGCGCGTTGAGGTTCTCAAACTCGCTCACATCTCTGGCGAATTCGTCGTTCAGCTCCGGCAGTTTTTGCTCGTAGACCTGCTCGCAGCGCACTTCAAAGTGGAGGGTCTTGCCGCGCAGTGCCTCGGCAACCTCTTGGTCGTCTGATGCAAACGAGAGGTCAAAACTGCGTGTGTCGCCGGCGGCCATGCCAATCACCTGCGCCGAGAAGCCGGGGACGGGGTAGGTGGCATCTTCTGCGATCTTGACCCGCACCCCTTTGCGGTTGAGCCACACGGCGGGCTTTTCCTCGGCATCTGCGGCGCCCTCAGGGCGTACCAAGGTGCCGACAATATCAAGCAGGGCAACATTGCCTGCCTCAATAGGATGCTCAACGGGTTCGAGAGGAGCATTCTGGAGCTGCAGGTCTCTCAACGCTTTCTCCACGTCCTCGTCGGTGATCGGTTGGACCTCAAACGGGACGCGCACATCCCGATAGTTGCCCAGCTCGACCTGCGGCCTGAGTGGGACGAGGAAGGTCATCGTGAAAGGATCGCGTGAGAAATCGGTTAGGATGCCGGGGGCATAAGGCTCAATATGGCTCTCTTCCAGCGCCTCTTTGTAAACAGCCTGCCCTAACGGGTCAAGGGCCTCTTCAAGAATAGCCTCTTCGCCAAAGTGCTGCCGAATAATGTGGTAAGGAGCCTTGCCACGTCGAAAACCCGGGATGTTGACCTGTTGGGAAATGCGGCGGGCAGCTGCTTGCATCTCCTGCTGCACGCGCTCCGGCTCCACAGTGACGACCAATTTGGCCTGATGATCTTCGAGGATCTCGGTTTCAATCTGGACCACGTGATGTCCCTCGTTGCTTGCTCGTTGTTTGCTCTGCTCTTGGCAATCTCAGGATTATATCATGGGCACATAGGTGCTGCCATTGGCCTCATGGCGGGGCGTACAAAGGGGGCAACCCCTGCCGAGGCCGGGATGCCCCCTTGTCATGGACGGTTGTCTAGGTGGCCCCTGTGGGGAAGGCGGGACTCGAACCCGCACGCCTCGCGGCACATGATCCTAAGTCATGCTCGTCTGCCAATTCCGACACTTCCCCATGCGGTTATGATTATAGCCTGTCGGGGCGCGGATTGTCCAAAGATTGATTCGAAATCATGCGCCGTGCGGGATAAACTATATTTGCGCACAGGGCAAAGCGCATTTATTATTGGCCTGTATTCCACCATTGTCGGTCAGGAATGTACAGAATGAAGCGCTCCTCGCTCCTCACTCATCTGGGACGCTCTGTGATAACAGGTGCTGGGATACTTGTGTTGGCCCTGCTGTCCCCGCTGCGGGCGCTGGCGCAACCTCCCTCGCCTCTTGCGCCGGGATCGGAGAACGCCGCTTCGGTTGCTGCCCTCTTCTGGATCGTGCTGGGCATTGCGGCAGCGGTCTTTGTGATCGTTGAGGGGCTGTTGATTTACGCAGTGCTGCGCTATCGCCGCCACTATCCCGACGAAGTGCCCCCTCAGGTGCATGGAAATACCCGCCTAGAAGTCATCTGGACCGTTGTCCCCGCGTTAATCATGGTGACACTGTTCGGCCTGACCCTACGCCAGCTCCAGCGTGAGCGCAGTGTACCGCTGGATGCAATGGTGGTTGA
>Ga0197142_1003645_pt1 | contig 12781 bp, 7 predicted proteins | sample GBS60_MetaG_FD_148614 | JGI IMG/M metagenome (GOLD analysis project Ga0197142, IMG submission 148614) | Sediment microbial communities from Great Boiling Springs, Gerlach, Nevada, United States - GBS 60_MetaG | ecosystem: Environmental > Aquatic > Thermal springs > Hot (42-90C) > Sediment... | reverse complement strand
TGAAAAGAGTGCCCCCGAAGAGGGGGATAGTAGAATGCCTCAATGCTCCCAAAACCGGGACAGTTACTCCTTTCCGGATAACTCCCTGGTTTCGGTATCATCGAAAGAACCGAAAAAAATGATTATAGGAAAGGCTTTTTGCCTATTCGGCAATCTTTTGCCAGGCACTTGACAATAAGACCTGAAAGTCACAAAATTGACCAACGGGTCATCAATATGGCCCATATTTTCTAAAAGTGGATAGTCATTCACTTTCCGAACATTCGGCAATTTTTGCCCGGTCCCTTGAATCAGAGACCAAACAGTCATAAAATTGACCAATGATTCAGAAAAATGGTTGCGCTATGCCGATTATGGATTTGGAGTCAATAAGGGTTTGGGTCGGAGGATTCCTCAAAGTTAGGGGACCAATACCCCCTAGATATGGTATTGCTTTCCATTCCTTCCCCTCCGGGAAACTTCCTCTTCGGCGGATTCAGGACTTTTCTCAGATGAAAAAGGACGTTCGTGATGAGCAATTTGGCAGAACGATGTCGAGAATTGGCCGCCTCGGCCATGAAAGACGGCATTGCCAATGCCGCCCTGGAGGTATTGCGGCAGTACGGCTATGCAGGTATGACCATCGAGCGGGTGGCCGACAGCGCCGGCATCTCCAAAGGCAGCGTCTATAACTACTTCCGAAATAAGGAAGAGCTGATTGCCTACGTGTTTGAACGGATCGTAGAACCGGCCGTCCAGGAGGGGGAACGGATTGTGGCCGAGCCGCTTCCGGCCAAACAGAAGCTGGAAGCCATGCTCCGGATGATGTTGGAGCATTTTAGCCAGCATCGGAGTCTGTTTGACTTTCTATTTCACGATGCCGCGGTCCGAGAGGTGTGTATGAGTTCCCGTCGGACCAAACACGAGTTGGCCATTGGCCGATTTGAGACGATTTTCCAGCAGGGCATCCAGGAAGGGGTGTTCCGGCGGCATGAGACGAAGTTGGCGGCGGAGATGCTCTTTGGTTCGGTGATGTTTCTCATCGAGCGGCAATTGGAGCTAGGCGAACGTCGGCCCACCGAAGAGATGATCCGGCATTTATTGGAGGTGTTTTTACGAGGCATTGAACGGCAACCGGTTTTCGCAACGCAGCGAACTCCAGACACCGGCGGAAGCGAAACGATGGAACGGCAACCGGTTTCCGAAGGAGCCAGTACACCATGAACGGTAAAAAGATTCGGAAGCTTGTGGGATGGGTGTTTTTGGGTTTGTTGGGGGTAGGCGCCGGGGTAGCGGCGGTCAGTTGGGCCTGGAACGGCCGATTCACCAGCCTCCCCTCGGCGACTAGTGTGCCATCGGAAGGGAATCCGCCCCTGGGGAAGGAGTTCCCTGCTGGGGCTGCCGTCCCATCGGAGCAAGCGGCCCAAGTTTCCGGCCAATCCGGGGACGTGTCGGGGTCCCGAGGCCCGTTGGACGATCGGCCGCCGGTGCCGGTGGTGCTACAGCCTGCTACACGCCGAACGTTTGAAGAGAAGTTGAAGATTTCCGGCACGGTGTTGGCCAAGCGGTTTGCGCTGGTATCGGCCCGGATTCCCGGGACTTTGGACCAAGTGTTTGTGGATGCCGGGGATGTGGTCGAAGCTGGTAAAACCAAGCTCTTCCAAACCGACGCCTTGAAACTCCAGCAAGCCGTGGCCATTGCCCAGCAGCAGGTGGCAGTGGCCGAGTGCACCTTGCAGGAAAAATACGCCCTTTTGGACAAGACGCAGGTGGCCCGGGACCAGGCCTTTGCCGACCTGGAACGGTATCGCCAACTCCGCCAGCAAAACGCCATTGCCCAGCAGGTGGTCGAACATCAACAGGCGCAGTGTCGGCAGTTGGAGGCAGACATCCGACACATTCGGACGCTGATCGAGCTGGCTAAGGCGCAGTTGGAACAAGCCCGGCTGAATCTGCGGATTGCCGAGAAGGATTTGGCCGATTCGCTGGTTGTTGCGCCGATCAGCGGGCGGGTGTCCATGCGTCTGAAGGAGCCGGGCGAAATGGCCGGTGCCGGCACGCCGGTACTCCGGATCGAGGACGGTTCTCTGGTGGAAATTAGTGTGTTTGTCCCGTCGGAGTATTATGACCGGGTAGAAGAGGGCAAGACGAAGCTGCGTGTTCGGGTCGGGCAAACCGTGTTAAAGGATTTGCCGGTTACTTATAAAAGTCCGACGGTAGAACCGCGGCTTCGCACGTTTCAGGTGAAGGCGTTGGTAGAGTCGCCGCCGCCGGAGGTCGTGCCGGGTGCTTTGGCGCAGGTGGAGGTGATTTTGCAAACCCGGATCGGTGTGGGTGTGCCTGCCCAGTCGGTCGTCCAACGCTCCGGCGCCGATGTGGTCTTTACGGTGCAGGAGGGTCGGGCTCGGGCCTTGCCGGTGCAACTGGGCCTGGAGATGGACGGCTGGCGGGAGATTCTGTCCGGCGTGGACGAAAATACGCCTATCGTCTCCATGGGCCAAAGCATGTTGGACGACGGCGCCCGAGTACGTCTGCTGGAACAGAAAAAAGAGCAAGGAGGATGATAGCTGAACGGAAGGATCTGGAGGGCCATGTGTCATTCCTGCGAAAGCAGGAATCCAGGCTGCTTTGTGCCTGCTAGGGTGTTCCTGCTGGGCCAGTGGGAACTCTGAGATACTTTCTGGATTCCGTAACATTTTAGCCGTATGAAGAAGGCCGATGTGTCATTCCTGCGGAAGCAGGAATCCAGGCTTGTTCCCGCGGAAGCGGGAACCCAGGCAATATGGAATTCTCTTACGTTCTGGATTCCCGCTTGCGCGGGAATGACACGCCGGGTTTGGCCTGCCGAAGGAGAGCCCAGTTGCTTCATTCGGCTAAAGTGTTACCATCGGCTAAAATGTTACCTGGATTCCCGCTTGCGCGGGAATGACACGCTGGGTTTAGGCCGCCGAGGGAGAGGCGGGTTGCTTCATTCGGCTAAAATGTTACGTTCTGGATTCCCGCTTGCGCGGTAGTGACACCCTCACCCGGCCTGGCCTTCGGCCAGGCCGGCCTCTCCCACCAGGGGAGAGGCGGGCATCTTCCTTGGGCAAAAGTGAACGAGGAACCGTTTCCGATGGGATCGGTTCCTGGCGTTCCTGCCGGTTTTGAACTTTTCGAGGACAGACAACCATGTTTCTTTCCGATTTTGCGGTGCGTCGGCCGGTGGCGGCCAGTTGCCTGATCATCGGGCTTACTATCTTGGGCGTCAATGCCTATCGGAAGATGGGCCTGGAATTGATGCCCAAGGTGGACATTCCTTATATCACGGTGGTAACCGTCTATCCGGGGGCTTCGCCGGAGGAATTGGAACTGGACGTGGCCAAGCGGATCGAAGACGCCGTCTCGTCCATCGAGGGGCTGAAACATGTGGCTTCGGTGTGCATGGAGAACGTTTGTCAAACGCTTTTGGAGTTTGAACTGAGCGTAGATGTGGACATAGCGGCCACGGACGTTCGGGAGAAGATCGACCTGATCCGTACGGAACTCCCGGAGGATGTGGAAGACCCGATTATTCAGAAGTTTGACATCAATGCTCGGCCGATTGCCACGTTGGCACTGGTGGGCAATGTGCCCTTGGACGAGCTGTACGATTATGCGGACAACCAGCTTCGGGATCGGCTCAGTGTGGTGGCGGGGGTGGCCAATGTGGATCTGATTGGCGGGGCCCAACGGGAAGTCCACATCGCCCTGGATCGGGAGAAATTGGCCGCCCGGGGACTTTCCACCATGCAGGTGGTCGAAGCGGTTAAGGCCGGCGTGCGAACCATCCCCTCCGGTCGGGTGCGGGAAGGAGGCATAGAATACTCCGTCAAATTCGACGCCGAATATGAAGACCTGGCCCAACTGGCCAATCTGGAGATCGCCAATCAGGAAGGCCGACGCTGCTATCTGCGGGATGTGGGCCAGGTGGTCATGAGCACCGAGGAGGTCCGCCAGGCGGCCCGCTTGGACGGCAAACCGTGCATTGCCATTCGGGTGGTCAAAAAGGCAGAGGCCAATGCCGTCGAGGTGGTCCGTAACTTGCGCCGGGCCGTCGAGAGAATCAACCGGGACCTGCCCGCTACGATGCAACTGGTCTGGCTGCGCGACGACGGCACGTTCATCGAAGCTATGAATCAGGATGCATGGACAAATGTTGGTGTTGGCATCCTGCTCACGGCGGCCATTCTGTTCCTGTTCCTTTATGAGGTGCGCTCCTTGCTGATCGTCAGCATCACCATGCCCCTGACGATCGTCATCGGGCTATTTTTCATGCAGGCGATCGGTTATACGCTGAACACGCCCACCCTGATCGCCATCGGGCTTTCCGTGGGGATTTTGGTCACCAATTCCATTGTGGTCCTGGAGGCGATCGTCAGCCGATTCCAGAAAACGGGCGATCCGAAAGAGTCCGCCCGACTGGGGGCCTCGGAAGTATTTACCGCGGTGTTGGCCAGCGCCATGACCAATGTGGTGGTGCTATTTCCGTTGGGCGCCATGCGCACACGGGTTGGTATGTTCATGGGGCCGATGGCCTGGACCATGGTCATCTTGACTGTGGTTTCTCTGGGGATTTCCTTTACGCTGACGCCGATGCTCTGCAGTTTGTTGCTGAGGCCCCGTCGGCCAGGCGCCGGTGGGGTGTTGGTCCGGATGCAACAGGGGTTTGACCGCTTTCTGGCGGGCATCGTGGAAGCCTATCGGCGGGTACTGGCCTTTATGGAGCGGCGACGCTGGGCAGCGGCCGGTTTGATTCTGGCTGTGCTAGGAATGATGGTCCATGCCGTTTGGTTGGGCGGCCGGTTGGGCACCGGCTTTTTCACGGAAACCGACCGTGGCGATATTTACGTCCGCATGGAATTCCCCACCCGATATGATCTGAAGACCACCCTGGAGCGGGTCATCGAGGCGGAACGTCGCCTGCAAGGCCTGCCCGAACTTAAACACATACTCACCTACGTCGGCCGGGCCGAGGCCATCCTGGGCCAAACCAGCGAAGGCGTCTATCTTGCTCAAATCCAGATGATGTTCTCCCAGCGGACCGAGCGGCAACAGACCATCTACGATCTGATGGACGAGGTGAGCCGCCGAATCGTTCCCTTCCCCGACGCCAATGTGCTGGTGAGCATTCCGTCGATCATGGGCGGCCAGGCCAATCCCATCGAAATGGAAATCGTGGGCGTCGATCTGAATGAGCTGGACCGGTTGGCCCTAGCCAGTCTGGACACCGCCCAAAAGATTCCCGGCATTCTCACGCCGGACACGTCGGTGCGTCCGCCGAAACCGGAGCTGCGGATTCGGCCTCGGCGGGAAATCTTGGCCGACCTGCAGACGCCGGCCGTCGGCCTGGGGCTGACGCTGCGCGGCAACCTGGAAGGGCTGAAAGCCGGTACGTTCAAATCCCGCCAAACTGCCCGCACGTATGACATTGTGGTGAAGTTCATCCAGCAGGAGGGCAAAGACCAGGTGGCCAGTTTCGCCTTTCCCGGAGTGGAAGGCCATGCTCTGGTCCTGGCCACCCTAGGCCAAGTAACCGAAGGATCGGCCCCCATCCAGATCATCCGCAAAGACAAAGAACGAGTGACCAAGCTGACCGCCCAGTTGGACCCGACGCTTCCGCTGGGAAAAGCCGTCCAGATACTCAGCCAACAGTTGGATACCCAAGTGGCCTTCCCGCCCGGCTATCGGTACCAATTTACCGGCATGTACGAGGTGATGAGCGAAGGTCTGGGCGGCCTGGTGGAAGCGGGGCTGATCGCTATGGTCCTGGTCTTTCTTAGTCTGGCCTCCATCATCGAATCCTACCGCCGAACCTTCCTAGTGCTGGTGACGGTGCCGCTAGCTTTGATCGGCACTACCTGGGCCTTGGCCCTGACAGGCAAAAGCTTCGAAATCTTCGTAGTAACTAGCATCGTGATGATGATCGGCATCGTGGTCAATAACGCCATTTTGATCATCGACCGGTTCCAGGTGCTGGTGGACCAAGGCACACCCCGGCATGAAGCGATGATCCAGGCGGCCTGTGACCGGTTTCGGCCCATCGTCATGATCACCCTGGCCGCCGTGCTGGGCATGATGCCGTTGGCCCTGGGCCGGGGGATTGGGGCTGAACCGCGCGTGGGCGTCGGCGTGGCCACCATCGGCGGCATCCTGGTCTCCGGCATTCTGACCCAACTGTTGCTTCCGGTGGTCTATGATCTTCTGACCCGCCGGGGGGACGAACATCATCCAGAACATGTCGCCGCTTCTACCCAACCGCCGCAAACGGTATCATAACACGCTGTAGTGTCGGCCAAACGGTGAGGCTGCCCTCTTGTCATTCCCCCGCAAGCAGGAATCCCATTCGCCTCTCCCCTTTGCGGGAGAGGTCGGCGGGGCCAAAGGCACCGCCGGGTGAGGGGCCCCACCTCTGCCCTGGCGGGAGAGGCCGGTTTGGCCTTCGGCCAAACCGGATGAGGGGGCGCCCAATCGCCTTTCCCCACAGTGGGAGTGGCCGGGTGAACTCGTCAGGCTGGCTGGGGGAGGGGGAGGCTGGAAGTGCGGGCCTTCGGCATGTAAATGTGTCACCTCCCATGTTCAACCTGCCAAGGTTGGCGGATGAGACGTTCGCCCTCTAAATAGGTCCACATAATTGCGAAAGTGTTCAAGGGTGCGAAATACCTTCGGTTTCGGAGGTGCCAATAGTCCAACCACTTCCGATTTTTGTGGACTTATTTAGATTTCCCCCTTACTCTAACCCTCTCGACGGTCAGGCGAGAGAGGGAAAGCTACTTTATTCGGCGAACGTGTTACGAATCGGATAAGAAGTCAAACGGATTTTCTTGCCAGCGTCAGAAGCACGGCGGGCTATTTATATTCCCACTGACGGACATCGACGAACCGGCCCCGGATGGCGGCGGCAGCGGCCATGGCCGGGCTGACCAAATGCGTCCGGCCGCCCGGGCCCTGTCGGCCTTCGAAATTGCGGTTGGTCGTTGCCGCACAGCGTTGGCCCGGTTGCAACCGATCCGGATTCATCGCCAGGCACATGCTACAGCCTGGTTCCCGCCACTGGAAACCCGCTTCGAGGAAGATGCGGTCGAGTCCTTCGGCCTCGGCCTGGCGTTTGACCGTGGCGCTACCGGGAACCACCATAGCCAACACGCCGTCGGCCACTTTGTGGCCCCGAACCACCGCCGCAGCGGCCCGAAGGTCTTCGATCCGGCCGTTGGTGCAGGAACCGATGAACACTACATCCACCTGGATGTCCGTTATTGGGGTGCCGGGTGTTAAGCCCATGTAGGCCAAGGCGGCTTCGGTCGCCTTTTGGTCTTCTGGCCGGGCAAAATCCGCCGGCGAAGGTACCCGGCCGCTAATGCCGCACACCTGGCCCAGGTTGGTGCCCCAGGTAACCTGCGGTTCGATCTGGCTGGCGTCGAAGACGATAGTGCGGTCGAACGCCGCTCCCGGATCGCTCGGAAGCTGCTGCCACCGTGCCACCGCCTCCTCGAAGTTTTTCGGTGCAAACGGTCGGCCCCGGAGATACTCGAACGTTTTTTCATCCGGGGCGATCATGCCGGCCCGCGCCCCGGCCTCGATCGACATATTACAGACGGTCATCCGGCCTTCCATACTGAGGGCTTGGATGGCCGGGCCGGTGTATTCGATGGCATAGCCCACGCCGCCGCTGGGAGTGATTTGTCCAATAATATACAAAATTAGATCTTTCGCCGACACGCCCGGTTGTAACTGTCCCTCGATGCGGATTTGCATGGCTTTGGGCTTCTTTTGTAGTAGGGTCTGCGTGGCCAGGACGTGTTCTACCTCGCTAGTGCCGATGCCAAAGGCTAATGCACCAAAAGCCCCATGGGTGGCCGTATGGCTATCGCCGCAGACGATGGTCATGCCCGGCTGGGTCAGCCCAAGCTCCGGCCCAATCACATGCACGATGCCTTGCTGCGGATCGTCGATGTCGTAAAGCCGAATGCCGAACTCCCGGCAATTGCGACGCAGCGTTTCGATCTGTTCCCGGGCCAAAGGATCGGCAATGGGCAGATACCGGTCGGTGGTGGGTACATTGTGATCCACTGTGGCCACGGTCCGGTCTGGCCGACGCACCCGCCGACCCGCACGCCGAAGCCCCTCAAACGCCTGCGGACTGGTTACCTCATGGACCAAATGGAGATCGATATACAAAATAGCCGGTCGATCCGGCTCCTCCCAGACTACATGCTCCTGCCAAATCTTGTCCAACATTGTCCGAGGCTGCTGGAGTTCGGTCATGACATCAACTCCTCGGTCCTACCATCAACTGTCCGGCCGCTTTCTATCCATGGCCTGCCTCACCTATGGCAGGAGGAAGGAATGACCTTCCGAGAAAAACATGGAACATAGCCAAATGGAAAGGCATGTGTGTCACGACCACAAAAACGGCGGGCCACGATACCTCCTATGGATCTTTGCCAATCTAGAGACAGCCAAAATCCCTGGCTGCAGCCATTTTGGGTGTCCCTTGGTTTTGCGAAGTTCAACAAGGCATCGGACCTGACAAGGAGGCCATCCAAAGGCACCTCCATTTGGCTAAAATGTCATTCAAAATGGGATTTATTATACTCGCCCCAAGAGATTTTGGGGAGAGCTTAAACCGATAGGAGACTCGACTCCTGGATCGAGCTTCGGATAACCAATGCCACCAAGCCTTTCCCGGCATGGCTAATTTAGGAAGTTTTTAGGGCATGCGGGTTTTCGGGCAGTTCAATTGATTTTCGGTAACACTTTAGCCGAAGGAAGCAATTCGCCTCTCCCCTGATGGGAGAGGCCGGCTGAGCCGAAGGCTCAGCCGGGTGAGGGGGATTTCAGCGGCACAAGGCCACTGGATTCCTGCTTCCGCAGGAATGACACATCTCGCCCTTCATTCGGCTAAATAGTTACGATTTTCGCAATACCTAAATAACTCCGCAAAAATGCGAAAGTGAAGAGGAAACTGGTCTTCGGATACAACCGGCCTTTCGCCTGCCAGCCTTCCTTTGACTCGCAAGCGACAGCCCGCTGAGGCACTTCCAGTTTTTTGTGGACTTATTTAGGGACACCAACGAGGCCAAATACTAGGGAATTTCGTGTCTCTACGATTTGCGAAGCTCACTAAAACCTCTGACGGTGTCTGGCCGGTTGAAGCCCGAAGTACGTTTCTTCTCTCCAGCAGGAATTGCATAAACACCTGGGTATGAAGAGCCTATCCCAAAATGCCGAAACCCTGTTCGACCCTTCAAACTGGGAGTCTTCAGAGGCCACGATAAATCCATCCCCCCTTACGCCAAGCCTGATTTTGGGATAGGCTCTTCGATAAGTTGGGCAGTCTGGAAAAAATCTTCGGAGGCCCGGAGAAACTCGGATACAATCAGGGGATTGGATAACAAAAGAGTATCATTTTAGCCGAAAGGGGGGCCGATGTGTCCTTCCTGCGCAAGCAGGAATCCATGGGGATTCCCGCACAAGCGGGAACCGAGGGAACATGGACTTTTGCTTCTTTCTGGATTCCCGCTTTCGCGGGAATGACACTTGATGGAGATGGTAAGCAAAAAATCGTCGCTACTTTATTCGGCTAAAATGTTACAAAAAGGTAACATTTTAGCCGAATGAAGCAACTGGTCTCTTTCTTGGCGGGCAAACCCCAGCGTGTTATTCCCACGAAAGCGGAATCCAGGCTGTTGTGTCTCGGCTACTGTGTTCCTGCTAGGTGCGGGAGGACGCAGAACCGTCTGGATTACCGCTTTCGTTGGAAGGACATCCCTCAGGCAGCTGTGGTTTGGCCTCAACCGCCTTCTCGACGGCCGGGGGAAAGGTGAGTTAGTTCAATCGACTAAAATACTCAAACTGTAAATGAAACCGCCTAACCCCGGCAAAAACCAGGGAAAAACGACCGATTCGGCCTTCTCGAACCGAAGGAATCGGTCCGCCGGTAGGACGGCAATTAACTCCTTATTTTACAATAATTTATGGCCAAAAACCGGCGTTTCCGTTTACAGTTTGAGTAAAATATTACCGAAAAAAGTTCACGTCCATGCTTCTAAAAAGGTGGGATCGGGGCCAACAGGGAAGCCCCAAGGCCATCCCAACTCAAAAGGAAAAGGAGACGAAGCTATGGAATGCGAACACAGGCTGCTATTGGAAGTTCTGAATCATTCAACATGGACAAAAGGGAAGTATTTCAGGAGATTTTTCCGAAAACCCCATATATTGAGCTGTTGCCCATGCTAAACAGATACACATAATCGGGAAAGTGGTCCAAGTGTGCGAAATACCCTCGTTTTCAGGGTTGCCAGTAGTCCAAGGATTTCCGGCATTTTGTGGACTTATTTAACATGCAATCCACTGGAGTACCTTGGGCAACCTCAGAGGCCGACAACATAATCAAAAGGGGATCGGGTTCACTATATTTTCAGGATTTTTCTGAGGTTCCTATTGATGTTCGCAAAACCAAGAAAACCCTTAAGGTAGCTGGAAAACAGGCGATTTTGACTGTCTCTACGATCAGCGAAGATCAATAGTTTGAGTAACATTTTAGCCGAAGGGAGCAACCTGCCATTCCCCGGGCGGGCGAAACCCAAGGTGTCATTCCCGCGCAAGCGGGAATCCAGAACGTAGGAGGACTCCATGTTGGCTTGGTATCCCGCTGTTCCACAGCAACACCGTAGCAGGCACCAAGGAGCCTGGACTGCTGCTTACGCAGCAGTGACACATCGGCCCCCTTCATTCGGCTAAAATGTTACTAGTTTGACTGTATCGACCCGGCCATGCCCCTAGGCCTTGTAGGGGCTAAAAATCGGCTCGAACACCACAGATTGTGGTCATTGGTTCTGGTGGATACAGTCAAATAGGAAACGATTAGGAAGTTGGGTTACCGGCCGGGGCGATAGTGCCTTCCAGGGGGCTAGACGCCGTGGCGTATAGGCGCTTTGGTATCCGGCCGGCCAGGTAGGCCAATCGGCCTGCTTCGGCGGCCAATCGCATGGCTCGGGCCATGGCGATGGGGTTTTGGGCATGGGCGATGCCAGTGTTCAAAAGCACCCCATCCACCCCTAACTCCATCGCCACCGTAACGTCGCTGGCCGTCCCCACCCCCGCATCCACAATGACCGGATACTCTGGATCGCCATCCTTCAGATACTCTAGACATATTCGGATATTGTTGGGATTCAGGATGCCCTGGCCGGAACCAATCGGACTGCCTGCCGGCATCACACTGGTCGCCCCAGCCTCTTTGAGCCGACGGGCCACCACCGGATCGTCCGTCGTATAAACCAGGACCTCAAATCCGTCGGCTACCAATTGTTCGGTGGCTTTCAGGGTGCCGATCGGATCGGGTAGCAGGGTCTTGGGATCGCCCAGCACCTCCAATTTGACCCAATCGGCGCCGGGGTTGCCCAGTTGCCGGAGGATTTCCCGACCAAGCCGGGCCACCCGCACCGCATCCTCCGCCGTATAACACCCGGCCGTATTAGGCAAGATAGTGTATCGCTGCGGATCGAGAAAATCGAGGATATTTCGGCCCTGGGCGTCCAAGAGGCGTTCGCGGCGAACGGCGACCGTAACACATTCGGCCCCGGCCGCCTCCAGGGCCTGTTGCATCAGTTCAAAACTGGCGTATTTGCCGGTGCCGACGATCAGTCGGCTCCGAAACCGATGCCGCCCAATCCGCAGTAAATCTTCCCCTTCCGGGGCCATGAGGAAACTCTCCTTCCGAAGAAACCAATTGGGTTACATTCTCAAACTGTAAACGGAAACGCCGGTTTTAGGCCATAACATATTGCAAAATAAGGAGTTATTTGCGTTCTCCCGGCGGATCGATCCCTTCGGTTCGAGAGGGCCGAATCGGCGTTTTTCTGCCGGTTTTTGCCGGTGTTGGGCAGTTTTATTTACAGTTGGAGTAACATTTTAGCCGAATGGAGGGGCGCTGTTTTCCCCTCTCCCCTGGCGGGAGAGGGGGTGAGGGGGAAGTCCAGGGAGAGCGGAGGTCTCGTCTGCCTTCTCATGCGGGCCGAAGACCTGTACTCCCAGGGGAGGCCCCCTTGGATGTCATTCCCAAGAAAGTGGGAATCCAGGCTCCTTATGCCACCGAAATCCTCCTCCCCCGGCCTAAATAACTCCACATAATTGCGAAAGTGGTCCAAAGTGCGAAATGCCTTCTTTTCCGAGTGGCCAGTAGTCCGACCACTTCCGGTATTTTTTTGGACTTATTTAGCCTTTGGCCAGGCCGGCCTCTCGACAGCCGGGGAGAGACGATTTGCCTCATTCCGCTAACTTGACAGTATCCACTGGGACCAATGCCACAATATGTGGTGTTCGAGATAATCCCTAACCCCTTGACCTGGTAGGGGCCGGTTTCCGTAGATATATTACACGAAACCTATTTGTTGCCAGGCCGATGGGCATGGACCAGCCCGTCCGTTATGCAGCATCCCAAACTTTTTAACTCAAACCGTAAACGGAAACGGCAGTTTTTGCCATAACCTATTGTAAAATAAGGAGTTAGTTACGTTCTGTCGGCGAATCTATTCCTTCCATTCGAGGGGGCCGAACCGATCGGTTTCCCTTGGTGTTCGATGGGGTTGGGCAGTTTCATTTACAGTTTGAGTTTTTAATTTGACTGTATCTACTGGAAGCGGCCCCTACCATTTGTTGTGGTTAGGAATCCGCTCGAACACTACAGGAACCTCTGAAAAATCCTGAAAATATAGTGAACTAGGTGGCCTTTTGGTTATGTTGTCGGCCTCTGAGGTTGCCCAAGGTACCTCCAATGGAT
>Ga0197142_1003642_pt1 | contig 12792 bp, 12 predicted proteins | sample GBS60_MetaG_FD_148614 | JGI IMG/M metagenome (GOLD analysis project Ga0197142, IMG submission 148614) | Sediment microbial communities from Great Boiling Springs, Gerlach, Nevada, United States - GBS 60_MetaG | ecosystem: Environmental > Aquatic > Thermal springs > Hot (42-90C) > Sediment... | reverse complement strand
GGTAAAAAAATACGGTGAAAAACAGGTTAATCTTTGGCGGCGAAGTTATGAGGTTTCACCACCAAAGGTTGATGAAAAAGACCCGCGACATCCAATAAATGATCCTTTATATAAAGATGTACCAAAAAATCTTTTACCAGCCGGTGAGTCGTTAAAAGATACGTATAATCGGGTTATCCCCTACTTTAAAGAAGAAATTGAAAAAAAGTTAGTTTTGGGGAAAAATATTCTTTTGTCATCACATCATAATGCCCTTAGAGCAATGGTTAAATACTTGGATAATATTGATGATAAAAGTATTATTTCTTTAAATATCCCCTACTGTATTCCCTTAATTTATGAGTATGAGAAAGGGAAAAAAGTTAATAAATATTATTTAGCCTCAAATGAAGAGGTTGAGATGGTAATTGAAGCGATAAAAAACCAAACTAAAACTTAACACCTCGGAGGTGTTGTAGATATAACACCTCGGGATTTAATCAAAGGATTTAATCAAAGATTAGATGTTTTATTTGATTTAATTTTCGCTGATAATCGGCTTGATTCCTAATGAATTGCCAGTACTCTTTTAAATTTTTAAAATGCGATAAAATCAGAGATTTTTCGCAAAAACCCTGTTTTTTATTAAGATATTCAGGTAAAGATGAAGCAAAATAACTTTTTAGATCTTCGATATCTTTTATTAAAAAACTGGTGTATGGATTTAAGTGAATGTAGCGGTTTATATGAATTAACTCTTCTTCATTTAATATGACTTTAGCTTTAAATTGACTTTCAAAAAGATGACCGAAGCGATTTGTTAAAGTATTGAAAAATTTGGTAAAACTATTTTGAAATTTTGAAATGAAAATACTTATACCGTTGTCAATTAATTGTTTAAGTTGAAGATGGTAATGATTTGGCATAAGACAGTAAGCAATAATTTCTACAAGTTTTTTATTTTTTTGTTTTAAAGTTTGCCAAATTTTTTCTTGTTCTTCTTTAGATTTTTCTAAAAAATACGAAAGACGAAGGGGTGGATTTTGATATTGATAATAAAATAACGTGATCAGCGCTCTTTTAATTATTTTTTTGTTTGTAAATATTTCTTTTCCGTCAATTGTGCGGTTGAAGATATGATAAAATTGGTTATTAATTAAAGGAGTTTTTCTTCTTGGCATAAAGAAATTATACTAAAAGTTTGAAAAATAAATAATTAAAAAATCTAAAAAATCCCGAGGTGACGAATCTGTAACACCTCGGAGGTGTGGAAAGCATATGAAAAACATAAGAAATTTTGCCATTATTGCCCATGTTGATCATGGAAAATCGACATTGGCCGATAGATTTTTAGAGTTAACCGGTGTTTTAGAAAAAGGAAAACATGAAGAACAGTTTTTGGATAGAAATCCAATCTCGCGAGAGCGTGGTATTACTATAAAATTAGCACCAGTGAGGATGAAGTATCAATCAGCAAGGATTAAGAATTTTGACAATAAACATTTAGAAAATACGTCACTTAATTACTTCAGTTTTATACTTAACTTAATTGACACACCAGGTCATATTGATTTTTCTTATGAGGTAGATCGGACTTTGGCTTGTGTTGAGGGAGTAATTCTTTTAGTTGATGCTACCCAAGGGATTCAAGCCCAGACGGTGGCCAACGCCTATAAAGCAATAGAAAAAAATTTAGTCATTATTCCGGCAATTAATAAAATCGATCTTCCTCAAGCTCAAATTGAAAAAACAAAAAAAGAATTGATTGATTTTTTAGGAGTCAAAGAAGAAGAGATTTTTTTGGTTTCGGCCAAAACTGGACAGGGAGTGGAAGAATTACTTAAGGCAGTGGTTGAAAAAATACCACCACCTTCAAAGGTTTTAACATCAGAGAAAGTTGAAAAAGAGGAGAACAATTTATCAGCCTTGGTTTTTGATTCCTATTTTGATCAACATCGGGGAGTAATTGTTTTTATTAGAGTTTTTGCGGGAAAGATAAAAAAAGGTCAAAAAGTTTTTTTAGTCAATGCTAAAAAAGAAGTGACCGTGGAAGAAGTAGGCTATTTTACACCGGATTTGAAGCCTACTGATGCGTTATTTTCTGGTGAGATTGGGTATGTGGTAACAAATTTAAAAGATATTCATCAGGTTAATGTTGGGGAGACTATTTTTGATTTAGAAAACAAAAATTCTCCTCCCCTACCCGGTTATAAAAAAATCAAGTCGATGGTTTTTGCCGGTATTTTTCCCACAGATCCTTCAGATTATTTAAATCTTAAAAAAGCTTTAGAAAAACTTTATTTAAATGACTCGGCCATTTTTTTTTCACCAGTTTATAGTAAAGCTTTGGGGAGTGGTTTTCGGGTTGGTTTTTTAGGACTTTTGCATGCAGAGGTTGTTTGTGAAAGGTTGGAGCGAGAGTTTGGTTTAAGTTTAGTTTTGACACCGCCTCAAGTTGAGTTTAAAAAAGAGAAAAATTCTTATCTTGAACCTTATGTTAAATTAACAATCATTACTCCCTCTAAATATTTAGGCGATATTTTGGCTTTATGTAAAAATCATCGAGCTAATTTCTCAACGATGAACAACATCGGCGCAAGTGATTCAATTCAACTTATTTATGAGATGCCAATGATTGAGATGATTTCTGATTTTTTTGATAAACTTAAAAGTGTTTCTTCGGGTTATGCTTCTTTAGATTGGGAGTTTTTGGATTATCGGCCAGTTTTGGCGTCGCCTTTAACTCTTCTTTTAAATGGGAAAGAAATTGAGGAATTTTCCGAAGTAGTGCCGGCCCAAAAAGCCTATGAAAAAGCAAGTCTTTTGGTTAATCGATTAAAAGAACTGATTCCACGGCAGCAGTTTGAAGTAAGAATTCAAGCCAAATTTGATGGAAAAATTATTGCTTCAGCCCGAATTGCCCCTTTTCGTAAAGATGTTTTAGTCAAATCAGGTAAAGTTTTAGGAACTGGTGATATTTCTCGAAAAAGAAAACTTTTAGAAAAACAAAAAGAGGGAAAAAAGAGAATGAAAATGGTAGGTGCAGTTGAGATTCCCAAAGAGGCGTTTTTAAAGTTGTTTAGAAAATAAAAAATAAAAATATAAAAAATCCCGAGGTGACGAATCTGTAACACCTCGGAGGTGTTAAGGATGTTAAAGTATGATTATTATCACTGGTCAAACAGCTACTGGTAAAACACAGTTGGCTTTTGATTTGGCAAAAAAACATAATGGAGAAATTGTTAACTTTGATGCGCGTCAAATATATAAAAAGCTTGATATTATAACTGGTAAAGATATTGATAAAAAAAGTTCTTCATTTTTTTTATGGAAAAAAGTTGATAAGTTTGAGATTGGGTATTATATAAAAGATGGAATAAAAATCTGGCTTTATGATATTGTTTATCCTAATCAGTATTTTTCTTCTTATAATTTTGTTGTTTTAGCAAGTAAAGTAATTGAGAAAATCGAAAAAGAAGGAAAAACACCAATTTTAGTGGGCGGATCCTATTTTTATTTGAAACATCTTCTTTATGGTTTTGATTATCCGGTCCCCCCCAATTTTTTTTTAAGAAAAAAACTTGAAGAACTATCAGTTGATAAACTTCAAACGATTTTAAAAGAAAAAAATAAAGATTTTTTTGAAGCTTTAACTGAAAGCGATCGAAAAAATAAGCGACGGTTGATTCGAAGAATTGAAATTTTAGAATATTTAGAAAAAAATAAACTTAAAATTCCAAAAAAAAATAAAAAGCATTTTCTTTTTAAAGTTAATGAGTTTATTGGGCTTTGTTTTTCAAATAAAGATATTTTAAGAAAAAAAATTGAAGAAAGGGTAAAAAAACGATTAGAAGAAGGTGCCCTTGATGAGGTAAAAAATCTTTTAAAGGAAGGATATAATAAGGATGATTTTGGTTTAAAAACTATTGGTTATAAACAGCTTATTCCTGTAGTAGTAGAAAACAATGATTTAAATAAGGCTGTTTTAGATTGGGTTGCGGCTGAAGTTTCTTATGCAAAAAGGCAATATACTTTTATGAAAAAGGATAAACATATTAAGTGGCAATATATTTAAGACCGATTTTTAGCTAAAAGTTTTGCGGCATCAACTAAATTTTTATAAAGGTAAGCGACATCAATTGGTCCAATACCCCCTGGTGTTTTTGTATAAAAAGAAGCAATTTTTTTGATTTCGTTTTCCTCGTAGTCGCCTTTAAGTTTTCCTTTTTCTTTTCTAAGACCCACATTAATTAAAATGACATTATCTTTTAAATGGTTGGGAAAGATAACTTTTTTCCCAACACAAGAAATTAAGACATCAGCTTGTTGGTAATAGTTATCTTTATTTTCGGTTTTGGAAGTGACCGCGATAAAAGGGATTTTAAAGTAATTTAATGTTTTGCTTATGGGGATACCGCCGGTAATTCCTTGGCCGACTAAAACCACTTTTTTATTTTTTAGTTTTTTTTGGAAAAAGTTGATGTCGGTTTTTGGATTAATAATAATTTTTTGGTTGACCATTCCACCAAGAAGAGCTGATTTTAACACCGTTAAAACCGCCAAACCAAGTGGCGGTAGAAATGGACTTTTGGGACGATGACCTTCGATTTCTTTTTCTTTTGGAATATATTGATAGATAGTATCGGTAGTTAAAGAGGCGGGTAATGGTTGTTGGATTAAAACGCCAGTTGTTTCTTTGTCGCAGGCTACTTTTTTTAAAGTGCGTACAAATGGTTCAAAAAGTGGTGTTTTTTTATAATGAATAAACTCAAACTTAATTCCCAATTTTTTGGCGACTTTACTTTTTGTTTTGACAAAAGAAAGTTGTTCTTCTGATTGGCCAATAAGAAAAACGACTAGTTTTAGTTTATTTTTTTTTAATTTTTTGAGGTTTTTTTTTATTTCTTTTTCTATCAATGAAGCGATTTTTTTACCATTAATTATCATTATTTATAAATTATACTATAAAAAAAGGAAAAAAACAATGAAAAAGGTTTTGTCACGCGTATAAAAAAGCAAATTAATAAGAAGAAAAAACTTTATCCCACTGGCCATCTTCCAAAATTTTTTCTAAATCATAAAAACTTTTACCAATTCGATGATCGGTAAGTCTGTTTTGGGGAAAGTTGTAGGTTCGGATTTTTTCAGCACGCTCGCCGCTACCGACATTTTTTACATATGAATGAAGAAGTCCCCGTTTTTTTTCTTCTTCAAGTTGATAAAGTTTTGAGTAAAGAAGAGAAAGAGCAATTCGACGGTTGGCTTCTTGGTAGCGTTGGCGGGAAGCAGTAACTACAATGCCAGTTGGTTTGTGAATAAGACGAACAGCAGTTTCTACTTTGTTGACGTTTTGACCACCGTGGCCGCCTGAACGATAAAACTGCCATTCAAGATCTTGCGGATTGATTTTAATATCGGATTCAATTATTTGTGGATAAACAACGATGACTGCGGTTGAAGTGTGAATTCTTCCTCGTCTTTCGGTTGTGGGAATTCGCTGCACGCGATGTACGCCAGTTTCGTGTTTAAAAAAAGAAAAAGCATTCTCTCCTTTTATTTCCACGATATCTTTGTCAAGATAAGAAAACTTAAACCCTTTTTTTTGGGCAAATTTAATATATGATAAAAGAAGCTCTCGCATCCAGATTTTTGCTTCATCGCCACCAACGCCAGGTAAGGCCTCAATAATGGCAACATTGGGATTGATAATCATAGGAAAAAATAAGGCTTATAGGTCTTATAGGACTTATAAGTTAGATAGGATTTTTAAAAGATTTTCAAAACTGACTTCTTTTTGTTTACCGGTTGTTAAATCTTTTAATTTTACCACATTTTTTTTCACTTCATCTTCGCCTAAAATCACTACATAAGGAACACCTTTTTTATCGGCGTATTTTAGTTGTTTGTCAAGTTTTTTTTCTGGGTTAAGATAAAGTTCGGCATTAATGTTATTTTTTCGAAGAAAGGTAACAATTTCAATTGATTTTTGAAGAAGTTTTTGGGAGAAAATTGTCACTAAAACTTGGGTTGTAGTTTGTTTTTTGGGAAGAAGATTTAATTTTTCTTCTGCCTCTAAAACTCGGTCAAAACCAAAAGCAAATCCACAAGCCGGTATTGTTTGTTTAGAAAATATACCAATTAGATTATCATATCTTCCCCCACCGCCTAAAGAACCAGCTTGATAATCTGTAGAAACTGCCTCAAATATTATTCCGGTATAATAATCCAAACCCCGTGCCAGAGTGGGTTGATAAATAAAATCTTTACCTTCTTTTAATCCATAAGCTTTTAAAAAAGAAAAAAGTTTTAAGATATCCGCGGTGGGTTTTTTATTTTTTATTTCATTTAAAATTGCTTTAGCTTCTTTTTCTTTAATTTCTTGTCTTTTGGCTATTTCCTCAATTACTTTTTCTTCACCTACTTTTTCCAATTTATCAATTGCGATAATAATTTTTTTATCAAGATTGACAAAATTTTTTCGATCATTGATAAGTATTTTTGCATTTTTAAAACCTAAATATTTTAAAACAGTCAAAGCACAAACAATAATTTCGGTTTCGGCTAAAATACTTTTTTCGCCAATAATATCAATATCTGCTTGAATAAATTCGCGAAAACGGCCTTTTTGAGGATTTTCGGCGCGAAAAACCGGTTGAATTTGATATCTTTTGAATGGCTTTGTTATATTTGGATATTGAGCAACTACTCTGGCCAGTGGCACAGTTTGATCGTATCGAAGTCCTAAATTTCTACCACCACGATCCTTAAAAAGATATATTAATTTATCGGCTTCTTCCCCATACTTTCCCAAAAGAACCTCAGCATACTCTAACGTTGGAGTTTCTAAAGGATCAAAGCCGAATCTTTCAAAAAGAATTTTTAATTTTTCAATTAAAAAATTTCTTTGAATTGCTTGCTGTGGTAAAAAATCACGAAAACCTTTAGGCGGCTGAGTAAGCATGGTAAGGAAATTATAACATAAACAAACTTTTCTTATTCAAGCATTCTAAGAAAGGTATTAACACCCCGGGCCCAGGTACCAGGTGAAGAGGGAGTGTATTTTTTCATAATCATTGAAGCAGTTACTAACCCTTTGTCGATGTACTCTTTTTTGATGCCGTAAGCGACAGTTTCAATGGCTTCTTTAAAGGAGGAAAAGCGAACAACTTGATCGCCATAAATTCCCCATCCCCAGCAATTATAAGAATCTTTGGGAATATAGCGGCAAAGATTAGACTCTTGCATGGCAATGGCGGGCAAAAGCCGATAGTCAAAACCATATTTATCAGAGACAGAAACTATAAGTTCCGCATAATCGTAAAGAGGCGAGTTGTATTTGCGAAAAAATTGTTTAAGATTAGCAACTCTGCCATCGGCCAGTTGGGCTTGGCCTTGATATGTGTCTAAAGGTTTTGATAATAATGAGTAAGAAAACGGATTAGCTTTTATTTCCCCAATTTCTGATAAAAGATTTTCAATTCTTGCTTCTTTTTGAGTTTGTTTGATAATTTTTTTTATTAAAATAAGATTGATTGAAAAAAATAAAACAAATGTAAAAAGGTAAAGAAAAATTTTTTTAATGATTTGTCTCATAAAGTTATAATAAGAAAAAAACAAAAGAAAGTCAAGACAGGCTTGGTTTGATAATGTATTGGTTTTGAGGCAAATCTTCGATTTTATAACCCAACTTTTCAATTTTTTTTCTTATCTCATCGGCTTTTTGAAAGTTTTTTTCCATTCGGTGTTTTTTTCTTTGTTCGGCTAAATCGATAATTTTTTGGGGAATTTTTTGGGCTTTTATTTGAGAAAGTTTTAAACCAAAAACTTTATCGAAATCATAAATTAAGGAAAGTTTATTCTGTGCTGTTAAAGACTTATCATGAATTACTTGCCAAAGAAGGGCTAACGCTTTTGGGATTTGAAGATTGTTGCTTATAAAGTTTAAAAATGAGTTTTGATAGGATTTATAAGTTTTATTGGTTTTGTAGGTTTTGTTGGAGGGATAAGAATGAAGGTCTAAAACAATTTTTTTAAGATTGTTATAGGAATTTTGGGCAGATTTAGCCGCCTCCCAGGTAAAGTTGGCCACTTTCTGGTAATGGGTTTGTAAAAAAAAGTAGCGCATTGCCAGCGGTTCAATATTTTGTTTTTTTAAGTCATCAATAGTGTAAAAGTTACCTAATGATTTACTCATTTTTTGACCCAAAACCGTTAAAAAATTATTATGAAACCAAAAACGAACAAAGGGTTTTCCGTTGGCCGCTTCGGCTTGGGCGATTTCATTTTCGTGATGAACGGGGATATGATCAATACCGCCAGCGTGAATGTCTATTGGTTGACCTAAATATTTAATACTCATCGCCGAACATTCAATATGCCATCCGGGAAAACCATCGCCCCAAGGAGATGACCAGTGCATCGTATGATTAGCAAATCGACCAACTCTAAAAAACCACAAAGCAAAATCAGCAGGATGTTTTTTTTGAGGGTCAATATGGACTTCTTTTCTTGCTTTTTGGATTTTTTCTTCAAGTTTTTGACCGGAAAGCTTCCCGTAATCTTTAAATTTAGTTACATCAAAGTAAATTGCTTCTTTGGTTTTATAGGCAAAGCCTTTTTCTTCTAATTTTTTTATCATCTCAATCATTTCTTTAATGTGTTGGGTTGCTTTGCAAACAATATCGGGTCTTAAGATATTTAAGGCATCGGTGGTTTTAAAAAAAAAGTTGGTAAAAAAAGAAGCCACTTCCCAAACCGTTTTTTTTGCTTTTTTTGCCCCTTTTTCTAACTTGTCTTCCCCAGTATCGTCATCGCCAGTTAAATGACCAACATCAGTAATATTCATTACATGTTTTACTTGAAAACCAAGGTATATAAGGGTTCGTTTTAAAAGATCGTTGTTAACGTAGGTGCGCATATGACCAATATGAGTATAATCATAAACGGTTGGACCACAGGTATAAAAAGTGACAATCGGCGGATTTTGGGGTTTAAATTCCTCTATTTTTTTGGTTAGGGTGTTGTAGAGTTTTAGCATATGTCGGGGTGGTGGGAATTGAACCCACTTCCTTTCGGTCCCGAACCGAACGTTCTACCGGTGAACTACACCCCGAAGTATATCAAAAAATCCCAAGGTGTTATATCTATAACACCTCGGAGGTGTTAATAATTTTAAAGCAATCTTCTTCCCTCCAATGCTTTTTTTAAAGTCATATAATCTGCATACTCTAAATTGGCGCCAATTGGCAAGCCATAGGCTAATCGAGTGATTTTGATTTTTTTATCAAAATAAACCTCTTTTTCTATTTTTTCTTTAAGATAAACGGCGGTTGCTTCTCCCTCCATATCAGGGCTTGTGGCGATAATTACTTCTTCAATTTCTTCCTTTTTTAATCTTTCAATTAATTCTTTAATTTTTAAATCATCGGCAGTTAATCGATTTAATGGATCTATTTTACCATGAAGAACGTGATAAACTCCTTGATAAATTTTTCCTTGTTCAAAGGCCAAAAGATCCAAAACGGTTTCCACAATAAGAACTATTTTTTGATTCCGGTTTTTATCAGCGCAAATTGAGCAAATATCTTCTTCAGAGAGATTAAAACATTTTTTGCAAAGCTTAATTTTTTGTTTTAAGTTGACAACATTTTGACCAAAAGTTTTCAAATCCTCCTCTGGAATTTTTAAAAGAAATAATGAAAGTCGATTGGCAGTTTTTTCACCAATTCCTGGAAGCCTTTGTAAAAAAAGACTGATTTTTCGCAAAATCGAAGGAAACATAAATCATCTAACATCTAACATCTAACATCTAACTTCTAACTTCTAACTTCTAACATCAAATATCAAATACCTTATAAAACGTGTAACGTATAACGTGTAACGTGTAATAAATCAAATATCAAATATCAAATATCAACTATAAACATCAAACATCAAAAAATTAAATTATTATTTTTTTAATGTTTAACGTTTAACGTTGAACGTTTAACATAAACTTCTTATTAACTCTTATATCACAATTGTTTCCACGACAATCAAAGGTTTTCTCCCTTTTTCTTGATAGAAAAGATCCTCAAGACTGTTAATAATTACTTTTTTTATCTCATTGGGGTGAAAATGATGGCGGGGTTTGGTTAGTTTTTCAATAAGACCTTTGGCTTTTTGGTAAAGTCCTTTTTCTTCTTTTTCAAAAACAAATCCGCGAGAGATAATTTTTGGTGCGGTGATAAGCTTTCCTTGATTGTCAAAAATTAAAATTACAATTACCATCCCCTCCGTTGCTAAAGTTTTTCGATCACGAAGGACAATGTTTCCAACGTCGCCTATTCCATAGGCATCAACATAGATATTTTTGGTTTCAATTTTTTCTCCCAAAATAGCTTTTTTATCTTCCAAAAACCAAACACTTTCCCCTTCTTTTAAAAGAAAAACTGAATTTTTATCAAAACCAAGATTGGAAACAATTTTTTGATATTGTTTTTGATGACGAAGATTGCCACCAATGGGAATAAAGTATTTAGGATTGGTAAATCGAATTAAAAATTTTAAGTCTTCTTGATTACCATGACCTGAGGAGTGAAGTTGGTCGCCAATTTCTGAATAAATCACTTCAGCTCCTTTTTCAATTAGATCTTCAATTAAAGAATAAACATCATTTTCATTGCCAGGGATAGGATCAGAGGAAAAAATCACCTTATCGCCTGGGGTAATTTTTATATTGGGATTTTGATCCATTGAAAGTTTAGCCAAAGCTGAGTCGTATTGGCCTTGGGAACCGGCAACAATAAGACAAAGCTTGTTGGGAGGGATTCTTCTTGCTTCTTCTTCTTTAATTAAAAAACCATTGGGAATTGGTAAATAGCCATTTTCTATTGCCAGTTTGCTATTTTCTTTCATTGATCGACCCAAAAAAACAATTTTCCGGTTAAATTTTACCGCTGCCTCAACGCATTGACGGATTCTTGAGATATTGGAGGAAAAGGTAGTCATGATAAACTTTCCTTTGGTTTTTCGCATCTCGTCCTCAAATGTTTTTCCAACAACTTTTTCTGATAAGGTTAACCCTTCTCTTTCGGCGCCTAAACAATCGGATAAAAGGCACAAAACTCCTTCTCGTCCAGCAGCCGTTATTTTTTCAAATTCAGGTGGTGGACCATAAGGGGGAGTAAGATCAAGTTTAAAATCGGTAGCATGATAAAAGTTGCCCACCGGGGTTTTAATAAAAAGATGAAGGGTGTCGGGTATTGAGTGAGTTATACGAATAAAAACAATTTCAAAGTCGCCAAAACGATAAGTTTTTTTAGGCTCTATTTGATTGATTTTAGCCAAAATTCCGTGTTCTTTAAGTTTGTTTTCAGAAAAAATCGCGGTTAACCGGCTGGCAAAGATTGGTGGTTGACCTAAATTAGCATAATGAAAAGGTAAAGCTGAGGTGTGATCTTCATGTCCATGAGAAAGGATAACGGCCCGGATTTTTTCTTTTTTATCTTCAAGATAAGAAATGTCAGGAATAACAAAATCCACCCCAAGTTCTTTTTCTTGAGGAAAACCAATTCCGCAATCAACAATGATAATATCTTTTAATCGTTCATTTTGATAAAGCTCATAAACATGCATGTTTTTAGTTACATCACCAGTACCACCTAAAGCAATATATCTTAATTTAAAATTTTTCATATTGGATTTTTAAAATTATCATCGGCTATAATTATTATAAACCATGAAAGTTAATAAAAAAACAATAAAAGACAAACTCAAAGAAGTTTTAGATCCTGAAATTGGAATTTCGATTGTTGACTTGGGTCTTATTTATCAAATCGAAATTGAGAAAGAAAAAGTAAAGATTTTAATGACATTGACAACAGTTGGTTGTCCGCTTTTTTCTTTGATTGAGGAAGAGATTAAAAACAAATTAGAAGAGTTAGGTTTTAAAAAAGAAAATATTTTTTTACAGCTTACTTTTGATCCACCTTGGACAATGGAAAGAATGTCAAAAGAAGCAAGAGCGATTTTGGGGATATAAAAAGTGTGTAACGTCTAACGTATAACGTGTAACTTTTAAATATTTAACAATTTTTTTTATTTTTTTATGCCAACAAAAGGCGCTGTGACTGATGGAAGAAAAAAGATTTGGGATAATTTGTGGGAGTTAGGGGAGTCAACGGTAAAAACAACTGCTCAAGAACTGAGTCAAACTTTTAGTCCACTTAAGATTTTAGAAGGAATGATTGGAGAGCAAAATGAAAATCCTTCAGTTGAGAAAAATAATGAAAATGATTTAAGAAAAAAGCAAAATAGTACTCCTTTAGATACTGAAAAATTAAGAAAGATATATCAAGAACAAGATAAACAAAAAGAAGAAGCTTTACGACAACGACTGTTTCAACTAGTAAAAAGAGGTGAAGAAGAAGTCCTTCAAAGACAAAAACAACAAGAGGCGGAAAAACAAAGAATGGAAGCTTATCAGGAGCAAGAGAAAAAACGTAAAGAAGAGGAAAGAAAAAGACAAGAAGTTTTAGAAATACCTCAAGGAAAGATTAGACGCAGTATTTTTTCGCCAAAAAAAGTAGCCAAAAGACAGTTGGCGGAAGTAAAACCAGCAGCCGGCAAACAATAAAAATCACCAATCATCTAACTTCTAACATCTAACATTAAACGTGTAACGTGTAACGTATAACGTGTAACGTGTAATAATTAAAAAAACATTTTAACAACCTTTACACTACTTTTTTACACCACTTTTTACCCAAACGTTTACCCTTTGTTATTTTTTTAATGTTTAATGTTTAACGTTATACGTTATACGTCTTATAA
>Ga0197142_1003639_pt1 | contig 12800 bp, 8 predicted proteins | sample GBS60_MetaG_FD_148614 | JGI IMG/M metagenome (GOLD analysis project Ga0197142, IMG submission 148614) | Sediment microbial communities from Great Boiling Springs, Gerlach, Nevada, United States - GBS 60_MetaG | ecosystem: Environmental > Aquatic > Thermal springs > Hot (42-90C) > Sediment... | reverse complement strand
CCCATGCTGGCCGATCACCGCTTCACGCTCGCCACGGCGGCGTGGCGGTGGACGACGCCCCGGGGCCTGCTGCTCGAAAGTCGTGCCGCCTGGCTTCGCAACCGTCATGACAACCGCAACCGCGAGGAGTGGGCCCTGGCCGGCGGCGCCTCCGGCGAGTGGGTGTGGAAGGGTTCGGGGACCTGGTTCTGGGGCGATGGTCGCACGCTCGACTTCGGCGCGGTGCTCCGGCGGCGGCGCACCGACGGCTTCGTCAACCAGTATCAGCTCAGCCCGTTCGTTTTGCGCCGGCTCGATGAGTTTCGGGGTCGAGCGCTGCACGCCGGCGGATACCTCCAGCAATCGGCCCATTTCGCCTCCGGCCGCGTTCATGTGGCGGCGGGCCTGCGCTGGGACCGGCTGGACGTAAGCGGCGGCGCAACCTTCTCGCCGCAGGCTTCGCTCGCGCTCGCCCTGCGTCCGTCCACGCGCCTGCAACTGGGTTGGGGTCAGTATGCGCAGTTTCCTGAGCTGAACTGGCTGTACTCACCGCTTGGGCGGCGGGAGCTCGCCCCGGAGCGCGCCACGCACTACGTGGCTGCTCTCGAGCAGCGCCTGGGCGAGCGAAGCCGGCTGCGCCTGGAACTGTACAACCGCCAGGATCGCGACCTGTTGTTTCGGCCCTGGCACGAGCCGCGCCTGGCGGCCGGGCGCATCCTGCCCTGGCGGCTGGATGCGCCGGTGGAAAACTCCCTCCGAGGCTATGCGCGCGGCTTTGACCTGTATCTCCAGCGCCGCACCGCCAACGGGCTTACCGGCTGGGTCGGGTACTCACTCAGCTATGCCCGGATGCGTGACGGCGCCAGCGGAGCGCACTTTGCCGCCGATTATGATCAGCGCCACGCCGTGAACGCCTATCTCGGCTGGCGGCTGCGCCCGAGCGTTCATCTGAGCACCCGCTGGATCTACGGCAGCGGCTTTCCTGTGCCCGGCTACCTGCGCCGCGAGGGGGGCCGCTACTGGCTTGCGGATGAACGCAATCGGGTCCGTCTTGCGCCCTACCACCGCGCCGATTTCCGCCTGAACAAGGCCTTTGTGTTCCCGCGCTTCAAGGCGACGCTCTACGCCGAGGTGGTGAACGTCTTCAACCGGGACAACTACCGGTTTTCAAGCTTCGAGGGCTATAACGCCCGCTCCGGCCAGGCCTTCGCGAGCGTCGACCGGATGCTGCCCGTGTTGCCCTCGGCGGGGTTGGTGTTGGAGCTTTGAGCGGCGCTTACGCCCCTGGTGCCGGCGAACCCTGCATCGCCTGGTCGAGCAGGATCGCGAAGTCGCGGCTTTTCTGTTCGACGCGGCGGCGCAGCTCCTCCAGATCGCGCTCGAGCGCGCGCAGGCGATCGGCCAGATGCAGGCAGGCGAGCACCGCAATGCGGCCGGGCTCAAGCAGCCCGGCCTGGGCGGCGATGTCATGCATCAACTCGTCGACCGTGCGCGCCAGCTCCTCGGTCTCCTCCGGTTCGCCGCTCGTGCGGAGGTTGTAGGTCTGGTTGAAGATGGTGACCCGCACCTGATTCTTCCGAGCGCTTTCGGGCTCCATGGACCGTTGCCTCCGGCTCCGCCTCGCCTAGGCCTCGGCGAGCGCATCCAGTTGGCTAAGAAGCTTCTCGATCCGGGCGCGGACCTGCTCGCGCTCCTGGCGGAGCAGCTCCACCTCCGCGCTCAGCCGTTCGAGAGCCGCCTGAGCCTGCCGGGCCTGCCGCAACGCCTCGTCGCGCTCCCGTTCGGCGACTTCCTTTTCCTCACGCAAACGCGGGATCATCTCGACGGCCCGGCTGATGCGCTCCTCAAGCTGCGCCAGGGCGTCGGCAGCCACCTCGGAGTTGCGCGCCATCAGTTTGCTCCGGCAGCCAGGGCGGCCTTGGCCTTTTCAACCAGAGTGCGGAAGCCGGCTTCGTCGGTGACGGCCAGATCGGCCAGGATCTTGCGGTCCAGCTCGATCCCGGCCTTCTTCAAACCTCCGATGAACTTGCTGTAGGAGAGGCCCGCGGCGCGGCAGCCCGCGTTGATGCGCGCAATCCAGAGCGCGCGGAAGTCCCGCTTCTTCTGCCGCCGGCCGACGTAGGCGTAACGCAGAGCCTTCTGCACCGCCTCGCGGGCCGCCCGGTGGAGCTTGCTCTTGGTAAGAAAATACCCGGAGGCCTGCGCCAGGATCTGGTGACGCCGCCTCCGGCGTTTCGGACCTCGCTTGACTCGGGGCACGTTTTCCTCCTTCTGAAACGCTCACGGGTTGCGAGGCGGATCGGGCACGTGCCGCCGGCACCGTCCGCACTCGCGGGCCGCCCTATTCTCCGTAGGGCAGCATCATCCGCAGGGTCGCCATGTCCGCTTTGGCCACCAGGACGCTCTGCCGGAGGCGCCGCTTGCGGCTCTGCGACTTGGTCGTCAGAATGTGCCGCGCAAACGAGTGGCGCCGCATGATCTTGCCGGTGGCCGTCCTCTTGAAGCGCTTGGCCGCACCCTTATGAGTCTTGAGCTTGGGCATTCGGGCGGAATCCTTCCTGCGGGTGAATCCCTCTCAGTATAGCACGCCGCCGCCGAGAGGGCCGGAGCTTGCAAGCGCCGACTCGGGTCGGTTTGACTGGCTCCTGCCGCCAAGGTTAACAATAGGGGAATGCGGAAATCTTTGCTGCTGGCGGCGGCACTGCTCGCCGGGCCGGCGCACGGCGCCGTACACCGCATCTATTTCGTCGAACGCTCGGACGTGCTCGGCGGCAGATCGCTGGGACCCGCCGGCCCCTATGAACGGATCATCGCCAAGGCCTACTTCCGGATCGATCCGAAGCTCGAGGCCAACCGCATCATCTCCGATATTGACCTGGCGCCGCGCAATGCCGACGGCATGGTGGAGTTCTCCGCCGATCTCTATGTGCTCCGGCCCACCGATCCCGCCCGAGGTAACGGCACCCTGCTGTTTGAGGTTTCCAACCGCGGCCGGAAAGGGATGCTGGCGATGTTCAACCTGGCCGAGGCGTCCCTTGATCCGCGCACGGAAGCGGAGTTCGGCGACGCGCTGCTGCTCGAGCAAGGCTACACGCTCGTCTGGTTGGGCTGGCAGTTCGACGTGCCGCGCCGCGAAGGCCTGATGCGCCTGTATGCGCCGGTGGCCCGCAACCCGGACGGCTCATCCATCACAGGACTCATCCGCGCCGAGTTCGTTGCCGACGCCAGGATTTTCAGCCATTCGCTGGCCGACCGCGAGCATGTGGCCTATCCGGTGGCTGAGCCGAACGATCCCGAAACGCGCCTCACCGTGCGCGAACGCGCGGAGGCGCCGCGCCGGACGATTCCCCGCAGCGAGTGGCAGTTCGCCCGGCTCGAAGGCGACCGAGTCGTCCCCGATCCGACCTCCGTGTACCTGAAAAGCGGCTTTGAGCCGGGCATGATCTACGAGGTGGTCTATCGGACGAAAGATCCGGTGCTGGTGGGCCTGGGGCCCGCTGCGGTGCGGGACATGATCTCGTTCCTCAAGTACGGCGTGCCCGACCAGCCCATCTTCGTGCTCTCGGATTCCCGCCGGTTCATCCGGCGCGCCATCGGCTTCGGCACCTCCCAGAGCGGCCGTTTCCTGCGCACATTCCTGTACTACGGCTTCAACCGCGACGAGCAGAACCGCCAGGTGTTCGACGGCGTCTGGGCCCATGTGGCCGGTGCGGGCCGCGGCAGCTTCAACCATCGCTTCGCGCAGCCCTCGCGCGACGGCCATCCGCACCTGAACACCTTCTACCCCACCGACATCTTTCCCTTCACCGACCTCGAGCAGGTCGACCCGGTGACCGGCTGGCGCGGCGGTATTCTCCACAAGGCGCAGCAGGAGAAGGTCGTACCGAAGATCTTCTACACGAACTGTTCCTACGAGTACTGGGGCCGCAGCGCCTCGCTCATCCACACCAGTCTCGACGGCGCCTCCGATGCACCGCTTGCGGAGAACACCCGCGTTTACTTCATCGCCGGCGCGCAGCACGGTCCCGGCTCGTTTCCGCCCCGTCGCAGTGGAACTCAGAATCTTTCCAACCCGAACGATTACCGCTGGGCGATGCGGGCCCTGCTTGAGGCCCTCCAGAGGTGGCTCGCCGAGGGCGTCGACCCGCCGCCGAGCACGTATCCGCTGGTGGCCAGGGGCGAGCTGGTGCCGCCCGGCAAGCTGGCGTTCCCGAAGCTGGCGGGCGTGGCCGTTCCTCAGCGAATCCAACGCGCCTGGCGCGTCGACTACGGACCGGAGTTCCTCAGGCGCGGCATCGTCTCCTTCGAGCCGCCCAAGATCGTGGGCGAGCCGTATGTGACGCTCGTGCCACAAGTCGACGCCGACGGCAATGAGATCGCCGGAATCCGCTTGCCGGTGGTGGAGGCGGCGCTCGGCAGCTTCACCGGCTGGAACCTTCGCGCTCCCGAGATCGGCGCTCCCGAGGAGCTCTACAGCATGGTCGGCTCCTACATTCCCTTCGCCCGCACCAAGGCGGAGCGGGAGAAAGCGGGCGATCGGCGGCCCTCGGTCGAGGAACGCTACCCGAACCGTGAGGCCTACCTCTCGCGGCTTCGCGCGGCCGCCGAGGAGCTCGCCCGGCGGCGCTTTGTCCGCAAGGAGGACATTTGGAAGATCGTCGAGACCGGCGCCGCGCAGTGGGATTTCCTCATGGCTGGCAAAGTCGGCGACCGCTGAGCGGGTGCGAGAATCGAATTGAGTATGGGACCTCGCAATCCGACCGAAATCCCGCGCCGGCCGATCGAAGGCGTCACGCACCTGGTAGCGGTCGGCTCCGGCAAAGGCGGCGTGGGCAAGACCACCGTGGCGGTGAACCTGGCCGTGGCGCTCGCCTCGCAGGGCTACCGGGTGGGCCTGATGGACGCCGACGTCTACGGGCCGAACGTGCCGCGCATGATCGGCCGGCGGGCCGAGCCGTTCGCCACCGGCGAGAAGATCGAGCCGCTCGTGCAGTACGGGGTTCGGGTCATGTCCATGGGCTTCCTCAACCCGGACGATCGCCCCTTGATTTGGCGCGGCCCGATGCTGCACAGCGTGGTGCAGCAGTTCCTGCGCGGGGTCAACTGGGGTTTACTGGACTATCTGGTGGTCGACCTGCCGCCGGGCACCGGCGACGTCCAGCTCAGCCTCCTGCAAACCGCTCCGGTCACCGGCGCGGTGGTCGTCACCACGCCTTCCGACGTCTCGCTCGAAGACGCCCGCAAGGCGGTGCTGATGTTCCGCCAGGTGCGCACCGAGGTGCTGGGAATCGTCGAGACGATGAGCTATCTGATCGCGCCGCAATCGGGCGAGCGGATTGACGTCTTCGGCAGCGGCGGCGGACGGCGCGTGGCCGAGGAGATGGGCGTGCCCTTCCTGGGCGAGCTGCCGCTCGATCCGGCGGTGCGCATCGGCGGCGACACGGGCGAGCCGATCGCCCTGCGCGCGAGCTCCGATCCGAGCGCCGCGCCCTATCACGCGCTGGCTCGCGCCGTCGTCGAGCGCGTCCAGAGCCTGGGCGCTCCCCAAGGCCCGCTCATCACCGTCGAAGACTGACCCGTTTCGCCGCCATCGATCGCGGACCTTCCGTGCTATATTCCTGACAGGGAGGTCCGAAATGAAGCGTGAGCGCACGCTGCTGCCACGGCGGCGCTTCTTGATCTCCACTGCCGCAGCCCCCTTGGCATGGCTCTTCCCGAGAGGCCTGTCGGCCGCCGGCGACAGACCGGCCCGGCCCTGCGGCCCCGGCGCCGGCTATGTCCCGCGCGTGGCGGCCGCTTTCGTGCGCCGCCGGGAGGACTACGGCATGCTGTGGCCGGGCGCGATCTTCGACGGCGAAGCGGCGCTTGCCAACTACCGCCGTCAGGCCGAAGCCGCCTGCGCCGAACTGGGCATCTCGCTCGAGATGCGGCCCGCGCCGCTGTACTCGGAGGCCGAGGCCGACGGCTGGCTCCAGCAGGCCCGCCGCAACCAGGCCGACGGGCTGCTGGTGATCCTTCTCGACCGGCAGCGGCACGCCTGGCCGACCGCTGCCAAGGCAGCCGACGCCGGTCTGCCGGCGGTCATCTTCGCTCCGATCGGAGCGGCCTTCACCACCAACACCGCGCCCCTGGCGCGGCGGGAGGGAATTCTCATCGCCTCCACGGACGATTTCCGGCAGGCGGCCCTCGGCCTGAAGATGATCAAAGCCGGCGCCCGTCTGCGCGAGATGCGTTTCGTGGTGCTTCAGGGCGACGCCCGCCGCGAGGAACGGCTGGCTCATTTCGGCACCCGCCTCCGCTACCTGCCCGCGCGAACCTTCCTTGACGAGTACGAGCGAACGGAGATCGACGATCTGGCCCGGCGGATCGCCTCGCGCTATCTGCGCCATGCCACGGCGATCCGCGGGCCCTCGGAGCAGGACGTGCTCAACGGCGTCAGAAGCTACCTGGTAGCCCGCAACATACTCGAGCGCGAGGAGGCCGACGGCATCACCATGGACTGCCTGGGCGCGCTGGGCAGGACAAACGTGAGCCTGCCGTGCATCTCCTGGTCGAGCATGCTCGATGACGGCGTGCCGGCGGCCTGCGAGGCAGATCTCGGAGCAGCGGTGACGCACGCCCTGGTGCAGTTCCTCTTCGACCGGCCCGGCTTCCAGCAAGACCCCGTGCCGGAGACGGCGCGGAATTGCCTGGTGGGAGCGCACTGCACCTGCCCGACGCGCCTGCGGGGCTTCGCTCAACCCCCTGAACCGTACTTCCTTTCCTACCATCACGGCAAGCGGGATGCCGTCCCCGTGCCGCAATGGACGGTGGGCGAGCGCGTCACCGTGGCCGACATCCTGCTTCCGGGCGAGGAGGGGCCCGAGCCGCGCATGCTCATCTCGACGGGAACCGTGGTGGACAACGTCTCCGTGCCGCCCTCGGGCGGCTGCGTCGTCTCGGTGATGCTGGAGCTCGACGGGCGCCCGGACCTTCTGGATTACCCGGGCTTCCACCAAATCTTCTTCTACGGAGACTTCAAGAACGAGCTCGCGGCCTGGTGCCGGCTCTACCGCGTGCGGCCGGTGGCGCTCTAGCGCGCCCTCTCCGAGACACTCGCTTCGCAGACGCCGGTGAGCATCTCGCGCAGGCCCTTCCAGCAGGAGCACGATTCGGGCGCAGCCGCTTTGTTGAGACGGGCCAGCGCGCAGGTGGCGGGCGGATCGGCGGCGCCGAGCGCGGCGGCGGTCTCGATCAACCGCCGCGCCTCGGCCGGCCGAGCGGATTCGAGCAGGAGCCCGTGAAACAACCAAGGCCGATCCCATTCGGGGCGGCGGTTGCGGAGTTCGCGAAAGGCCTTCTCCGCCTCCCCAATCCGATTCATCAGGCCGAGGAGTGCACCCTCGACGAGCCGTAGATCGCCGTCGTCGGGCGCCGAGCGGAGGGCTTCGCGGACCACCCGGATCGCTTCCTCCGTGCGGTCGTAGCGGACGAGCAGGCGCGCCGCCTGGAGGGCGATATCAGCGCGCCGGCCGGCCAGAGCCAGGCCTTGGGTCAGCGCCTCGGCGGCATCGCCGGGCCGGCCGGCGGCGTCGAGCAGCGCCGCTTTGAGAAGCAGGTAGTTGCCGGCGCGCTCCTCCGGGGGCTCGCCGAGGACTTCCAGGGCAGAGTCTGGCCCGTCAGTGGCAAGCACCGCCAGGGCAAGGTCCAGGCGCGCCGTCGGCCGTTCCGGCGCCGCACGCTGCAAAAACGGACGCGCCGCCACCGGTTGCTCGGCTTGGAGCAGGCTCCGGCCCGCCTGCTCGAGCAGTTCGGCTTCGGCGTTTAACTCCAGCAGCTTTCGGAATTCCTCCAGAGCCTCTTCCGTGCGCCCGTCGGCCAGAATCAGCTCGGCCAGGTGCAACTGGAGCTTCGGGTCGTCCGGACGGGAAGCGGCCATGGCGCGAAAGCGCTCGATTTCGCGGCGCCGCCGCTCGGCCTCCGGCAGTGTGGCGAGTTCGATCATGCCGGGCTCCTTGCGCGGCTCGCGATAGCGGAGGGGCCGCACCCGGCGGTAGCGCTCCATCACCTGGCGCGCTTCCTCTTCGCGTTCGAGCGCCATCAGCGCCCGGCCGAGCTTGAGCAGGGCCTCGTGGTCGTCGGGGCTGATGCTGAGGGCCTCGCGCAGGTAACGTTCGGCCTTGGCCGGTTCCTCCAGTTCAAGATAGACCTGTCCGGCAAGATCGAGGGTCCGCACGTCCTTGGGCGCGATTTTGAGCGCCGCCTCGAGGTGGGGAAGGGCTTCCTTGGCTCGGCCGAGCCGGTACAGCAGCCAGGCGCGGGCCACATGAGCCGAGCCGAAGTTCGGATCCAGGCGGAGGGCCGTGGCCAACTGCTCGAGCGACTCCTCGGGGGTTTCCCGCCAGGTGAATTGAGCCAGGTTGAAGTGACCTACGGGATCTTTTGGGAATTGGGAGATGTACCACTTCATCTGCCGGAGGCCTTCTTCGAGCCGACCCGGGGTGTAACCCAGGACGCGGGCGCGGTCGCGACGTGCCGCCATGTCGTCGGGCCGCAGCGCCAGGTACTCGTCGTAGGCCTGCGCCGCATCGCCCCAGTAGCCGGCGTCCTCGGCCGCCCGGGCGAGCGCCAGTACGACATCGGCCCGCCCCGGCGAGCGCCGCCGCGCCTGAGCCAGCAGGAAGATGGCGCGGTTGAAGTCCCGGCGGGCGGCGTGAACCAGGCCCAGCTCGACCAGCGCGTCGGTATCCTCCGGCCGAAGCTTCAGCGCGGCTTCCAAAGCGCTTTGGGCGCGGTCAAAATGGCCGGCCCGGGCCGCGGCCCGGCCGAGGTTGTACAGCACCGGGAACTCGGCGGGGCGCTCGGCGAGGACTTGATGAAAGGCCTGCTCGGCCCGGTCGTAGACGCCGAGGCGCGCCCAGGTCAAGCCGATGTTGAACAGCAGGCGTGGATCGGAGGCGGCCTCCTTTTGCAGCGTCTCGAGCAGCTCGCGCGCCTGCTCGGACCTGCCGGCCCAGTGCGTCGCCTCGGCCCGGAGCAAGCGCACTGCGGGAGTGGAGTCGTTGACTCGAGCCAGATGCTCGAGGGCTTTGGCGCCCTGGTGCCTCTCCACCGCCAGCCGCGCCAGTTGCAGGTTCGCGTTGGGGTGCCGCGGCTCGATCGCAAGCAGTTGTTCAAAGGCCGCTCGGGCTTTCTCCGGGCTGCCGCAGAGAAGGTGGTGGTTGCCGAGGTTATTGAGCAGCGCCGGGGAGGGCCGGCCGGCGCTGAGCAACCTCCGGTAGATGCGTTCGGCCTCGGCGCAGTTTCCCTCTGCGTCGAGCCGTGCGGCCTCGCGTAGCGCCGCCTCTTGAGCAGCGGCGGCCATCACCAGCAGGGCGATGCCGATCCGACCGAGCATCCGCTCGCCCACAATCCTACACGAGAACGCCTCTTCCCCGCCGCGCGGGCGGGGAAGAGGCGCGCGGAAAGGCAGCTTGCCGGCTCGCCTAAAACTCGATGCGGAGACCGAGTTGGGCGCGCCGGCCGAAGGTGTTGGCGAGCTGGTTGGTCGACCGGCCGAATGTGGCCGCAAAGACGTTGGTGACCGGGTCAGCCCAAGTCATGTTGTTCAGGACGTTGAAGACGTCCATTCGCAATTCGACCCGGTACTTCTCCGTCACCGACACCCGCTTGACCAGCGAGCCATCGACGTTCAGCAGCCCGGGGTTGGTCAGCCCAGGATACTGCCAGGGGTTGGTTCGTACAGTATAAGGAGGCAGCGGTGCGAAGACGGCCGTGTTGAACCACCTCTGCGGCGTGGGCTTGTCCAACCTCGGGTCGCCGGTCACCACCATGCCTCCGAAACGAGTGAACCAGCCGGAGCGCCACATCAGGAACCCGGTGAGATCCCAGCCGCCGATGACCATGTCGAGGCCGCGGTTCATGCCGCTGAAGAACTGGCGGCCCCTCCCGATGGGGATCTCCCAGGTGCCGGCCATGGTCAGGCGGTGGCGCGGACGATTGTTGTCCTGCCAGGTGAACTTCTGGAGGAAATTGTCGACGTCATTGAAGAAGACCTGGTCCTGCTGGAAGGCGTAATTGTAGCCGACCATGAAGGCGTATCCGCTGGAGAAGCTCTTCTGGACGCGCCACTGCAACGAGTAGTAGCGCATGTCGCCGCCCCGGATGCCGTCGAAGACGTTCAGCGTGCCGTAGTGCGGGTACTTCCTCATCAGCGTGGTCAAACTGACGTTGCGCTGGTAGCGCAGCGGACCGGGAAACTTCTCCACCGGAAGGTAGTTATAGAACGGGTTGGGCACGGAGATGTTGATGGCGTCCTTGTACTCGTAGGCGACGCGCGGATCCACCTGATTGACGTTGTACGTGCCGATCAGTTGGCTGGTGAAGTTAATGTAAAAGGTCACGTCCGCCACAAAACCCTGCGGTAGCTGGCGCTGCAAGGACACGTTGACCCGGCTGCTATAGCTCCGAGGCCGTTTCTCCTCCACGTAGTTGAAGCTGTCGCCGAGCATCGTATAGCGGCCGAGGCTCTTCTTGTAGGCGGGAATGATCGGATTGTCCGGCGGGAAGGGGTTCGACAGCCGCATCTGCGGCACGCCAAGAACCGCCGACGGCGCCCCGGTTACCTGCCGGAAGCCATAGTAATAGGTGTGGTCGAAGATGTTCGTCGTGCTGCCGACCCACGGCGTGGGGAACAGGCCGTAGCCGACGCGGAGCGAGGTCAGGTCGTTCAGCCGGTAGGCGATGCCGGCGCGAGGCGAAAGCACCCCGATGCCCGCGTCCCACTGGCCGCGGTTCTTGCTGTCGGCGAACCGGAAAGCGCCGTTGAAGATCGTCGGGCCCTTGTAGAACTGCGCCAGTTGGGGCGGCATCCGCGGCGCGCCGGCGCCCTGCATCTCCGGAATCGGGTCGTTCAAGTCGAGCGGCCGCGTCAGGCGATCCTCCGGATCGGTGTAGGCGCTGTCGTATTCGTAGCGCAATCCGAGGTTGAGCGTGAGGTTGCGCGTCACCTTCCAGTCGTCGTTGATGAAGGCGCCATAGAAGCGGTTCTGCCCCTGCGGCGTAATCGTCACCGTCATCGAGGTCGCGCCGCTGTCCCAACTGTCGGCGCCGCCGCCGGCCGGTTGGATCGCGCCGAGCAGGAAGGTGGCGAAGCCGTCGCCGGAGGCGCGAATGTCGGGCGAGACATAGGTGCTCGAGGTGGCGTCGGCCTGGAAGCCGAAGCCGAAGGTGTTGAGCAGCAGCAGGCTGGTCGTCCGCGTGCCGCGGGTCTCAAAGCCCGCCTTGAGGTAGTGCCGCCCGCGCTGCTGGGCGATCTTCACGTTGACGCTGTCACCGTCCGGGCGCTGGTCCCAGATGCCGCCCCGCGGCCCCATGTTGAACCAGTACTCGCCCGTGCCCGAGCCCATGATGCTCATCCGCGGCACCAGAACGGGAATGCCCGGATCCTCGAACAGCAGCTTGTACCAGTTCGATTGCGGCCAGATCTTCGCCCAGAAGTCCCGGGGATACTGGACGCCGAAACGCGAGGCGTCGATGAAGGCGCGATAGCTGCCATGAGCGTTGAGCACCGTGCTGGGGCTGACGACGTAGACGATATCCCCGGAGATTTGCGTGGCGTCGCGCTGGCTGCCGCGGTCCGACAGCCAGAAGTCGGAGCCGGTCGGGTTGGTGGTGGTCACCGGCGTCCACAAGTGGCTGAACCGGCCGTAGAACCGCCACTTCTCGTTCGGCACGTAGTCCACCCGGTCGGAGAGGTTGTGGTAGTCGTAGTTGATCGGCAGCGGCACATAGTAGTTCTGGAAGTTGTACGGGCCGGTGCCGGGCCGATTCGGCTTCCAGAGCTTGTCCACATAGAGCTTGGCCACCGAGTCAATCATCGCCGCCGGGATCCGGTTGCCGGGGAAGGGCGTACGAGTGATGGTGCGGCCGTCGGGCGAGGTCTGCGTCGTCCAGGGATCGTAGATCACGCGCAGGCCGCCCAGCGCGTTGCGCGACTGCGAAAAGTCGCCCGCCCGCTCCAGATCCGTCGGCAGCGTCATGATCAGATCGTTGGGGTCGGTCTTCTTCCACTGCTCGTAGGCAAAGAAGTTGAACAGCTTGTTCTTGATGACGGGATGGCCCAGCGTGCCGCCGAACATGTGGTTGCGCCCGCGGTTGATCGAGCGAATCACCCGGTTCTCGAGCGCGCTCGCCCAGGGGTACTGGCCCTGGTAGAAGGCGTTGCCGTGCCACTCGTTGGTGCCCGCCTTCATGGTCAGCGTGATGGCCGAACCCGAGCTGTGGCCGTACTCGGCGTCCACGGCGTTCTGCTGCACGTGGACCTCCTCAACGGCGTCCGGCGCCGGCATGTAGCTGGTCTTGTAGCCGATGCCGATCGGGCTGCCGTCGATCTGGAGGTCGTTGGAGAAGTTGCGGCCGCCGCCCACCTCCTGCCGGTTGCCCGACCAGGTGAAGTACGGCTCCTGTTCCCGCGCCGTATCCGACTGCACGACGGCCGGATCGAGCCGGGTGAGCAGCAGCGGGTTGCGGTAGAACTGCGGCATGCGATCCACCAGCGTGCGGTCGACGGTGGTCTCGAGCTTGGCGGTGTTGAACTGCACGGCCACAGCCCGCTCGGTGACGGTGACGGTGTCCTGGACCGCACCGGGCGTCAGCGTGGCGTTCACCGTGACGTCGCCGCGGGCCGACACGAGCACGTTCTCCTGAACCAGCCGGTTGAAGCCGGCAAACTCGACCGTCACGGTATAGGTTCCGGGCAGCACCAAATCGAACAGGTACCGGCCGGTTTGGTCCGTCTGTCGTGTGGAGGAGACCCCGGTGTTCACGTTGGTCAGGGTGAC
>Ga0197142_1003638_pt1 | contig 12805 bp, 8 predicted proteins | sample GBS60_MetaG_FD_148614 | JGI IMG/M metagenome (GOLD analysis project Ga0197142, IMG submission 148614) | Sediment microbial communities from Great Boiling Springs, Gerlach, Nevada, United States - GBS 60_MetaG | ecosystem: Environmental > Aquatic > Thermal springs > Hot (42-90C) > Sediment... | reverse complement strand
CCGCATTATTCTTTAAATAGGGAACACCCCCACCAACTCTTAACAAAAGCAGGTTTCATGATATGAATAACCCAACACCTTCTTGCCCAAAGTGTGGCTCTTTGTCTACAAAAACGGTCACGACAAATACGGCAATCAACAATTCCTTTGTAAAGACTGCAAACTTTCTTTCAGACTTTCTCATTCTCATAAGCACGCCAATAGCATCATTTCACAATTAGCTACTTCCATCACTACAAGTTAACACTATCTATTTCGGATAACGTCAATCTAAAAAACTTTTGTATTCAGTACTTTTGAGATTATCTAATCATTGCTCATTCACGTACTCTTCGCGTTTTGCTTGACCAAGTCCCATTGTTGATTTGTATCCAACACCAGAGTAGAATGCAAAACGAGAGAGTACATTTGCAGCTGTAAGCAGTTCTTTATCATCAGGTATCTGAAAAATTACTGTGCCAACAAAACCTTGGATAAAGAAATCTTTGAAATACACCTTTTTCTGAAAGACATCTTGTTCAATTATTCGTATAGCTTTGAATTTTTCCGAAATTTTCTCATCAATTTTTATCGAACTGTACTTGTTAAACTTTCTTAATATACTCGTGAAAACTTTATCTGGTTCTGGTGCTCTGAGGTGTAAATCACCTATTCTAAAAGAAGTTGGTGTGTAGAACTTCATTTTTATCATATTGTCAGTGTTATCCATTTTGAACAACTCCTCTTCGGATATAAAGCCAGACCATTTATGCATCTGGTCAATTGTGTATCCATCTACTGAAAAAGTAACATCTTCTATCCTTACATTTTCATCAAGCATTTTGGTTTCAAATATTTGATTAGTAAATAATTCAAAGAGTCTATCTTCAAGAAGTGTAATTCTTATTGTATACTCTTCTCCCTTTCTTATCTCAATCGGTCTACTAACATTGTGTCCTAAAAAGGATGAAACTGTAAAGGATTTGTCTGATATATTTCCGTGAAGCTCTTTTGAAATTTCCTCGTCTGCTTCTTTGAGTATTTTGAAGAACCAACCATGTATTTTCTTTCCAGCATAATTATTAATTACTCCATCTTCCAAAGCACGAAATTTTAATAATGGGCTATAAAACACTTTTTCCCTCCTCCTATATCCAAAAATCTTCATTTTCTTCTTCCTTTAATATGTCATTATTCTCTCTAACATCTTTTAATTGATGTTGTTTGTTCATTATTCCAGTTTCACCGTTCTTAATAAGAATCTTCAGTTTCTCAAAAATTAGTGTGCTTTTTTTAAATAATTCTCTTAACTCATCATCGCTTGGAATAACTACATTATTATCTTCGATTATACCGTGCACCATTCTGTTTCTGAGTGTTCTGAGTCTCTCATATGTTTTTCTGTCTTCAGTTGAAATTAACTTGTAAATGTGATCCTTTCCAAAAGACTTCTTCTTTTTCTTGATTTCTTCTCCTCTTCCATATAGGACAACTGTTGATGCGGTGACAAGTGCTTCAAATATCAACGGAATGGCTTTGAAATATTGATTTCTCACAAAATAAAACTTTGCTTTCTCGTAGGATAGTTCTTCTACGTTTTTTGCTTGAGCTATTGATGACAATTCATCTTTAACTTTCTCAAGAAAGTATATTTCTTTTTTTGGAATAATTTTCTTCAGCATGTCAGAGGTATTTTGAGATATGTAATTCAGTTCAAATTCCTTGTATATCTCGTTTATTCTGTCTTTATCTACCATTGTAAAATACGGTAATGGTTTTGAGAAATCTCCACTCTGTTCAAAGTTTGCAAGTGCTTCATCGAATTCTATCATTTCTTCAAGTATTTTGAATTCAAAAACCGGTTTGGTTTTCGTACTCGAGTGGATATTTGCATAATAAACCCTTAACTTTTTCACGCTAACGTATCTCGTAGGCATAAGAATTCCAAATGTTAAAAGCGAAAATGGACCATTTCCATATGTGATGTCGAGATATATCTCGTCTGTACTCAATGACAAATTTCTTAATATATCAGATATTAATTTCCTCTGTAATTTACTAATATCATCTTGCTCAAATGTATTATCAAGATTATTCATTACTATCAATCTCACTTTGGTTTTGAGTGTCGCACTAAGCAGTTTTTCTATTCCAATAACATTGCTGTTCAATTCATCAAAGGAGCTGGTTGAATTGAGCTTACTCTCAAGTATAGATAATTGCTCGTTTAATTCTTTTCTCTTATCATCCGCATCTTTTAAAAAGAAATTGACCAAATCCCACTTTGAATTCTTTTCAGCAATAAAAATAATATTTTCAACATTTTTTTGCCTTTCAACAAGAAATCTGAAAAGTGTAGCGGGAAAGTACGTACCTTGCAATTTTGAACCATTAGGAAAATGGAACAGATGTTTGCGAAAAGAATCATCTAATGCGCTTTTATTTGGTAGGAAAGTAATCATAATTGACATTCATAAACACCCACCATTAAATGATACAGCCTAACTATCTTTCTATTCATCGAGCCTGTAAATTACAACATCCGCATTACTCAACATCCTGTTTTCGCCAACACCAGTGTACCTAAGAATTCTCACAGCAGCGGATGTTTCTCGTGTCAGGGCTGCAAAGACATAATGTCTTTTCTCTTTTAATTTTCTATACTCTATTGGCAACACTTTCGGATTGACTTTCAATCCAAGAAATGTCAAAATGTCATTGGCGCTTTGAGAAAGATGAACATTTGCATCACTAATAACATAAAATCTTCCAGGGTTTTCAAATAAATCGTTTATTTCAATAATTTCAGTAAACTGATTGTCTGAAGATACACGACAGTTGAAATATTTAGGCATAAGAATTAGAAGATGTTTAAACAACTGAGAAAAGGGCGAAGCAATAACAAACGTTTCGCCCTTTTTCCTTTTATATGGTCCAAGAATTCTCAACGTTCCATCTGGAGCATTTAAAATGAAGTTATAGATCGCTTTGTCTATATCTTTTATCTTTTCAAAAACGTACTCTCTCTTTTCCTCATCGGTACATTTGCTAACCTCATTTAGGACTATCGGAAATCTTCCTATTATATTTCCTGCTGTTTTCCATATCATTCTAAGATAATTTCACACCATCCCATTTGCAAATATGTTTCGTTATCTCCATCACCTGTGAAAATATAGTGTCTTGAAAGTGGTGCTGGATCTTGTCCGTGATTCTTTATTATGTTTCTTATACCAATTCTTGCATCATTGTTCATTATTGAGAAAAGGGTTGTAAACATCAGTCCCCCACCATCTGCAATGCGAATATAGTATTTTTTATTATCAATATTTTTGAGAACTTCACTGTATAACTCTATAATCTTTCTCAATTTCTTTTTATCCTCGTTTGGAAGTTTTTGAAATCGTTCAAGTTCATCACTTATTGCTTTTTTGTAGAAAGAGCTAAGATATTCCAGTATCTTCTCAAAAGAAAATTCATTTGTGAGTACTTGGTCGTACGATACTTTTTGCTCTCTAATAAATCTTTGAAATTCTGATGTTTTCACCTTAACGTAGAACTCAAATTCTGTTTGCGCTGGAATACATTCTAAGGCAATAACATTAGGTTTTGGTTGCATAGATTTTTGAAATAGCTTGAGAACTCTTGATTTCCATATTTGCGTGTTATCGTTCTTGACATTAGTATCAGAAACAAGAAAAAACCTAAAAATATCAGCATATAACTCCCCGCTATTTCCGCGCATCCAAGAGTTAAGTAATTTATTAGTTCTCTCAAACTCCGGTCTGACTTTTTTCCCTTCGTTAATAAGTTTTTTCAAATAATTGATTTCATTATTTCTGTAAGATATAAAGTCATTCTTTTTTGTGGGACTTTTGGTTAGTAAGTTTTTCATAAAAGCTAATCGAAAAACACCTTTGATAGATGAACCTGGGATATAATATCCTCCTGAAGGATGATGAAGCATCTCATATATTTGTTTGTAATGTTCGACTTCGGTATCGTTAAATGTCAGCTCTACCGGATACAGACTATCCATTCTGTCGAGAGTTCCTTCTTGAATTTGAAGAGGTTTGTTTTGTCTGATAAATTCTTTGCTATACTTGTAAAACCCTCTCAACGATAATCTATGCCAGCTACTTCCCGCTTTAGCCAACGTAAAGTTTTCGTACAAATTTCCACTTCCAACACGCAGAGGCGTTAATAGTTTTATCTTTACTTTTTTCCATTTTTCGTTTTCAAATGTCATAGTCAACTCACCAGCCCCATTTTCATATCTTAACCGAAAGGCAAAGAGGTGTGGTCTGTATCCAGAAATCTCTGAGCTTCAGAGCCCCTCTACCTTGAGGCTTAAAGTGAAAAACAGAACCTTCAACAATGTAAGAGATTTCGTGTTTTCTCTCCATTCGCTCTTTTTTTATACCAGACTTTCTTTTTAATCTATAGTATCCATTTAGAACCTTACCAAATTCACTCTCAGATGGTAGATATTCACTTAATAAAACGTGTAGAACTCCATCTTCAGATTTTAATTTCTCAGGTATATCTGAAAAATTAGGTGTGAATATACCAAAACCGTACGTGTTATCAGAACCAATCCCTGAATCACCGAGCATTCTAAACGCTGAGATAAGCTGCTTTTCATACTTACTATCAAGGTCAACAACTATGAATGGTTTAACTCCTGGTTTTACACGAACGACTTCAATAAAATAGGGCATTGAAAAGTTTGTTATTCTATCAAGTGCATTTCGCGTCATTAAATGCTTAACAATAAATTCATTCACATTAGCTACATCTCTTTCATCTATCTTTTTATTCTTCAGTATGTTCTCCACTGCTGATAATTTTACGTGCGTCGCTTTTTTTATCTTCTTGACATTTTCAAGTTCAAAGGTATCGACTATAAGAGGCTTTGGAATATAGTATTCGTTTTTATCACGGAACATTAGCGAGGAAACTTTTAGATTTAAAGCAACATCATCTGCAATATTTGGAAAGAGTTTGTAAAACCAGTAAACAACAGCACCGTATATAGTATCAGACGAAATCAAGTCTTCCGATTGGTCACTTTCATTTGGCGGTGAAGTACGGTACCCTGTTTTAAATTCCATTTCGACTAAATATTTCATTAATCCGGCGCACTAAAAGACGAGTTGGGAGCGCCTTCCCTCCCTTCTGATTGGAAATTCTTCTCATCTCTATTGTCCATTTTTCTTTCCTTCCAACCAACCTTTTAATTTCGCTTTTGCTTCTGAAAGTTTCATTGGTTTATCAACTATTTTCACGACAACTTCATCTTTGCTTTCAGTATAATATTCAGCAGGCTTGTAGGTAATCTCAGAGATAATAAACTCAACCTTACCATAGCCACGGCTTCCAGAACCACCTATGTAGTCTTCTTCAATATATTCGAGAACACTAAGTATACCAAGCATATCTTCCTTAGAAAATGATTTTCCGTTTACTTTTTCCGAGCCATGTCCATTATTTGTGTATGAAACATCTGTGTAAATAATCTCAAAACCAAATTCAACACCAGCTGGTACTCTTTCTGTTGACCTCGGTGATGAGAAAGCAGTAATTCTATCGAGCGAATTTTCACTCTTTATTTCTGCATATGGTGTATCCGTATTCATTAATTCCAGAAGCTTCAAAGACTCTTCTGTTAAGAATGCATCTCTAACAATGAGCCTTGCTGGAATGTTTTTGGATACTTCAGAATTATCCTTCTTGTTTTCCGATGCACCATATACCCTACAAACAGAACATGAGTAATCAGTACATTCGTGGCGTCTTATTTTCTTTCCACCAGATGTGTGTTCCATGTTTAAAGTTTTTTTCTCTAATTTTTCAAATGTAGCCCTCATCTTACCTTTAAGTGAACTGCCCGGAATAAAGGGTTGTCCATTTAAAGGATTTCGTATGACGGGATTATCCACTCCACCAATGTCAAAGCCTGTTTCAGAACCGCCAATCCTTAAACCTGTTAAAGTTCTTATGTTCCCGCGAATTATATATTTACCCAACACTGAAATTACATCTGGCATATATTTTCCCCCTTTTGTATAGTTTTATCCTATTTATTAAAGTTTTTGGAATTTTTTGAATTGTTTTTTTCAAGTTTTTCGTTATACTTTGCATATGCAGCCAATGCATCAACATACTTCTTGAGTCTTGAAAAGGTTTCTTCATCTTTTACCTCATTAACAATTGATGTAAGTTTCTCGTTTAAAAGGTCGTATCCAGAAATTGCTCTACCATATTGATACGCAAGGAACACCTGAAGATATTTCACTTCATCAAGTATTTCATTAAAAACCTCTTTTCTCTCCTCTGAATCACTTTTCCCTGCACAAAAAGTTGTATATCTCATCCATAGCTTTGTTACATATGAATGGACTTTCCTAAGTTGGGTGGGTTTCATACCCTTTTTGTAAAGTTGTTCACTTGTCGACTTAGCATCTTGTATAAGAGCTTCTATTGTTCCGGTTAGAACCCCTGCCATACAATAACAACCCCCTTTATATTGAACTGCAAAAATTTTTAATTCCTATTTTCTAACAAGAAGATCCAACATTTGAGAAACAAAATTCAATTTGAGGTTTACCTTTTCAAAGCTTTCTTTACCATACATGGACATTATCTGCTCGATGAACTCTTCTTGAGTATTATCTGTTTCCTTAGCATAAATGTAGCTATAATAAGCATGTGCGAGCGGAGTATTTGAGTAAGTAATATTTAATACTTTCCTAATTATCGACCTATCAAGATAATTGGCAATTTCTTTAACACTGTTGAAGAAGCTATATACTTGTTCAAATTCACCCCATTTCAATGCAATACCTGATTGTAAATTTCTTGCCTTTTCTTTAGTAATTGCATTGGAAATTGCTATGCTATCTTTACCATTATCTTTCGCCATTCCTTCGAAATGTTCTGAGAAATTCTTGATTGTCTTCATTCCGGTCTTTTCATCAAACAAAAAGAAACCTGCTGAGAATGTTACATTCTCATTATTACCAGTAAATTTCCTAAACGACTTATAAAGCGCATTTGAGAAATCTAATACCTCATCCCATGCGCCAAGTAAGAATAAATCGTCGCCTCCTGAATAAATCACTGAGAGTCTTCTCTTTTCAACAGCCCTTGAAAGAAAAACTTTGAAGAAATATGTTAGTAATCCGGAAATCATTGCAGAAACCCAGAAATTTTCCTTCGTAATTTCATTTCGGAATATCTTACCAAGATTATCAACATCGGCTTGGAACGATGCAAGCTTTTTACCCGGGCTTTCTTTGGCAATCTCTTCAAGGCTTGGCTTATATGAGTACGTTATCAATTCAAGAGGAATTATATGCTCTTCATTATTCTTAATCTCATTCACCGCTCTAATTTTATAACCTTTAACAGAATCTGAAGTTATATCTGATAAGAAATCATAATTTTTACCAAAGATTTCAAATTCCCCTGCATCTGACTGGACAATATAAACAGTTTCTTTATCGAGCAACTCTTTACCAAGGTTGTATTGCAACTTACAAATATTACATGCTATAGGCTCTTCTTCGTCTCCTCTAATTTTGTACAACTTTTTAACCTTCCTTCCACAAATACCACAAACTTCCAGACCCATTAAATCAAATGGTTCAAAAACCAACTTCATCTGTTCTTCGTTATATGGGCTAAGCTTTCTTCTTCTAATCTTTTCGGAAAGCTTCGAGAGAACACTCTCGAAACTCTTCAAATCCGACAGGCCAAAAGGCTCATAATCCATAATTACAGAAAGTTCAAGCCTATTTTTAATAAGCCAAAGATTTATCTCATCTATCGCTCGGTTAATTGAATTCTTTACAGACTCTGTGTTTGGCAAAACCAAATGAAAATGCCCACCACCTATAAAATAAGTATTCAAACGTGACATACCAGAAGCTTCTAAAAGCATATCAACAATAACTTCCTGAATAAATTCGACGAAAAAGCTTCTGCCTCGATACGACCTTAAGGCACCTTTTGTAGAAACATTAGAAATAAACTTTTGAATTCCAGAGACATCGCCAGAGAGGTAAATAAAAGGCTTTTCTGTTAAAAGTTGCTGTGTGGAAAATTTGGTTTCTCGTTTATAGGAGCGCAAAGCAGAAGCAAACATAGAATGGATTTTTGCATACTGGTAGGCACTTATTCTCTGATCAAAGGGTTTTGAGAAGGAAACGAACGAAAAATACTTTTTGAGAACCCTATCTACAAGAACTGGTGAATTATGAATCATTGAAAGCTCGCTCTGACAACCACTCACAAGCTTTGAAATCTCTGATTGATACGTTGTTAACTTAGATTTATCATGCTCACTTATAACATCAAATATTTCACTATGATGTTTCGGTTGAAAATAAAACTTCTGAGCATTCTTTTTCGAAATATACGCAAGTGGATTCTCAAGTAAAACCAGATTTTCTGGTATCTTATCCAAGCCTAAAAGCTCTTTAGAAACAATTTGATTAACCTCATCAAACTCGATTTTCCATGGAATTTTCAGAATTCTTTGAAAAAGATATAACAAATCACATGATAAAGATGCTTTATCATTGTCCATAGAATGCTATCCCCCCCTTGAGATACAGATACGTAAAAAAAAACGTATATTTTCATTTTACCATAAAATTAAATAAAAACGCAACAATAAAAAGAGCAATCAAAAAACGAATTTCTAAGAAATGCTAAGAAAACAAACTATACAAACAAATCATCAAAATAGATAGCAGAAAATAAAGTCCAATACTTTTTTATAAGTCGTACAATAAAGGAGTGTATTTTAACAAAGTGTCACGACGGGCAAAATGGTGGGATAAAAGGACAGGATTGCAAAGAAATGAAATAAAGTTAGATGTATAACTACGAGCATTCTTAGACAACATCAACATTAAACCTTCCGAAAAGACAAAATAAATTCTTTATCGTTGATCCACAAATAACAGCATTAATGAGCAAACACTTTAAATTCCACCTTAAGAGAAACCACAAGAGCAAAATGCGATCATCTTCCGCTTAAAAATTCCGCACATCTCAAAAATTTTTTTGCGAAACTCAGAGAGAAATACAAAATTACCCTTACAAACAAAATAGCCTTTTAGTCTCTTTCAGAGAGTAGTGCCTTCCTAAGTATTCGCAGCAATAAGGGGATTAGACAAAATAGGTAAATTTGTTTCCATCTCTTTCAGAGAGTAGTTCCTTCCTAAGAAACGTACGATGTAGGTGGATTCTATATTTATGACAATGGGTTTCCATCTCTTTCAGAGAGTAGTGCCTTCCTAAGACAATCGGAACCATCGCATGGGCAGCAGCATACGGTAAACGTTTCCATCTCTTTCAGAGAGTAGTGCCTTCCTAAGAGGATTGCCAGAATCTATCTTAAAGAAACGACTCCGGATAGTTTCCATCTCTTTCAGAGAGTAGTGCCTTCCTAAGTTGGAAGGACTTTACGAACAGTTGCTAAAGATAGTTCAGGTTTTCCATCTCTTTCAGAGAGTAGTGCCTTCCTAAGAAATCAATAGAAGAAGAAAAAGAAGAAGAAGAAGAGGATGGTTTCCATCTCTTTCAGAGAGTAGTGCCTTCCTAAGTAAAATTTAGACATATACAAGATTCAGGAATAGAAGTAGAGTTTCCATCTCTTTCAGAGAGTAGTGCCTTCCTAAGATCACAAACTATCTGACACCCTTTTCAGGGTGTCAGTAGAGTTTCCATCTCTTTCAGAGAGTAGTTCCTTCCTAAGAAAAAATTTATAAAACCCGTCCGTCGTGAGGGCGGACGTGTTTCCATCTCTTTCAGAGAGTAGTTCCTTCCTAAGTACACAAGGTTCGAAGGGATTTATAAGGAATATGTTTTCGGTTTCCATCTCTTTCAGAGAGTAGTTCCTTCCTAAGGGTGGAAGCCCCTGCGGGTTAGGGGAGCCAGGGGCGAGGTTGTTTCCATCTCTTTCAGAGAGTAGTTCCTTCCTAAGCAGAATTAGAAAAAGGTTACAAGAATTAAGAAAAGATGGAGTTTCCATCTCTTTCAGAGAGTAGTTCCTTCCTAAGAAGTCTCATGAGTTTCCGGAATGGTTATGTTGTTATCGAAAGTTTCCATCTCTTTCAGAGAGTAGTTCCTTCCTAAGCGGCATTGAACCAGCAGAATTATCTGGCTGGTCAGAGCAAGTTTCCATCTCTTTCAGAGAGTAGTTCCTTCCTAAGGAAAAAGCGTTGGAAGTAATGGAAGTTTTTAGGAAGCTTGTTTCCATCTCTTTCAGAGAGTAGTTCCTTCCTAAGAAATGGAAGAGAAAACGAAAGAGGAGGGTGAATGATATGGGTTTCCATCTCTTTCAGAGAGTAGTTCCTTCCTAAGGGGAAAGAAAAAGAATATGAAGAAAATCAAGATGAGGGGGGTTTCCATCTCTTTCAGAGAGTAGTTCCTTCCTAAGGAAGACGGTGTGATGTGATAAGATGTAAAATGTAAGAGTAGTTTCCATCTCTTTCAGAGAGTAGTTCCTTCCTAAGGAATATCGAAAGGAAAAAGAATTGAAAGAAAAAGAATATGGTTTCCATCTCTTTCAGAGAGTAGTTCCTTCCTAAGGACGTATTGTATATTTTCCGTTCTTGTTTACAGCAGGAAAGTTTCCATCTCTTTCAGAGAGTAGTTCCTTCCTAAGTGAAGTTTTCTGGAAATATGTAGAAAGTTACGAAATTGATTGTTTCCATCTCTTTCAGAGAGTAGTTCCTTCCTAAGTTAATGTGTAGGTTATTGTCTTCATCAAAAGTTAACATTACGTTTCCATCTCTTTCAGAGAGTAGTTCCTTCCTAAGTTCAACCGTGGGTTTTAAACTACATTACTGAAATTGAAAGTTTCCATCTCTTTCAGAGAGTAGTTCCTTCCTAAGTGCTCGACATAACAGGCGGCGACAACGTCTACGTCAACGAGGTTTCCATCTCTTTCAGAGAGTAGTTCCTTCCTAAGAGAAATGCCGTTAAGAAGGATAAGAATACTGTGTATGGTTTGTTTCCATCTCTTTCAGAGAGTAGTGCCTTCCTAAGTTGAGCGCCCAAAAAAAATTTTTTACAGAGTTTATCGAAGGTTTCCATCTCTTTCAGAGAGTAGTGCCTTCCTAAGCAGACGATGTTCAAGAAAATTCGGAAGGGTGTTGTTCTAAGTTTCCATCTCTTTCAGAGAGTAGTGCCTTCCTAAGACATTGTTTCATCACTAGTCCTCTCTGCAGCGAAAGCTGCGTTTCCATCTCTTTCAGAGAGTAGTGCCTTCCTAAGAGAGCTAAACAAGGAGGTAAGACGGGCAATAGACGCAATAGTTTCCATCTCTTTCAGAGAGTAGTGCCTTCCTAAGACAAAGTAGTACTCGAACTAATAAAAGAACTCATACGCAGAGTTTCCATCTCTTTCAGAGAGTAGTGCCTTCCTAAGAGTTTTTGGTTATTTTTATTGAAGTGGAGTTTTGGTAACGGTTTCCATCTCTTTCAGAGAGTAGTGCCTTCCTAAGAGTGTATTCGTTATTGAGATTTTTCAAGATTAGGCATACAGTTTCCATCTCTTTCAGAGAGTAGTGCCTTCCTAAGTGGAAAAACTTAAGTACACAGACGAAGTAAACATTGATACGTTTCCATCTCTTTCAGAGAGTAGTGCCTTCCTAAGCCCTCCCATCTTTGAAAAGGTGGCTCAGCGAGAGAATGTGGTTTCCATCTCTTTCAGAGAGTAGTGCCTTCCTAAGCTGACCAGCATTGAATTATTATGCTGGTCCAGGCCGAGTGGTTTCCATCTCTTTCAGAGAGTAGTGCCTTCCTAAGCTTCGAGGGTCAAGCGTGGTGGTTTGCCCAGACCAGTTTCCATCTCTTTCAGAGAGTAGTTCCTTCCTAAGGGTTTCGCTGGTCAATGCCGAGTGCCGAAAACTCGGCATTGGTTTCCATCTCTTTCAGAGAGTAGTGCCTTCCTAAGAGAACTGCCGTTAAACTACGCTGATCAGGTAAGCTCGGCTAGTTTCCATCTCTTTCAGAGAGTAGTGCCTTCCTAAGTGGTAGTTATGCCTAAATATTACTTGTTGAGAGATATTTTAGTTTCCATCTCTTTCAGAGAGTAGTGCCTTCCTAAGCAAGACACGGTACGAAAGAAATCGACAAATATTATTTTGTGTTTCCATCTCTTTCAGAGAGTAGTGCCTTCCTAAGACAAACTCAGATACTACGCACAATACGCACTCTACATCGCGTTTCCATCTCTTTCAGAGAGTAGTGCCTTCCTAAGCCTGGAGCCAGCTGGATTGGATGGCTGGTCAGAGCAAGAGGTTTCCATCTCTTTCAGAGAGTAGTGCCTTCCTAAGACTAGCAAGAATTTATCTTAAACAAGAGATACCACAATTGGTTTCCATCTCTTTCAGAGAGTAGTGCCTTCCTAAGTGGTTGAATGACAATCTCGTACGAATGGAAGGATGCCGAACGTTTCCATCTCTTTCAGAGAGTAGTGCCTTCCTAAGGGAAGGTAAGACTAATCAGGTGTTTTTCATGATAAGTATGGGTTTCCATCTCTTTCAGAGAGTAGTGCCTTCCTAAGGGACAGGGCATACACAAAAAGTTTTTGCAGAGGAAGAGCTGGTTTCCATCTCTTTCAGAGAGTAGTGCCTTCCTAAGTGTCCAAAAGCCGATGCCTGTAAATGGCGTCGGTGTAATAGGGTTTCCATCTCTTTCAGAGAGTAGTGCCTTCCTAAGCGATATAGTGGTCACAATCGAGATGCGAGGAAACATACAACGTTTCCATCTCTTTCAGAGAGTAGTGCCTTCCTAAGAACTACGAT
>Ga0197142_1003636_pt1 | contig 12809 bp, 12 predicted proteins | sample GBS60_MetaG_FD_148614 | JGI IMG/M metagenome (GOLD analysis project Ga0197142, IMG submission 148614) | Sediment microbial communities from Great Boiling Springs, Gerlach, Nevada, United States - GBS 60_MetaG | ecosystem: Environmental > Aquatic > Thermal springs > Hot (42-90C) > Sediment... | reverse complement strand
GGAGGGAGCAGTCCGTATCGGTTGCCGGCGGGGACGGTGATTGCGGGGGAGGGGTTCTTGCTGGTGGAGCGGAACTTTGGGTTGAACAACGAGGGGGACGAGGTGCGGCTGCTGGCGCCGGACGGGAGCGTGCGGGACGGCCACCGGTACGAGGAGCATCCCGGGGTGGGCGTGGCGTGGTCGCGGTATCCGGACGGGGTGGGGGCCTGGCGGCGGGATTTGCCGCCGAGTCCGGGTGGGCCGAACCGGTTGCCGACGGCGACGCCGACACCGACGGTCACACCCACGCCAACACCGCTGCCGGCCGTGTTTGTCGTGGTCAATGAGGTGTTACCGGCACCGCAGACGATGGATTGGGACGGGTCGGGTGTGGCGGAAGCCGAGGACGAGTACATCGAGCTGTATAATCCGCTGGCAGAGGCCGTGGACCTGACGGGGTGGCTGGTGGACGACGCCGAGGGCGGAAGTCGGCCGTACAGGTTGCCGATGGGGACCGCGATCGGCCCAAGGGGATTTCTCCTGGTGTTCCGGCGGGAGAGCCGCATCGTGCTGAACAACGAGGGGGATGAGGTGAGGCTGTTGACGCCGGGTGGGATGGTGGTAGATCGGTTTGTTTATGGGCGAAGTCGCCCGGATACGGCCTGGTCGCGAAGGGAAGATGGAGGCGAGGAATGGACGGACGAGTATCCGCCAAGTCCGGGCAGGTCGAATCGGCCTGCAGAACCGACGGCAACGCCAACGCCCCGGCCGATGCCCCCGGACGGAGCCATCACCCTCAACGAACTGCTACCCGCCCCACGCCTCGTGGACTGGGACGGCAACGGCGTTGCCGATCCCACCGACGAATGGGTTGAACTCTACAACAGCAGCGGTCTTCCGGTCGACTTGAGTGATTGGCGTTTGTGGAAAGGCGCCATTGGCGCGAATGGCCTTCCGGATAGCTTTTTCTACACCTTTCCCAAAGATACATGGCTGCCGCCCTACACCTATCTGGTGGTTTTCTATCGCCAGAGCCGTCTGAGCCTGCCCAACACGGATGGTCAACTCCATCTCGTGCGGCCCGACGGGCGGATTGTCGATAGCTTCGCCTGGATTTCCTCACCCGGCTACGACCGTTCCTTTAGCCGTTATCCCGATGGCTACGGTGCCTGGGGAATCGGCGACGTGACACCCGGTCTGCCTAACCATCCCCATCCGCCACCGGCTTCTCCCCCATCGGGACCGACGGCCACGCCGGTTCCCGATCCCGGCCTGGGTGTCGGGGTCGAACCCATCGCCCGGGCCTACGAGCTGGCTCAGGATACCCGCATGACCGTTGAAGGGATGGTAACGGTACCCCCAGGTCTTTTCGGGAGTCGCGTCCTTTATTTGCAGGATGAAACCGGCGGTTTGCGGATTTACTTGCGCAGCGGCGAGTATCCATCCTTAGCTTTGGGCGATCGGGTGCGAGTTACCGGCTTTATACGCACTTTTTACGGCCATCGCGAGCTGAACGTCCCCGGCCCGCGTTGGCTGATCTGGTTGGGCAACGGTTCCGTCCCACGCTCGCGCTTTCTGCGCACCGGCCAGATAGGTCCCTCCTTTGAAGGTCGCCTCGTCATGGTCACCGGAGCCGTTGTCGGCTTTCGCGACAACCATTTCTGGCTGGATGATGGTAGCGGTCAGATCCAGGTGACGGTGGATACCGACCTGACCTGGCGCCGACCCTATTTCCGACGGAATTCGATTTGGATGGTCATCGGTGTTATCGGTCGTTTCGAGAATTCCTACCGACTTTTGCCGCGCTATCCCACCGATATCGGTCCGGCGCCGGGCCTGTTGCCGATGACGGGTGGGAACTCAGGCGCTAACGCTTCAGCCGATCCATGAACTGTCGGCGGAATTTGGCCACTTTGGGTGCAATGACGACCTGGCAATAAGCCTGGTAGGGATTCCGTCGGTAGTATTCCTGATGATAGTCCTCGGCCGGATAGAAAGCCTGAAAAGGCGTCACTTCGGTAACGATGGGCTTATCCCAAACTCCGGCCGCTTGTAACTCAGCGATAACCGCTTCGGCCACGGCTTTTTGTTCCGGTGAGTGATAGAAGATGGCCGAACGGTACTGGGTCCCCACATCGGCGCCCTGGCGATTCAACGTCGTCGGATCGTGGATGCTGAAGAACACCCGAAGCAGATCGCGATAGGAAATGACATCCGGATTGAAGGTGATCTGGACGACTTCGGCGTGGCCGGTGCGGCCCGTGCAGACGGCCTCGTAGGTGGGGTTGGGTACATGTCCACCGGAATACCCGGAGACGACATCCTCCACACCTTCGAGTTCATCGAAAACGGCTTCCAGACACCAAAAACAACCGCCGGCCAGCGTAGCCACCTCGCGGCGGGGGGTAGTCGTCGCTACGGAAGTGGGTGAAGTTTGCACAGTTGCTGTCATCGGTATACCTCGGTCGGAACGAAGAAGCGGAAAAGGTGGGCAAATGAGACCGATAGAAGGATTTCAGGCTAAATAGGCCGAAAAGGGCTCGACACCGTGACGCACGCGCTCGACAAATGATCTCAGTTCACGCTGAAAGCGAGAGCGGTCAAAACGCAGAGCATGAGCTCGACAGACGGCCGCATCATAATGGTTGGGGTCAAAGCGGGCCAGGACGGCCGCCAGCGCCTCCACGGTCTGCTCCGGAAAAAGTTCACCGGTACGACCGGGGAGCACGGTATCCAGAGCGCCGCCGGCGCCGTAGGCAATCACCGGACGACCGGCCGCCTGCGCCTGCACCGGGGTGATACCGAAATCCTCCAGACCGGGGAAAAGGAGCGCCTGACAACGGGCCATGAGATCGGCCGCTTCGGCGTCCGAGACCCGGCCCAGGAACTCGATCGTCGGCCCGGCCAGAGCTTCCAGCATCGGACGGTCACGGCCGTCACCGGCAACGATGAGAGGGACACCGAGGCGATTGCAGGCCTGTATGGCCAGGTCAATGCGTTTGTAGGGGATAAGCCGGCTGAGCACAAGGAAAAACTTTTCCGGAGCACGACCGTTGGGCCGAAACCGGTCGGTATCTACCGGAGGGAAGATGATAACACTATCCCGGCGATAGTAGCGCCGGATGCGCTCGCGCACGGCAGTCGAAATGGCCACGAAATGGGTAACCCGTTGGGCGGCGGCAAAATCCCAGCGGCGCAGCCAGATAAGCAACGGTTTGAGCATCCAGGCCATACCCCGCCCCCAACCCTCGCGTGCCAGATACGTCTGCGTCATCCACACATAACGGGTTGGGGTCAGACAGTAGCAGATATGCATACCGTCCGGTCGGGTGCGTATCCCGTGGCAAAAACCCGATTTATTGCTCAGGACGAGGTCAAAATCGCTCAGATCGGTGCCGGCGAAGCCCAGGGGATAGAGGGGGAGGTAAGACTGGTGATGGTCATGGATGCCGGGCAGGCGATCGAGCCAGTTGGTGCGGATATCCCAGGTCCGCATGACGAGGGGCATTTTGGCGGCCGCGTAGATGGAGGTGAACACGGGCGCTTCCGGAAAAAGGGCCTTGAGCTCGAGCAGCACGTCTTCGGCGCCACCGACCTGGTTAAGCCAATCGTGAACGAGGGCCAGCTTCATGGTTCTCCCATCATGCCACAAGAGCCAACCGATATCCACACTGCGATGTTGACCTCCAAAAAAACACCCGCCGATTTTCGGCGGGTGGAAGCAAGACAAAACCCTGAAGGCTGGCGGACAGGGATTCGAACCCCAACTACCTGATCCAGAGTCAGGTGTTCTGCCGGTTAAACTATCCGCCATCGCCTTTCCATTATAGCGTACTCCCATGAGCGAGGCAAGTTTTTACTCCGGGGACGCACACCCGATTGGTCAGTGCGTTTAGGATTGGCCTCCGTCCGCCCCTACGGATGCGCGTGTAGAGACGCAAGGCGTGCGCCCATCTGCCTGGGCATGACCCACACGATAACGAAACGTCCGTTCGCCGGCTCATGCTTTGTCCACGGCCTCGTTTGCCCGCAGAGCACATCCTGCGCGAGAATCGTCTTGCCCAACCCAACCACCGACAAATCCGGCGCGAACGGCCATTACAGGTCCCACGGCCGCACCGCGAGCGACTTGCCGTGTGGCGGGACGCCATCTCGGCCTCCGGCGCAAAGATGGCTGCGCCTGCCGCAAAATGGTGGCTATATCATTCCCTTCTCCATGAACTTATGGACATCGCCTCTTTGCTCGAAGCTTCATCTCGTCAGCATTCTCATCTCTGCCCACGGCAAGTGTTGGGCGTGCGTATCGGTCTGGCCGGTGCTGCCGCGGTGGGTCTGGAGGTGCCGCGCCGGGACAAACGCCTGCTGGTTATCGTGGAAACCGACGGGTGTTTTGTCAGCGGTGTCGCCGTCGCCACCGGTGCTGCCGTCCATCATCGCACCCTGCGCGTGGAAGACTACGGTAAGGTCGCAGCCACCTTTGTGGATGTCGAGACCGGACGGGCCGTGCGTGTGGCTCCGCAGCTCGATGTGCGGGAGAAGGCCCTCCGTTATGCGCCCGAGGAGAAGCGGCGGTACTTTGCCCAGCTCAAGGCGTATCAAATCATGCCCGATGACGCGCTTCTCATCGTGCAGGAAGTGACCCTCAACACGCCGGTGGCAAGCCTGGTCAGTCGACCGGGTGTGCGCGTCCATTGCGCGCTTTGTGGTGAGGAAATCATCAACGAGCGCGAGATCTGGCAGGATGGACAATGCCTGTGCCGGGCCTGCGCCGGTGCAGGCTACTACCGGCCCGTTCTCTATCGCTCCCAGAAAGCAACCGCTTCGAGCCTGCTATTGCCTGCACCCATCTCGGCCGGTACACCATGACCCTTCCACAACGCATTGGGCAACCGATGCGTGGGGTGTAACACTCCCTGGCTGGCGGGGCCAGCCTTCCAACCGGATGAACGCGCGAGGTGCACGTTCTTAGCAACGGGGCGGTTGTAGCAGACCGGCAATCCATTGTTAGTTGACATAAGCAGTGCGGCCATCACAGCCGTCAATACACCATCGGCCCTTGCCCTGGTCGGCCGAAGGGGTGTTGATGGTTTCCTTTAGGGCTGTGGCCGCCGACCCCAACCGTACACCGCTCCCGTAGGAGGTTCGTATGTCGCGTCTGCATGTGTCGATCCGGCCGGTTATGGGAGGCTCTCTCTGGATTCCCCTCGTGCTTGTCTTCGGGAATCTGGTCTTCAACATCGTGGCCAACGTCGGCTTCAAGCTGTCGGCGGCCAGCCCCACCTGGCGTGGCTTTCTGATCTGGCAGATTATCGGCAACCTGGCCGGGTTCATCACCGTGCTCACCCTGACCGGACTGTTGCGCTACGTACCTCTGCACGTCGCCTATCCGGTCACGGCCGGCCTGGCCGTGGTCGGGGTCCAGGTAGTCGCCGCACGATGGCTGTTTGCCGAGACGATTGCGTCCGGGCAATGGTTGGGCACGCTGTTGGTCGCTCTGGGCATCGTGCTGATCACCCGCGGCGCCGAAGGTCGTTAAGTGTCAGTCCGTTCTCTGCCGGTGCTCCGCTTCGTACCGCTTGGGGATGCAGGTCAGGCTGTAGTACGATAGAACAAATGCGCTAGTCGTTCGCTCCCATGCGAGGTATCTCCGTGTCCGCCAAAACTCGGATCCAATACGTCTGTCAACACTGCGGCTACAGCCAGGCCAAATGGGCCGGCCGCTGTCCCAAATGCGGGGAATGGAACAGCTTTGTCGAAGAAGTCGAACGCCCTGAACCGCGCGGAGGGGGTCTGAGCACGGTCGTGACCCCCGTCGCCTTGCCCGATGTCCCTTTGGACGGTGGTGAACGGCTGCGCCTGCCCATGCCCGAGCTGGAACGCGTCTTGGGCGGCGGCATTGTCCCCGGCAGCGGCGTGCTCATCAGCGGCGACCCTGGGATCGGCAAGAGCACGTTGCTCATCCAGATGGCGGCAGCGGTGGCTCAGGGCGGACGCAAGGTGCTCTATGTCAGCGGTGAGGAATCGGCCCATCAGATCAAACAGCGGGCCCTTCGCCTGGGTTTGCATACGCCCGATCTCTACCTGCTGGCCGATGTGCGTGTGGACAACGTGCTGGCCCAGGTCGAGAAGCTACAACCGGCGCTGGTCATCGTGGATTCCATCCAGGCCGTCCAGCTCGACGGCATTCAAAGCAGCGCCGGCAGCGTCACGCAGGTGCGCGAAAGCGCCGCAGCCCTGTTGCGTCTGGCCAAAGCGGCCAACATCCCCTTGTTCCTGGTCGGCCATGTCACCAAAGAGGGACTCATCGCCGGTCCGCGGGTGCTCGAACATATGGTGGATACGGTGCTCTATCTGGAAGGCGATCGCTTTCACAGCTATCGGCTATTAAGGGCGGTGAAGAATCGCTTCGGTTCGACCCATGAAGTCGGCGTTTTCGAGATGAAGGCGCAGGGATTGGTCGAAGTGGCCAATCCCTCCGAAGCCTTTCTGGCCGAGCGCCTGCCCCATGCCTCCGGCAGCGCCATTGCCGTGCCTATGGAAGGCACGCGACCGCTCCTGGTCGAGGTGCAGGCCTTGACGGCCACCACCTCGTTTCCGCAGCCGCGACGCACGGCCAGTGGCGTAGATATGACCCGCCTGTTGTTGGTGACGGCGGTCCTGGCCCGTCGCGTGGGCTTGCGCCTGGCCGATCAGGATATCTTTGTCAACGTCGTCGGCGGCTTGAAGGTGACCGAGCCGGCCAGCGATCTGGCCATGGCCGTGGCCATTGCCTCCAGCCTGCACAATCGGCCGGTGGCCGCCGATCTGGTTCTCATCGGCGAGGTGGGGCTTAGCGGGGAGTTGCGATCGGTCGGTCAACTGCCGCGGCGTCTGGAAGAGGCCCGTCAGATGGGCTTCAAGCAGGCCGTTATTCCCTATCTGGTGCGCCGTCGCGGGAGCGGCGATCCCCTCCCCACAGGCATCGCCATCGTACAGGCGCGTTCGCTCGTGCAGGCGATCGAGGCCGCGCTGGTCTAAACGCTTTTGAGGTGATCGACGCTATCGTCTTCTCGACGCCATCGCCATCCTGCAGGAGATCGGCTTCTGGCGAACACGTATGGCCTGGCCGAAAAAGCCTGCTCTTTCCTCACCGACATCGGGATGCTCAGGCAGCCCACGGATCGGCGGGTTCGGCTTCTTCGGTCAACATCACCAGTTCACCGTGCATGTAGCCACCCTCGTCCAGCAGGAAGGAGGCCACGCGGATAGTCCCCCACATGCGGCCGCCGGCCAACAGTTCGACCCGTCGCGCCTCCAGATTCCCCTTATAGGCCCCGGCCACCGAGACCGTCTCGGCTTTGATATCGGCCGCCACGCGAGCCTCGCTGCCGATGATGACATTGCCCAGGGTTTCGATGCGGCTGCCCTCCTCGACCACGCCGTCAAGGCGGATCGAACCATCACAACGCAATTCCCCGCGCAGGCTGGCCCGCGGTCCCAGGGTGACTTCGATCTGATCGGGTTCGGGGCGACGGTCTCGTCGGAACATAACGATTCTCCGAAATAAGAGGTTTTTAGTCTATCAAGATAAATGTTGTTTATAAATAGAGTTATTGCTGAAAATCCTCAATCACTGAAGATGTTTGAGCAAAGGCCCCATGGATTCGCCGCCATGAATGCGGGCGATGGCATCGGCCAACATGGGGGCAATGGAGAGGATTTTCAATTTAGGATGCTGCTTTGCGGGCGGGATGGGGATGGTATTGGTCACCACCAGTTGTTTGATATAAGGCGCGTCCAGGCGTTCAAGCGCATCGGCGAGGAGGACCGGGTGGGTGATGGCCAGGTAGACTTCAGGGCGGGCTCCGGCCTCGATCAGCGTTTCCACTTGCCTGAGCACACTGCCGCTGGCAATGATGTCATCAAAAACAAGAGGGGTTCGATCGCGAATGTCGCCGATGGCCACGGTTTCGACGCTGCTGGCATCGAGCCTGCGCTTGTGCATCAGCACCAGGTCCAGACCCAACAGACGGGCAAAACGGCCGGCTACCTTGGCGCGGCCGACATCCGGCGCCACTACCACCGGGTTTTCCAACTCCAGGGTGCGAAAGTAGTTGGCGAAAATGGTCAGGGCTGAAAGCGGGTCCACCGGGATGGTGAAAAAGCCCTGAGTGGCCTCGGCATGGATGTCCACATAGATCACGCGCGTGGCACCCAGGGTCTCCAGCATGGTGGCCACCACGCGGGCGCTGATGGCCTCCCGGCCTTTGGCCATGCGCTCCTGGCGGGCGTAGGGAAAGTAGGGAATGACAACATTGATGGCATGGGCCGAGGCACGGCGAAAAGCATCGAGATAAAGCAGCAACTCGACGAGATGATCGTTGACCGGCGCCGGACAGGGCTGGATGAAGTACACATCATCGTCCCGCACCAACTCGTCCACGGTGACGTGGATTTCCGAATCCGGCATAAAGCGGGTGGTACAACGCCCCAGCGGTCGGTTCAGGCAGCGGGCTACTTCTTCGGCCAGAGGGCGATTGGCCGAACCCGAAAAGATGCGAAGGGTGTGGCGATTGAAGGACATCGCTGGAGAGGTCAAAGCGTCAGAGCGGGATGGGCTTGGTCACTTCCACCATTATATGGTACGATGGGATGGGCTCCCAAACGGCGACCGACTTGAGGAGCTGTTGGGGAGAGCCTGGAGGAGCTTGTGGCCATGTCGTTGGCAAAACGAGCAAACAGCATGTTTGGCTCTAATTTGATATTTCTTGTTGTTATTCGATAGTTTTTGTCAATTCTAGAAATTCTGTATAATTAGCAGGATCTGTGGCTGGCAAACAAAAACTTCTAATTGCTTCGCATAATCCCGGCAAAGTGCGCGAATATAGCGTGCTTTTAGCCGATCTGCCGCTGGAAATCACCTGGCTTACCGCCGAGGGTATCGCCTTTGAGGTCGCAGAAACAGGTCGAACCTTTGAGGAAAATGCCATTCTCAAAGCCACCACCTATGCCCGGCTCAGCGGTCTGTTGACCTGGGCCGACGACAGTGGCCTGGAGGTGGATTACCTGGGCGGTTGGCCGGGGGTCGCTTCGGCCCGTCATGCCGGCCCGGAGGCCGGCGATGAGGAGCGCATACGGATTCTCCTGGCCCGGATGGAAGGCGTGCCCTACGAGAAGCGGGCGGCCGTCTTTCGTTGCGTGATAGCCCTGGCTGCGCCGGAAGGGCTCCTGTTCACGGCCAGCGGTTCCACCAGCGGCGTCATCGCCCGTTTCCCTGCCGGCGAATGGGGGTTCGGCTACGATCCGGTGTTCTTTGTGCCCAAATTCGGTCGTACGTTTGCCGAGCTACCGATGGAGATGAAAAACGCCATCAGCCATCGGGGTCGGGCTGCCCGGCGTGCTCGCCTCCTGCTGGAACGTCACCTGGCCGGGAAAGGAGACCCCAGGTTCTGAGCCTGGGGTCTCATGATGTTCTGACGACAAAATCCGGCCTTTAGCTCCAAAAGCAAAGGAGGCTATTCGGCTTGGCTGGGCTTTCAGTTGGCATGATGGCCGTTGACCAGATGGGCCATCAGGGTGTCGATTAGCCGAGTGGCGGCATTGAGTTCGGTCTCGTTCAGTCGGGCGAGGGCTGTGTCCAGCGCGTTCAGCGATTGGGCCCAGGCCTTTTCGACCACCTTGTAGCCCTGCGGGGTCAGGGTGACAAGCACGGCCCGGCGATCTTCGTCGGAACGTGAACGCTCTACCAACCCCTCACGCACCAGCCGATCGATAATCCCCGTCATGGTCGCCGAGACCTGGTTCAATTCCTGCGAGAGGACGCCCATGGTGGCGGAACCGCCCAGGTTGATGAGGGCGATCAGGGTGTAAAACTGGGGCACCGTCAGGTTGAAGGCGGCAAGCTGGCGCGTCATCTGACGATGCTGCAACCAATTCAGGTGCAGCAGCCGCCGGCTCAAACCGGTCTGTTCGCCGGAGGATGCCGAGGATAGCGAAATGGAAAAAGAGCGGAAAGGTGATGGATTATGGGATAAACTCATAGTACATCTCCGAGAGCAGGGGGCAAAAGGCGAGAACAACTTGGGTTCTGTCGCCCTTATTTTAGGGGGACAAAGTACTTAGGCAAGCACTTTTGCTTGCAGCAAGCTTTCAATCCGGTTACATATCATGTCTCGTGTTCGTTATGGACGAGATAGCCCGGCTACGAACCCACGAATCGCTCCCGCCACTTCGGCGGGGCGCTCCAGGGGGAGCATATGACCGGCTCCCTCGATCCAGGCCAGGTCGGCGCCGGGGATGTGGGCGGCCAGAAAGGTGGCCCGTGAGGGCGGTGTCATGATGTCGGCCGTGCCGGCCAGGATCAGGGTGGGTACGGAGATAGCCTCGAGTTGGGCGCGCACATCGAAGCGGTCGCAGGCAAGCCAGTCGCCGTAAAGCACTTCCCGGTCCATGCGCAGCAGGTGCTGCCGATACCGACGCTTCTGTTCGGGGGTGGCCTGCGGGCCGTAGGCCCATTCCACCAACATGGCCGCTACCCCGGCCGGGTCGTCCCGAATGCGATTCAGAATGTCGGGATGGACGCGCAGGCGGGCTCCGGTGGCGATCAGCACCAGCCCGCGCAGCCGTTGCGCCTCTTGCAAGGCCAGCTCCAGGGCAATGGCTCCGCCCATGGAATGACCGACCACCACGCAAGACGACAGGCCCACATGGTCCAGCCATGCGGCCAGGATGGTCGCGTAATCGGTGATGGTGGTGCAACCCGGTCCTGAGGAACGGCCATGTCCGGGCAAATCGAGGGCCAGGACATCATGCCCCGGCAGCCGTCGCAGCGCCGGGGGCCAGTGGTAGAGATTGCCGCCGGCGCCATGGATGAGCACCAGGGCGGGTTGTTCCGGCGAGGAAGCAGCCCGATGTTCGCCATAGTGCAAACGATGAGAACCGACCAAGACAAAAGGCATGGTCATACCTCCTGAACCCATTGGGGAAAGCCGACATCTTCATGGTACCCTGAAGCCCTCACCGGTTACCAATGAGGCGTAGCTCTGTCATCCATCTGATCTACACCGGCGGCACCCTGGGCATGGTCCGTCGTCCTGATGGCGCGCTGGAACCGGCCGGGATTGCCGGGGTCCTGGCGCAGGTGCCCGAACTCAGCCGTGTGGCTACCTGCGACCATTTCACCCTCGAACCCCCGCGCGACTCGGTCGATCTGGGACCGGCCGATTGGGTGGCCCTGGCCCGTCATATCGGCCGCCATTATGAGGCCTACGATGGTTTCGTCATCCTTCACGGTACCGATACGATGGTCTACACCGCAGCGGCCCTTTCCTTCTTGCTGGAGGGTCTGCGCAAGCCGGTTATTCTGACCGGTGCCCAGGTGCCCATCGGCGATGTGCGCACCGATGCCCGTAACAACCTCATCACCGCCGTCGAGCTGGCCGCTTTGGGGCATCCCCGGCTGGGCGAAGTGAGCATTTACTTTGGCAGCCACCTCCTGCGGGGCAATCGGGCGGTCAAAACCTCGATCGCGGCCTTCGATGCCTTTGCCTCTCCCGATTGTCCGCCGCTGGCGGTCGTCGGCACCGAAATCACGTTTCCGATGGTGCCGCCTCTGCCGCCCCGGCCCGCCCAACTGCGCGTGTACGAGCGGCTCGATTCGCGTGTAGCCCTGGTCAAGCTGTTTCCGGGCCTCACGGCCGATCTGCTGGCCCATCTTATCGATGCGCCCATCGGCGGATTGGTTTTGGAGACTTTCGGCAGCGGCAACATCCCGAACACACCGGGTCTGATCGATGTCCTGGCCGAGGCCATCCGCACTCGCCACGTGTTGGTCGTTGCCATTACCCAGCAGATGCAGGGTTCTGTCCGTCTGGAGACGTATGCTGCCGGCCGTCGTCTGCTCGAGATCGGCGTCGTGTCCGGCTACGATATGCGACCGTCCACGGCTCTGGTCAAGCTCATGTTCATTTTGGCCAACGTGACCGATCGCGAGGCGCAGCGCCGCTTGCTGACCACCAATTTGCGCGGTGAGTTGACAGGCCCGGAGGGTATTCTATAATGCAAGAGGATTCGCAACCGTTGTCTTTCGGTGGTGTCGGTTGGTCTGTCCTCTTCCAGGAGCCAAACCATGACGACAACCGTCGTTTCGCCTCCGCTGGTGCTCAAGCCCGGCCCTTTGCGGCTGGATGAGGAGGCCTTTTACGCCTTTTGTCAGGCCAATCCGGACCTGCGTATCGAACGCACTGCGCAAGGGGAGATCGTCATCATGGCACCGGCCGGTGGGGAAAGCGGCAGCCGCAATTCCGAGATCAACTTTGCCTTGCGGGCCTTCGCCAAAGCGGATGGTCGTGGGGTGGCTTTTGACTCGTCGACGGGATTCATCCTGCCCAACGGGGCCGTGCGTTCGCCCGATGCCGCCTGGGTGGACCGGGAGCGCCTCCGGCGCCTGACTCCGGAGGAAAAACAGCGTTTTTTGCCGCTTTGTCCTGACTTTGTCATCGCGTTGCGTTCGCCCTCCGACCGGCCGGAGGACCTGCGGGCCAAGATGGACGAGTACATCGCCAACGGCGCCCGGCTGGGCTGGCTGATCGACCCTCTCACCCGCACGGTGACGGTCTATCGGCCGGGCGCAGCTCCTCTTGTGTTGACCGACCCCATCGCCGTCTCGGCCGAGCCTGTGTTGCCCGGTTTCACCCTCGCCCTGGCCGATGTCTGGGACCCCGGCTTTTGAAGGCAAACCCGGTCCGTTTTGTCCGTCTCGTTCCGAAACCACTATCATGACGACAACCGTCGTTTCGCCTCCGCTGGTGCTCAAACCCGGCCCTTTGCGGCTGGATGAGGAGGCCTTTTAC